>Ga0157365_10000188_pt1 | contig 29236 bp, 25 predicted proteins | sample AttsexASBM3_FD_111478 | JGI IMG/M metagenome (GOLD analysis project Ga0157365, IMG submission 111478) | Fungus gardens microbial communities from leaf cutter ant in Ribeirão Preto, State of São Paulo, Brazil - Atta sexdens ASBM3 | ecosystem: Host-associated > Fungi > Mycelium > Unclassified ... | reverse complement strand
ATCAGCACCTATGTCGATGCGATTGTGATGCGCCACCCGCAGGAGGGCGCGGCGCGTCTCGCCACCGAGTTTTCCGGCGGCGTGCCAGTGCTGAACGCGGGCGATGGCGCTAACCAGCATCCGACGCAGACGCTGCTCGATCTCTTCACCATCCAGGAGACCCAGGGGCGGCTTGAAAATCTCACCATCGCGATGGTGGGCGACCTCAAATATGGCCGCACGGTGCATTCGCTGGCCCAGGCGCTGGCGAAATTCAACGGCAACCGCTTCTGCTTTATCGCCCCGGACGCGCTGGCGATGCCGCAATACATCCTCGATATGCTCGATGAAAAAGGCATCGCCTGGAGCCAGCACGGCGCGATTGAAGATGTGGTGCAGGAGGTGGATATCCTCTATATGACCCGCGTGCAGAAAGAGCGCCTCGACCCGTCGGAATATGCCAACGTGAAGGCCCAGTTTGTGCTGCGCGCCGCCGACCTCCAGGGCGCGCGCGCCAACATGAAAGTGCTGCACCCGCTGCCGCGCATCGATGAAATTACCACCGACGTGGATAAAACGCCGCACGCCTGGTATTTCCAGCAGGCGGGCAACGGCATCTTTGCCCGTCAGGCGCTGCTGGCGCTGGTACTGAATCGCGATTTAGCTCTGTAAGGAGAAGCCCATGACCCATGACAATAAACTTCAGGTAGAAGCCATTCGCCGCGGCACAGTGATTGACCATATTCCGGCGCAGGTCGGCTTCAAGCTGCTTTCCCTGTTTAAGCTTACCGAAACGGATCAGCGCATCACCATCGGCCTGAACCTGCCCTCCGGCGAGATGGGCCGTAAAGATTTGATTAAAATCGAAAACACCTTCCTGACCGACGAGCAGGTGAACCAGCTCGCGCTCTACGCGCCGCAGGCGACGGTGAACCGCATCGACGATTACGAAGTGGTGGGCAAGAGCAAACCGAGCCTGCCGGACCGTATCGAGAACGTGCTGGTCTGCCCGAACGGCAACTGCATCAGCCGCATCGAGCCGGTGTCGTCGAGTTTCGCGGTAAAAACCCGCGGCGAGGCGGTGCAACTGAAGTGCAAATATTGCGAGAAAGAGTTCGCCCGCCACGTCGTGCTGGCGGATTAATTGTGGCTGGCAAAGGCTTTACGGCTCCCTATAATGAGCGGGAGCCTTACCGCTGTTAACTTCAGGAGAAATTATGTCCCGCACTATCGCCACGGAAAATGCACCCGCCGCTATCGGCCCTTACGTTCAGGCCGTCGATCTGGGCAACATGGTTATCACCTCCGGGCAGATCCCGGTGGATCCGAAATCCGGCAGCGTGCCGGACGACATCGCCGCCCAGGCGCGCCAGTCGCTCGATAACGTGAAAGCGATTATCGAAGCCGCAGGCCTGAAAGTGGGCGATATCGTGAAAACCACGGTATTTGTCAAAGATCTTAACGACTTCGCCACGGTTAACGCCACCTACGAAGCGTTTTTCACCGAGCATAACGCCACCTTCCCGGCGCGCTCCTGCGTGGAAGTCGCCCGTCTGCCAAAAGACGTGAAAATCGAAATCGAAGCGATCGCGGTTCGTCGCTAAGCGTCGCTCCCGTGAAAAGAAAAAGCACCGCGAGCGGTGCTTTTTTTATGGGCTCAGCGCGCCGTTTTCTTTGGCTTCGCCAGCGTCTGACGCTGATGGCTGACCGGCGTATGTTTGGTTAACGCCGGCTGAGTTTTGCGGTACTGACGTTTCGCCGCGCGCATCTCCTCTATCGTCGGCGCAGGCACCAGACAGTCGCGACGTCCGCCTATCAGATGCTTTTTGCCCATCGCTTCCAGCGCCTCGCGAATGATCGGCCAGTTGGCCGGATCGTGATAGCGCAGCAGCGCTTTATGCAGGCGGCGCTGGCGATCGCCTCGTGGCACCACCACATCCTCACTCTTGTAGCCGATTTTCCCGAGCGGGTTTTTACCGGTGTAATACATCGTGGTCGAGTTGGCGAGCGGCGACGGGTAGAAGTTCTGCACCTGGTCGAGCCGGAAGCGGCGCTGCTTGAGCCACAGCGCCAGGTTCACCATATCTTCATCGCGCGTGCCGGGGTGCGCGGAGATAAAGTACGGGATCAGATACTGCTCTTTGCCCGCCTGTTTCGAGTAGGTGTCGAAGAGGGCTTTAAAGCGGTCATAGCTGCCCATGCCCGGCTTCATCATTTTCGACAGCGGCCCCTCTTCGGTATGCTCCGGCGCTATCTTGAGATAACCGCCGACGTGGTGTGTCGCCAGCTCTTTGATATAGCGCGGATCTTCCACCGCCAGATCGTAACGCACGCCGGAGGCGATCAGGATCTTCTTGATGCCTTTCAGATCGCGCGCGCGGCGGTACAGGTTGATCGTCGGCGTATGATCGGTATCCATATGCGGACAGATATCCGGGTAGACGCACGACAGGCGGCGGCAGGTCTGCTCGGCGCGCGGCGAGGTGCAGCGCAGCATATACATATTGGCCGTCGGCCCGCCGAGATCGGAAATCACGCCGGTAAAGCCGGGCACCGCGTCGCGGATCGCCTCTATCTCATTAATGATGGAGTCTTCCGAGCGACTCTGGATGATGCGCCCTTCATGCTCGGTGATGGAGCAGAACGAACAGCCGCCGAAGCAGCCGCGCATGATATTCACCGAAAAGCGGATCATCTCATACGCCGGGATGCGCTTTTTACCGTAGGCCGGGTGCGGCACACGCTGGTACGGCAGCGCGAACACGCTATCCATCTCTTCGGTCGAGAGCGGGATCGCGGGCGGGTTGATCCAGATGTAGCGGTCGCCGTGCTTTTGCATCAGCGCACGCGCGCAGCCGGGGTTGGTTTCGTGGTGCAGAATGCGCGAGGCGTGCGCGTACAGCACTTTGTCGCCCTTCACTTTTTCATAAGACGGCAGCAGCACGTAGGTTTTCTCCCACGGCTTCGGGCGCGGCGGCTGTACGGTGACGGTTTTCGCCGCCGGTTTCTCCGGTGTGTTGCCATCAGCGCAGGGCAGATCCTCGCCGTAAGGATGCGGGATAGGATCGATACGTCCCGGCGTGTCGAGGCGCGTGGAGTCAACGCCCGCCCAGCCCGGCAGCGCTTCTTTAAGCATAATCGCCGTATTGCGCACGTCGCGGATCGCGCTGACTGGCTCGCCCATCGCCAGACGATGCGCCACTTCCACCAGCGGACGCTCGCCGTTGCCGAAAATCAGCATGTCAGCTTTGGAATCCACCAGCACCGAGCGGCGCACGGTATCTGACCAGTAGTCATAATGCGCGGTGCGGCGCAGGCTCGCTTCAATACCGCCCAGAATAACCGGCACATCGCGCCAGGCCTCTTTGCAACGCTGGGTATACACCAGCGTGGCGCGATCCGGGCGTTTCCCCGCTTCGTTGTCCGGCGTATAGGCGTCGTCGTGGCGCAGTTTACGATCCGCCGTGTAGCGGTTAATCATCGAATCCATATTCCCGGCGGTCACCCCAAAGAACAGATTCGGTTTGCCAAGCCGCATGAAGTCGTCTTTGGTGTTCCAGTCCGGCTGCGCGATGATCCCGACGCGAAAACCCTGCGCCTCCAGCATACGGCCGCAAATCGCCATGCCGAAACTCGGATGGTCGACATACGCATCGCCGGTGACCAGAATAATATCGCAGCTGTCCCAGCCAAGCTGGTCCATCTCCTCGCGCGACATCGGTAAAAAGGGCGCAGGCCCAAAACAGGCTGCCCAGTACTGGGGCCAGGAGAACAGATCGCGATCCGGCTGGATCAGGCTCAGGGAACTCATAGTGCTTCCGGAAAAATGGCAAAAAAATCGACAAAGGGCGGGGATTATACGTCCGAAAGCGACAAAAAAAGAAGGGTTATTCTGCGGGAAAAAGCATCACGCCCGATCCCGCAGAAAGAGGGCTTATTTGCGGTGCCAGTAGGCCGCGGCGCGCATCAGCTGCGGGTTAACGCGTCCTTCAAACGGCTCGCTTAACTGCTTAACGGCTTTGCCTTCGCCGGTAATCCACAGATAGTAATCCTCCTGCGGCACCGTCAGCGCGGCCAGTTTTTCGGCGACCGCCTGGGTGTCATGGCCGATAACCCACTGAATAGTAAAGTCGTCGAGGTGCGCCAGGTAGCCCTTCAGCGAGTCATCGGCAATGGTCACGACGGCCTCGACATGTACCGGGTTCGGCTGCGCGCGAAGCGCCTCGAGACGGCGGCGCAGCGCCGGCATGCCGGACTCATCGCACACGTAAAGCTGCCAGGCGTAACCTTCCGGCACCACCAGCGAGCCGCGCGGCCCGCCGATACAGAGCGTGTCGCCAGGCGCTGCCGCCACGGCCCAGTCGCTCGCCACGCCGGAGGCATGCACATAAAAATCGAGCGTCAGCTGCTGGCGCGCCTCGTCAAAGAGCGGCGTATAGTCGCGCGACGGCGGGCGCACGTCGCCTGCCCAGACGATGCCCTCGTCCGTCACCTCAGGCGGCACAAACGGCGCGCCATCCTGCGGGAAGAACACTTTGATATGGTCGTCGAAGCCACGGGATGTAAAGCCCGCGAGCGCGTCGCCGCCGAGAACGACGCGCTGAAACCCGCTGACGCGCTTGCTCTCAAGGACGGTAAGTTCGCGAAAGTGCAGCGCGTTACGCACGCGCTGCGGAAACTGGGTTGTCTGAGTCATTATCAACCTGCCAACGTAAACGTTAAATTCGATATATCTAAATAGTCGTAAATGATAATGATTGCCAACAACGGAAATGGCAAGCGTTTTTTAGATAGCCAGACGAAAAATCGCACAGCGCGCCAGATAAACAAAATAAGCTTTTTAATATCAGTACTTTATTTTTTTATCTTTTCTTTTTAAGACGTACACCCTTAAAAAAGATATAGTTAAGATATATCTGTTATTACCGGAGACTCTGCCATGCGTTCAGACGACAATCACGCCCCTCATGCCCGCCGCGAGGGCCGCCACGGTCATGAAGGCCACCGCCGTCCGCGTTTTTTCGGCAACGGCGAGCTGCGCCTGGTGATGCTGGATATCCTGTGCGGCGGCGCGAGCCACGGTTATGAGCTCATCAAAGCCATCGAAACGCTCACCGCTGGCCACTATGCGCCAAGCCCCGGCGTGGTCTATCCGACGCTCGATGCGCTGGAGGCGCAGGGGTTTATCGCGCTGCATGAAGAGGAAAATGGCCGCAAGAAAATAGCGATCACCGACGCGGGCCGCGCGTGGCTTCAGGAGAACCGCGAGGCGCTGGCGCATATTCAGACGCGCATGCGGGCGCGCGCCATCGGCCATCAGCTGCGTAAAGATCCGCAGATGAAACGGGCGCTCGACAATATGAAAGCGGTGCTGGATTTAAAAGTGAATCAGGCGCAAATCAGCCCGGAGACGTTAAAGCAGATTATCGGGATTATCGACCGCGCGGCGCTGGAGATTTCGCAGCTCGATTAAGAGAAACGGCGGTGGCAGGCCACCGCCGTCAGGGCATCAGGCGCTGAGACGGAACACTTTAACCATCTCTTTTAAGTTATGCGCCTGATCGTTAAGCGAAGACGCCGCCGCCACGGACTCCTCCACCAGCGCGGAGTTCTGCTGCGTGGTGGTGTCAATCATGCCGATGGCGCTGTTGACCTGCGAAATGCCGTCGGTCTGTTCGCGGCTCGCCTGGGCGATTTCGCGAAGAATGGCGTCCATATCGCTGACGTTCGTCACCATGCCGTTCAGCAGGCCGCTCGCTTTCTCGACCAGCTCCATCCCTTCCCGCGTCTGGCCGGTCGAATCCTCGATCAGCGCGCGGATTTCGCTCGCCGACGAGGCGCTCTTCTGCGCGAGCTGGCGCACTTCGCCTGCCACCACGGCGAAACCGCGTCCGTGTTCGCCCGCGCGCGCCGCTTCCACGGCGGCGTTAAGTGCCAGAATGTTGGTCTGGAAGGCGATAGCGTCAATCAGGTTGATGATGTCTGACATCCGATCCGACGTGCCGCGAATGACGCGCATTTTATCGGTCACCTGCTGCATCATCTCGCCGTTGCGCTTCACCACGCTCGCCGCGTCGGATGAGAGTCGCGTCGCTTCGCTGGTGTTATCGGCGGTGTTTTTCACGGTCGAGGTGATCTGCTCCATCGAGGCGGCGGTTTGCTCTACGGAGCTTGCCTGCTCTTCCGTACGCGCCGCCAGATCCTGGTTGCCTGCGACAATCTGCGACGCGGCGCTGGAGATGCTCTCGGCGCTGAACTGCACCTCCTGCACAATCGCCTGTAAACGCTGCTTCATATCCATCAGCGCGTGCAACAACACGCCCGTTTCATCGCGACTCTTCACCTCAACCGAATGGGTCAGATCGCCTTCGGCAATCGCGCCGGCAAAACGCACCGCCTGACCGAGCGGGCGCGTAATCGCACGCACGATAAGCCAGCCCATCAGCGAGCCCAGCCCCACGCACAGCAGCGTCAGGCAGATAAGCATAGCGCGGTTGCTGCGAAAATCGCTCGCGACCGTCACGCCCGCCGCGCGCATATGGTTATCCTGAATTTTAATCAGCGCCTGCACCCGCGATTTGTACTCTTCCTGGAGTTGCAGCGTGGTGGACATCATCTCCTCCATCGCCGCGTTGCGGTCGTTGCGCTTCACCGCGTCGAGAATGCGAAAGCGCGAGGCCAGATATTGCTTACGCACATCGGCTATCTGCGCCAGCGCCTGACGGGAGGCGTCGTCGGTCAGCGTATTATTCAGATCCGTCAGCAGCGCGCTGATGCGCCCGCTGATGGCGCTCAGTTGCGCCTGCGACTGCTGCGTCCAGCGCTGATCCTCGTCCATCAGCATTAATTGCTGCGTGCTGACGAAGCTCTGGAAATTCTCAATAAGCTGATTGGCTTTAACGGTAGTGGGATAATCCTTAACCACAATCTGCTGAATATTATTATTCGCCTGGCTAAGACTGCCGAGCGATAAACTGGCGCTAATGAGTAGAAGAACAATAAAGAAAGCAAAAGCGAAAATAAGCTTGGTGCGGATTTTAATATCGCGCATGGACATATTCACTCCGTTGAACGGGTTATTTAGCGCTGGCGAAACGGAAATCGCAGCAATGGATAACGCGATCCACCGAACCTTCATGGATCGACAGAGGACGTTATCGTCAGGCCGTTTTGTAACTTTATGAGTTTGATCGTTTTTCTCTTTTATAAACCTCACAAACAATAGCCATTAACTATTAATAAGCGGGGATTGATCGGCCAAATGTGCGCCAGATCACTTAATCGCGCAATTAATTACAGACGTCACGTGACGCTTTTTTCAGAGGGTTCAGCAAGATGGGTAAACGCTTTGAAAATCAGGGGTTAAATTAAAAACATTTATTTAATTTAATATTAACAATAAAGCAACAACGCGGCGCGCGGCGAAAAGCGCACAAAAAGACAAATGTAACCTGCTGATAATCATCAAAAAAGGCGGCATCGTGCCGCCTTTAACCGGGAAAAATTAATGCAGTACCGTCACGGCGTCCTGCAAACGACCGGCGCGGTGTTTGACCATCGAGGAGACCTGCGCGCTCTCTTCCACCAGCGCGGCGTTCTTACGGGTGATGGCGTCCAGTTCCGCGACGGCGCGGGTGAGATCGGACAGCCCGTCGGCCTGTTCCGTGGTCGCCTGGCTTATCTGACCGATTAAGCGCGTGACGTTCTCCACCTGGTTGACGATATCCTGCATGGTGCGCCCCGCTTCATGCACCTGCACCGTGCCGGACTCCACCTTGCTGGCGCTGGCGTCGATAAGTTTGCGGATATCATTCGCCGCGCTGGCGCTGCGGTTCGCGAGATGGCGCACTTCGCCCGCGACCACCGCGAAGCCCTTGCCCTGCTCGCCCGCGCGCGCCGCTTCCACGGCGGCGTTGAGCGCCAGGATGTTGGTCTGAAACGCGATATCGTTAATCAGCGCGGTGATGGAGCCGATGCGCTGGGTGCTGTCGGCAATTTCATCCATCGTGTTGACCACGGTTTCCATCGTCTGCCCGCCGAGACGCGCCGCATCGCTCGCCTCGCTGGAGAGCTTATCCGCCGCCGCCGCGGTGGCGGAGTTGTTCTGCACCGACGCCGCCATCTGGTTCATGGTCGTCACCGTCTGCTGTACGTTGACGACGGTCTGGCGGGTACGCTCGTTAAGATCGTCATTGCCGCGCGCCAGGGTTTCACTGCCGGTGCGCACGTTGCTGACCTGGCCTGACACGTCATTCATCAGCCAGCGGCACATCAGCCCAAGCTGGCCAATCGCGCGCAGCGTCAGGCCGACCTCATCGATGCGGTTAAGGTGATCAATGCTTTGCGACTCGCCGGTGGCGATACGCAGGGCCTGTCGCGTGACGTCCTCGACCGGGCGGACAATCTGCCACTCCAGCGCCGCGCCGCCGATAAGCAGCATCACCGCCGCCGACAGCACCGGCGCCAGCAGCGGCGTGCCGGTACAGGCCATCACCGCGGTCCAGGCGATAAACAGCGCGGCTAACACGCCGCGCAGCCGCCAGCGCAGCGGCAGCGCGGGCAGTTTGCCCCATAAACCGTTACGCAGCGCCAGGCCTTTAAACAGTCGACGCGGCTTGCGGCCTTCGCGCAAGGCCTTATAAAGCGGCTCCACCGCCGCTATCTCCTGGGCGCTGGCTTTGGTGCGAATCGACATATAGCCGGTGATTTTGCCGCCGCGCACCATCGGGGCGACGTTAGCGCGCACCCAGTAGTGATCGCCGTTTTTGCAGCGGTTTTTCACAATTCCGGTCCAGGGCTCGCCCTGTTTCAGCGTGTACCACATATCGGCGAACGCGGCTTTCGGCATATCCGGGTGGCGCACCATATTGTGCGGGCTGCCGGTCAGCTCCTGGATCGAATAGCCGCTGACCTCGACGAAATCATCATTCGCGTGCGTGATATAACTTTGCAGATCGGTAGTGGACATGAGCGTGGTGTCGTTAGCGAGCGCAACGTCGCGCTGGGTAACAAACGGGGGAGAAGACATAACGGCGTCCTTAGGCAGGTTATCCAATTGTTACTCTTTTTTCTGCTTTGTTATGTCGGCGATATATAAATTATCTTTAGCTGTTAAATTCGATTCAGCTCGCAATTTGCGCATTTGCCCGTTATTTTTTTATGTCCGCCGCCGATAATTTATATCCGCGATAATACCTCCAGGTGAGTAGTTCGGCTTTTTATTATTCCAGTGTCTCAAGCGCGATATCGTTATGCGCCAGGATGCAGCGGTTACGGCCGCTGTTTTTCCCGAAATACATGGCCTTATCGGCACGGCCAATCGCCTCATGCAACGTCTCCTCTGGCAATACGCAGGTAAGCCCGCCGGTCGCGGTCACGCGTAGCGTGTCGCCATTGATGGTCAACGGCCGCTGGCGCAGGCTGTCGCAAAAGCGCACGCCCGCCCGCGCGGCGGCCTGCGGCGTCTGCGCCTCCAGCAGCGCGATAAACTCTTCGCCGCCGAAGCGATAGACCCGCTCGCCCGTCTGCGCGGCCATTTTCAGGCGCTGCGCGACCTGGCGTAAGACGTCGTCGCCCGCGTTATGCCCGAGCGTGTCATTCACCATTTTGAAGCGGTCGATATCAATGATGAGCAACCACAGCGCGCGTTCATTGGCGCGGGTATGCAGGAAGGCGAAATCCTCATACAGCAGGTGGCGCAGCGGCAGCCCGGTGAGCGCGTCATGGAGGTTGCGCAGCGAAATCAGCTGCTGGCGATAGTCATCAATGCTTGCCACAAACTGCTGCTGGGCGGCGTGGTAGGCATATAATGTCGTGGAGTTAACCTGTTTATTGGCAATCGCCTGAATTAATACCCGGGCGGTGTCGTGCATTGTTTTATGGGTTTCGCTAATGGTTTCAATATAGCGTGCGTAGCGAAACGTGATATTGGCGCGCGCCGTTATCCACTGGCAGAACCGGCAATAACGGTGTGATTGCGAATGATTAAATTCATTGTCTGGTTCGCTGCCTAATAATGCCAGCTCTAAAAATTTACCCGTCCATTCATAATGTAATTTAACGGCCTGGTTTAATTCTTTTAATGATAAATCGATCTGTTCTAAATCCATGCTGACCTCATAAAACCCTTATCGCCGGAGCCTCGGGAAAAGCTACAGCCTAATGAAGGTCCTGAAACACGTCCTGGCGATAAATCAGTAAATGGCGAAACAGCTCCTGAGAGAGATATTTTCCAGGAATTATATACAGAAACACATCGGGTGAAATATCCGCTCATGGCCGCGCGCGATAACCGCGCGCGGCTGCCCCACCGTGGTGCAACACAATATCAGACCGCCTGCAACGCGCGCGACAGCGGCAGCACGAAGCGCCGCAAAGGTTTTTTAAGAATGATTTCATGCCGCGCTCCCCGGCGCTTCGCAGCGGTTTATCCCGATTTTCATGCCCCACGCCGATGTGGCGCAAAGGCTGCAATACTTATTATCGGTATCATGTGATACGCGATCCAAAGGGGCACATTTTGAACAGGTTACCTAACAGCGCCTCGGCTCTTGCCTGTACCGCGCACGCACTGAATCTCATCGAAAAGCGCACGCTGACGCATGAGGAGATGAAAGCACTTAACCGGGAGGTCCACGACTACTTCCAGCAGCATGTAAACCCAGGGTTCTTAGAGTATCGAAAATCAGTCACCGCTGGCGGGGATTACGGAGCCGTAGAGTGGCAGGCGGGAGGTCTTAATACGCTTGTCGACACCCAGGGACAGGAGTTCCTCGATTGCCTGGGTGGGTTTGGCATTTTTAACGTGGGGCACCGTAATCCAGTTGTTGTATCCGCCGTAGAGAATCAGCTCGCCAAGCAACCTCTGCACAGCCAGGAGCTGCTCGATCCGCTAAGAGCCATGCTCGCCAAAACCCTCGCCGCGCTGACGCCCGGCAAACTCAAATACAGCTTCTTCTGCAACAGCGGAACGGAATCGGTCGAGGCGGCCATTAAGCTCGCCAAAGCGTATCAGTCGCCGCGCGGTAAATTTACCTTTGTGGCTGCAAGCGGCGCCTTCCACGGCAAATCGCTCGGCGCGCTCTCCGCCACCGCCAAAGCGGCGTTTCGCAAACCGTTTATGCCGCTGCTGCCGGGCTTTCGCCACGTGCCGTTCGGCAATATCGACGCGCTGCGCGAGCTGCTTGGCGAGTGCAAAAAGACCGGCGATGACGTCGCGGCGGTTATCCTGGAGCCGATTCAGGGCGAAGGCGGCGTGATCCTGCCACCGCCGGGCTATCTGCCTGCGGTGCGCAAGCTGTGCGACGAGTATGGCGCGCTGCTGATCCTGGATGAAGTGCAGACCGGCATGGGCCGCACCGGCAAGATGTTCGCCTGCGAGCATGAAAATGTGCAGCCGGACATTCTGTGTCTCGCCAAAGCGCTCGGCGGCGGCGTAATGCCGATTGGCGCGACGGTGGCGACCGAAGAGGTGTTCTCGGTGCTGTTCGATAACCCGTTCCTGCATACCACCACGTTTGGCGGCAACCCGCTCGCCTGCGCGGCGGCGCTCGCCACCATCCATGTGCTGCTGGAAGAAAATCTGCCCGCCCAGGCGGAGCAGAAAGGCGACATGCTGCTGGATGGCTTCCGCCAGCTCGGGCGTGAATACCCGCAGCTGGTGCAGGAGGCGCGCGGTAAAGGCATGCTGATGGCGATTGAGTTTGTCGATAACGAAACCGGCTACCGCTTCGCGAGCGAAATGTTCCGCCAGCGCGTGCTGGTGGCGGGCACGCTCAATAATGCCAAAACCATCCGTATTGAGCCGCCGCTGACGCTGACCATTGAGCAGTGCGAACAGGTGCTCGCCGCCGCCCGCACGGCGCTGGAGACGCTCAGCACCGCACGTCAGGACGCGGCTGTCGCCGCCGAAAGCTAACCCTCTGGCACGCGCCTTCGCTCCTCTGCGGCGAAGGCGCGACGCCTTTTTCCACGCCCCTGAAGTTTGATTGCCATCACAATCAGCGGATTGTCTCTTTCCCTTTTCGCCGTCGATCGCTTAATCATTAACTCATCCGACCACATAACAATTATTTTACACTGGATGAGTGCAATCATGAGCTATCCGTCGCTGTTCGCCCCGCTCGACCTCGGCTTCACCACGCTTAAAAACCGCGTCCTGATGGGCTCCATGCATACGGGGCTTGAGGAGCATCCGGACGGCGCGCAGCGGCTCGCGGCGTTTTACGCCGAGCGCGCCCGTCACGGCGTGGCGCTGATCGTCACCGGCGGCGTGGCGCCTTCGGCTTCCGGCGTGGCGCTCCAGGGCGGCGCGGTGCTCGACGACGCCAGCCATCTGCCCCATCACCGCATCATTACCGACGCGGTGCATCGCGAAGGCGGCAAAATCGCGCTGCAAATCCTGCACACCGGGCGCTACAGCTTCCAGCCGCGCCCCGTCGCGCCCTCGCCGCTGCAGGCGCCGATCAACCGCTTCGCGCCCCATGAACTGACCCATGATGAGATCCTCACACTGATTGAGGATTTCGCGCGGTGCGCGTCGCTCGCGCGCGAGGCCGGTTACGACGGCGTGGAGATCATGGGCTCGGAAGGCTACCTGATTAACCAGTTTCTGGCGGCGCGGACCAATCAGCGCGCGGACGAATGGGGCGGCGATTACGCGCGCCGGATGCGCTTTGCCGTCGAGGTGGTGCGCGCGGTGCGCGAGCGCGTGGGCCAGGACTTCATCATTATTTACCGCCTGTCGATGCTGGACCTGGTGGAAGGCGGGTCGACCTTCGCCGAAACCGTCCAGCTCGCCAAAGCCGTCGAGGCGGCAGGCGCGACGCTGCTCAATACCGGTATCGGCTGGCACGAGGCGCGTATTCCGACGATCGCCACGCCGGTGCCGCGCGGCGCGTTTACCTGGGTGACGCGCAAGCTTCGCGGGGAGACGCGCCTGCCGCTGGTGACGACCAACCGCATTAACGATCCGCACGTCGCCGAGGCCATCCTGGCGGCGGGCGATGCCGATATGGTGTCGATGGCGCGCCCGTTTCTTGCCGACGCCGAACTGCTCTCCAAAGCCGCCAGCGGGCGCGAGGCGGAGATTAACACCTGTATCGGCTGCAACCAGGCGTGCCTCGATCAGATTTTCGCTGGCAAAGTGACCTCGTGCCTGGTGAACCCCCGCGCCTGCCATGAAACGGAAATGATCGCGACGCCGGCGCCTGCGCCGAAACGGCTGGCGGTGGTGGGCGCAGGCCCGGCGGGCCTCGCGTTCGCGGTGAACGCCGCGCAGCGCGGTCATCAGGTGACGCTGTTTGACGCCAGTGCGGAGATAGGCGGGCAGTTTAATATCGCAAAACAGATCCCCGGCAAAGAGGAGTTTTACGAGACGCTGCGCTATTTTCGCCGGATGCTGGAGGTGACCGGGGTGACGCTGCGGCTAAACGAGTGGGTCACGCCCGACGCGCTGGCGGATTTCGATGAAGTGGCGCTGGCGACAGGCATTGTGCCGCGCGTGCCGCAGATAGAGGGCATCGATCATCCGAAGGTGCTGACCTATCTCGATGTGCTGCGCGATAAAACCCCGGTGGGCCAGCGCGTGGCGATTATCGGCTGTGGCGGCATCGGTTTTGATACCGCGATGTATCTGAGCCAGCCGGGGGAAGCCACCAGCCAGAATATCGCCGAGTTTTGCGTCGAATGGGGCATTGATACCAGCCTCAACGCGCCGGGCGGTCTGCGCCCGGAAGGGCCGGTGTTGCCGAAAAGCCCGCGTCAGATAGTGATGTTGCAGCGCCGGTCGGGCAAACCCGGCGACGGCCTCGGTAAGACTACCGGCTGGATCCATCGGGCGACGCTGCTGGCGCGCGGCGTGAAGATGCTTGCGGCGGTGAGTTATGAGCGTATCGACGAGCGCGGGTTGCATATCAGGGTCAACGGCGAGCCGCAGCTGCTGGAGGTGGATAACGTGATTATCTGCGCCGGTCAGGAGCCGCAGCAGGCGCTGGCAGCCCCGCTGCGCGCGGCGGGCAAACCGGTGCATCTGATAGGCGGCTGCGATGTGGCGCTGGAGCTTGACGCCCGCCGCGCCATCGCGCAGGGCACCGCGCTGGCGCTGGCGATATAACACGCGCCGCGCCGGTCTGAACGGCGGCGGGTGCGCTTCGCTTACCCGCCCTACACCCAATGTGAGTCTCAATATTGCAGGGTGGGTAAGCGAAGCGCACCCGCCCTGCACCCAATGTGAGTCCCAATATTGTAGGGTGGGTAAGCGAAGCGCACCCACCTTTTTACGCGGCGATGACGGATACACGCTTCTTTGCGGGGAAGCCGCGCCCTTACCGGCTCTTACGCAGCTTCACCGCTTTCAACACCACAAACTTATTGTTGGTGGCGATGGTGGTGCAATTACCGAAAATCTTCTTCAGCTTGCGGAAATAATCGAGATGGCGGTTGCCGACGATGCGCAGCTCGCCGCCCCATTTCAGGCAGCGGCGGGCGTCCTGGAACATCTGCCAGGCGATATGATCGGTAATGGCGTGCTGCTGATGAAACGGCGGGTTGCAGAGCACCGCGTAAAAGCTTTCCGGCTCGACGCCCGTCAGCGCGTTATTGACCTGGAAATCGCAGCGCGCGAGCGCATCCGGCAGGTTGGTTTCAACATTCAGACGGCTTGAGGCGACCGCCATATAGGACTCATCGACAAAGCGCACCCGCGCCTGCGGGTTTTGCGCCAGCAGCGTCAGGCCGATAACGCCATTGCCGCAGCCGAGATCCACCATTTCGCCTTCCACCGCCTCCGGCAGATGCTGCATAAAAAAGCGCGCGCCGATATCCAGACTCGCGCGGGAAAACACGCTGGCGTGGTTATGAATCGTCCACGGCGTGCCGTCGAGTTTCCAGCTTACGGTCTCGGGCGCATCGTCAGGCGCCGGCGCGCTGAACGCGCAATGGATGAGACGCGCCTTTTTCCAGGCGAGCGTCGTTGTGGTCGGCCCTAAGATTTTCTCAAACAGCGCAAGCGTCGAGTTATGAATATCGCGCGCTTTGCCGCCTGCGATAATCCGCGTTTGCGGCGTCGCGACCGCACGCAGCGCGCGCAGTTGTTGCTCCAGAAGCGCGAGCTGTTTAGGAATTTTAATGAGCACCAGATCCGGCGAGGCGGGCAGCGGGCTCAGGCTGTCCTGCATCGTCACCTGCGATTCGTCGATATCGTTCAGACGCAGGTTATGACGCGTGGCCTGATGGGCGATAAAGGAGTCGTTAATGCTGACCGGGCGGGTATCCGCGAGCGCGCAGGCGAGCGCGCCGAAGCTGTCGTTGAAAATCAGCACCGGGCCGCCAGGCTGTTCGACCTGTTGCAGCAGGTAGTCGTCCGCCGCGTCCCAGGCCTGCAGCGGCGTCTCTTCCGGCATTGGCGGAAAACGCTGCAGCGTCAGTGTTTGATTGAGTAACTCCACCTGGCTCATCGGCCCTCCCGAATGGTAAAATCCGCGCGTTTTATCCCTTAATTACACCCCTGAGTAAACCTTTTTTTCACCCGCTGAGGCCGTGATGACCACACTGACGTATCTCCAGGGCTACCCGGAATCGCTGCTTGCCCAGGTGCGCACGCTGATTGACCAGAATCGCCTCGGCGAGGTGCTGGAAAAGCGCTACCCTGACAAGCATTTGATTACCACTGATAAAGCGCTGTACGACTACACGCAGGGGCTGAAAAACCGCTATCTGCGCAGCGCCCCGCCGCTGAATAAGGTGGCGTACGACAACAAAATCCACGTGATGAAACACGCGCTCGGGCTGCATACCGCCATCTCGCGCGTGCAGGGCGGAAAGCTGAAAGCGAAGGCGGAAATCCGCGTCGCCACGGTGTTTCGCCAGGCGCCGGAGGATTTCCTGCGGATGATCGTGGTGCATGAGCTGGCGCATATAAAAGAGAAAGAACATAACAAAGCCTTTTATCAGCTTTGCTGCCATATGGAGCCGCAGTATCATCAGCTCGAATTCGACACCCGCCTGTGGCTGACCCAGCTGGCGCTCACGCAACGCGACGGGCAGACGCCGTAACCCGAACTTTTGCAAGGATGCTTTATGACAATCCCTTCCCGCTGGAAACGCGCGCTCGCGCTCGTCGCCCTGCTGGTGTTCACCGGCGCGCTGCTGTCGGTTATCGCGATTATCGCCGCGGACCGCACGGTCACGCACGCCGCCGACGGCAGGCTTTATGAAACGGTCGCGAACACGCCGGTGCGCAAGATTGGGCTGGTATTGGGCGCGCGCCCTGATAACCGGTTTTTCAACCGCCGTATTGAAGCCGCCGCCGCGCTCTACCACGCCGGCAAAGTCTCCTGGCTGCTGGTAAGCGGCGATAACAGCCGTGACGATTACGACGAGCCGACGGCAATGGCTAAAGCGCTGAACCGGCGCGGCGTGCCTGCCGCGGCGATTTACTGCGATTACGCCGGGTTTTCGACGCTCGATTCCGTGGTGCGCGCCCGCGAAGTGTTTCAGGAAAACCGCATCACGATTATCTCGCAGGCGTTTCATAACGAGCGCGCGGTTTACCTGGCGCAGCATTACGGCATCGACGCCATCGGGTTTAATGCCGAAGATCCGGCGTTCCGGCATACCCAGTACACGCTGCTGCGCGAGCGATTCGCCCGCGTGCGCGCGGTGCTGGATGCGCGTTGGCTTCGCCGCGAGCCGCATTTCCTCGGCCCGAAAGTGGCGATAGGCCCCAAAGACGCGCCGCGCGGGTGCAATATTTACGCCGCCACGCCGTAGCGTTCTGCGCTCGCGCGCACTGGTTTTGTCATTTTCGCGTGTTACTCTGAGAAGATATTCACTGCCGGAGAAGACACGCCTTTATGATACGTTTCGCCGTTGTTGGAACGAACTGGATCACCCGCCAGTTTGTCGATGCTGCCCACGAGACGGGCAAATTCACGCTGACCGCCGTCTACTCCCGAAGCCTCGAACAGGCGCAGGCGTTCGCGAACGAATACCCGGTGGAGCATCTCTTCACCTCGCTGGAGGCGCTGGCGCAGAGCGACGCCATCGATGCGGTCTACCTCGCCAGCCCCAACGCGCTGCACTTTTCGCAGTCGTGTCTGTTTCTGAATCATAAAAAGCATGTGATTTGCGAAAAACCGCTGGCCTCTAATCTGCGGGAAGTGGAAGCCGCTATCGCCTGCGCGCGTGAAAACCAGGTGGTGCTCTTCGAGGCGTTTAAAACCGCCAGCCTGCCGAACTTTATCGCGCTGCAACAGGCGCTGCCCAAAGTGGGCAAACTGCGCAAGGCGCTGTTTAACTACTGCCAGTACTCCTCGCGCTACCAGCGCTATCTCGACGGCGAAAACCCGAATACGTTTAACCCGGCATTTTCGAACGGCTCTATTATGGATATCGGTTTTTATACGCTCGCCTGCGCCGTCGCGCTGTGGGGCGAACCGCATGATGTGCAAGCCACCGCGAGCCTGCTGGAGAGCGGCGTGGACGCCCACGGTACGGTGCAGATGAACTACGGCGATTTCGGCGTCACGCTGCTGCACTCGAAAGTGAGCGACTCAACGCTGCCGAGCGAAATTCAGGGCGAGGCAGGCGCGCTGGTGATAGAAAAACTCTCTGAATGCCAGCGCATCACGTTTATTCCGCGCGGCGGCAAACCGCAGGAGCTGACCCTGCCGCAGCATATTAATACTATGCTGTATGAAGCAGAAACGTTCGCCCGCCTGGTGGAAACCAATGAAGTGAATCACCCCGGCATTGCGGTGAGCCGCACGACCGCCAGACTGCTGACGGAAATTCGCGCCCAGACCGGCGTGCGCTTCCCGGCGGATGACGTGAGCGCCCCGCTCCCGGCGTAAAGCTTTGTAAAAGCCCCCCGGCGAGACATTGACCGCATAAATGCTTTGTAATAGTTTGTTACTTGCAAAGGGGAGTAACTTCATTGCCGACGGTCGTCATTACGATGCCATGCATCCGGTCGTCGGGCAGCGAGCGTGTTATCAGCGCACCAGCAGCAATGCTTGTGACGAGTGGATAACGCGGCGGCTGTAAGTGAGACCTTGCCGGAAGGCGAGGTCTGTGCGGTGCTCTTAAGCAAAGCGGCTGACGTCTTCTGACGTTAGCCGTTTTTGTTTTTGAGGATTGAGCTTATGAATACTGTCGGCACTCCCTTGCTGTGGGGCGGTTTCGCCGTCGTCGTGGTGATTATGCTGGCTATCGACCTTCTGCTTCAGGGGCGTCGCGGCGCGCACGCGATGACCATGAAGCAGGCGGCCGCCTGGTCCATCGTCTGGGTTTCCCTTTCCCTGCTGTTTAACGCCGCGTTCTGGTGGTATCTCACCGGCACCGCCGGGCGTGAGGTGGCGGATACGCAGGCCCTCGCCTTCCTGACCGGTTATCTCATCGAAAAAGCCCTCGCGGTGGATAACGTCTTCGTCTGGCTGATGCTGTTCAGCTACTTCGCCGTGCCGCCTGCGTTGCAGCGCCGTGTGCTGATTTACGGCGTGCTGGGCGCTATCGTCCTGCGTACCATTATGATTTTCGCGGGCAGCTGGCTTATCACGCAGTTTGAATGGCTGCTCTACGTCTTCGGCGCGTTCCTACTCTTTACCGGCGTGAAGATGGCGCTCGCAAAAGAAGATGAGGGCGGAATTGGCGATAAGCCGCTGGTGCGCTGGCTGCGCGGGCATCTGCGCATGACGGACAGCATTGAGAGCGAGCACTTTTTCGTGCGCAAAAACGGCCTGCTGTATGCCACGCCGCTGCTGCTGGTGCTGATCATGGTGGAGCTGAGCGACGTGATTTTCGCGGTGGACAGCATCCCGGCTATCTTTGCCGTCACGACCGACCCGTTTATCGTGCTGACCTCCAACCTGTTCGCGATCCTCGGCCTGCGCGCCATGTACTTCCTGCTGGCGGGCGTGGCGGAGCGCTTCTCGATGCTGAAATATGGTCTGTCGGTGATTCTGGTGTTTATCGGCATCAAGATGCTGATTGTCGACTTCTACCATATCCCGATCGCGATTTCGCTTAGCGTGGTGGGCGGCATTTTGGTTGCGACGCTGCTGATTAACGCCTGGGTAAATCATCGCAATGACCAGAAAAAGCGGGCGGAGTAACCGACTGCGCTAACGCTAACAACGCCGTCCGTGATGACACGGGCGGCGTTTTTTATTTAGGATCCGCTGCCCGCGCGTTTGCAACGTGCCCCATCATGGAATTGTTGATTTTGTCACAATACCGTTAATAGATAGTTAAAAAACGGGAGCGCTTCAGAAAATCCAGCACTATCCCCTTCCTCCGGGCAGACAAATCCCTATACTCGTCCGTGCAAACTTTTGTTACATCCTGAATAAACGTGGCACAAGAACACGACGCGGGATGCAACCACATCACTTCTGAAGGAAACACGTATGACGACGCAATCTCAGGGCGGCGGTCTGCTGCGCCGCCTGGCACAGGGCAGCCTGGTAAAACAGATCCTCGTGGGCCTGGTGCTCGGTATTCTGCTTGCCTGGGTATCCAAACCCGCCGCTATCGCCGTCGGGCTGCTCGGCACGCTGTTCGTCGGCGCGCTGAAGGCCGTGGCGCCGGTACTGGTGTTGATGCTGGTGATGGCGTCCATCGCCAACCATAAGCACGGGCAGAAAACCAATATTCGCCCGATTCTCTGGCTCTATCTGCTGGGCACATTCTCGGCGGCGCTGACCGCCGTGCTGTTCAGCTTCCTCTTCCCGTCAACGCTGCATCTGGCGACCGGCGCAACGGAAATCACCCCGCCAGGCGGTATTGTGGACGTACTGCGTGACCTGCTGCTCAGCATGGTGGCGAACCCGGTGGACGCGCTGCTGAAAGGCAACTACATCGGCATCCTGGTCTGGGCGGTGGGACTCGGCTTCGCGCTGCGCCACGGCAATGAGACGACTAAAAACCTGGTCAACGACATGTCCGACGCGGTCACCTTTATGGTGAAGATGGTGATCCGCTTCGCCCCCATCGGGATTTTCGGCCTGGTCGCGTCCACGCTCGCCACCACCGGTTTCGATACCCTGTGGGGCTATGCGCAGCTGCTGGTGGTGCTGGTCGGCTGTATGTTGCTGGTGGCGCTGGTGATAAACCCGCTGATCGTGTTTGCGAAAATTCGCCGCAACCCGTATCCGCTGGTGTTTGCCTGCCTGCGTGAGAGCGGCGTGACGGCGTTCTTCACCCGCAGCTCGGCGGCGAATATTCCGGTCAATATGGCGCTGTGCGAGAAGCTCAATCTGGATCGCGATACATACTCGGTGTCGATCCCGCTTGGCGCGACGATCAACATGGCAGGCGCGGCGATCACCATTACGGTGCTGACGCTCGCGGCGGTGCATACGCTCGGGATTGCGGTTGATGTGCCGACCGCGCTGCTGCTGAGCGTCGTGGCGTCGCTGTGCGCCTGCGGCGCGTCGGGCGTGGCGGGCGGTTCGCTGCTGCTTATCCCGCTGGCGTGCAATATGTTCGGCATCCCGAACGACGTCGCCATGCAGGTCGTGGCGGTGGGCTTTATCATCGGCGTATTGCAGGATTCCTGCGAAACCGCGCTGAACTCCTCAACCGACGTGCTCTTCACCGCGGCCGCGTGCCAGGCGGAAGACGCGCGTCTTGCCAGCAACGCGCTGCGTAGCTGACGCCTCGCCGGCGGTCTGCGGGCCGCTGGTGTTTAACCTTTCTCCGCCACCTCTTTTTCGACCTTAAACGGATCGATACCGCGCTTTTGCATCCGCCAGAAGCGAAGGATATTCAGCCCGTTGATGATAAGAAAGCAGCCTTCAATCAGCGTGCCGCCGATAGAGCCAATCCAGAAATTATGCGTGACCCAGCAGGCGGTGGAGCACCACATCACGCAGCGCGTGGCGAGCCCGGTGCAGCGAAACAGCGCCCAGGTGCTGGCGACGGTGCCGATAATCGGCAGCAGCTCGATAACGTGATGAAGCTTCACAAGCCCGAGCGTCAGCGTGAGGACGATAAACAGCGTCATGATCCACAGGCTGCGGGTGCGCAGTGAAATCACGGTGCGCAGCGCGTTGAGCTCCGCGCTCATCCCGGCGGGTGTCGCGCCCATCAGAAAGAAGTGGCCGCCGATGACGGCGCTGTAGAGCGCCAGTTGCAGCTTGAAGCGCCGCTCGTCGCGGTTGAAAAAGGTGGTGATGCCGATAAGAAAGGCGATGACCCCAACGCCCTGGGCGAGCCAATACGCGGTCATAAAGCGCTCCTCTCAAAAAGAAACGGCGCTTCATAAATGAAACGCCGTCTGATGATAACGTCGTCCGGGGCCTAGAGCGTCACGCCGCTTTTAAAAATGGCCAGTTCGCGGAAGTCGTTTTTCTCGTTGCAGGTCGGCTTGCCGGAGGCTATCTCCACAATGCTGTCGACAAATTTCTCCAGCAGTTGCGGCATGGCCGTGCCGTGCAGCAGCTGGCCCGCGTCGAAGTCTATCCAGTGCGGTTTCTTCGCCGCCAGTTCGCTGTTGGTGGCGATTTTCACCGTCGGCACGAAACCGCCGTAAGGGGTGCCGCGCCCGGTGCTGAACAGCACCATATGGCAGCCCGCGCCCGCCAGCGCGCTGGTGGCGACGGCGTCGTTGCCCGGCGCGCTCAGCAGATTAAGCCCTGGCGTATGCAGGCGCTCGCCGTAGCGCAGCACATCCACTACCTGACTTGCCCCGGCTTTCTGGGTGCAGCCGAGCGATTTCTCTTCAAGCGTGGTGATGCCGCCCGCCTTGTTGCCCGGCGACGGGTTTTCGTAAATCGGCTGATTGTGCGCGATAAAGTACTGTTTGAAGTCGTTCACCATGGTGACCGTTTTTTCAAACGTCGCTTCGTCGCGGCAGTGGCTCATCAGAATACGCTCCGCGCCGAACATCTCCGGCACTTCGGTCAGCACCGTGGTGCCGCCGCTTGCGATCACGTAGTCGGAGAAACGGCCGAGCATTGGGTTAGCGGTGATGCCGGACAGACCGTCCGAGCCGCCGCACTCCAGCCCAAATTTTAGCTCGCTGAGTTTGCCCGGCTCGCGCCGGTCGTGACGCATCGCCTCATACAGCGCGTGGAGATGCTCAAGGCCCGCCTCCACTTCATCATCCTGGTGCTGGCAAACCATAAAATGCACGCGCGCCGGGTCGAAATCGCCCAGCGTGTCGCGAAACGCGTCCACCTGGTTGTTCTCACAGCCGAGACCAATCACCAGCACCGCCCCGGCGTTCGGGTGACGCGCCATGTTTTGCAGCATGGTGCGGGTGTTGATGTGGTCATCGCCGAGCTGTGAACAGCCGTAGGTGTGGCTGAAGAGAAACACGCCGTCGATATCTTCGGCGTCATGCGTCTCTTTCAGAAACCGGTTCTGGATCTGCCGCGCGATGCCGTTGACGCAGCCCACGGTCGGCAGGATCCAGAGTTCGTTGCGAATACCGACCTCGCCGCTGGCGCGGCGGTAGATTTGCACCTCGCGATCGCCCATCTGCTGGCTGGTATGGGGCGCTTCGGGTTGATAGCTGTACTCGTCCAGATCGCTGAGATTGGTGCGGGCGTTATGGGAGTGAATATGTTCGCCCGGCGCGATATCCGCCAGCGCATGGCCTATCGGCAGGCCATATTTAATGACGTTCTCTCCCTGTGCGATAGGCAGCAGCGCGAACTTATGCCCGCGCGTCACCGGTTGCAGCAGCATGACGGAGTGCCCGTCGACGACGATAACCGTGCCTTCGGCCAGATCCGCCAGCGCTACCGCAACGTTATCCTGCGAATGGATCCTGATGTATTGCATATCAACCTCAAAGGGCCTTAGTTGAGTTCAATGGCGAAGTAGTCGCGGGCGTTGTTAAAGCAGATGTTTTTCACCATCTCGCCTAACAGGTCGATATCCGCTGGCGCTTCGCCGGCTTCCACCCAACGGCCAATCATCTGGCACAGAATGCGGCGGAAGTATTCATGACGGGTGTAAGACAGGAAGCTGCGGCTGTCCGTCAGCATGCCGACAAAGCGGCTCAGCAGGCCGAGCTGCGCGAGCTGGGTCATCTGACGCTCCATGCCGTCTTTCTGATCGTTAAACCACCAGCCGGAGCCGAACTGCATCTTGCCTGGCATCCCCTCGCCCTGGAAGTTGCCGATCATCGTGCCGAGCACTTCGTTATCGCGCGGGTTCAGGCAGTAGAGAATGGTTTTCGGCAGCAGGTTGTCTTCGTTCTGTTTGCTCAGCAGTTTCGACAGCTCTTCCGCCAGCGGGCGGTCGTTGATGGAGTCAAAACCGACATCCGGCCCCAGCAGCTTGAACTGGCGCTGGTTGTTATTGCGCAGCGCGCCGATGTGGTACTGCTGCACCCACCCGCGACGGGCGTATTCCGCGCCCAGCCAGACCAGCACGGCGGTTTTGAACTGCGCCACTTCATGCTCGCTTAAGCTCTCGCCCGCCAGACGGCGCGCCAGAATGCGGTCGAGTTCGCTTTCGCTCGCCTCGGCAAACAGCACCACGTCCAGCGCGTGATCCGACACTTTACAGCCGTGGGCGGCGAAGTGGTCGAGGCGCTTCGTCAGCGCGGTTTGCAGATCGGTAAAGCGGCGAATGTCGGTGTCGGAAACTTCCGCGAGCGTCGCCATGTAGTCGTTAAAGGTCGCCTGCTCGATGTTGAACGCTTTGTCCGGGCGCCAGCTCGGCAGCACTTTGACGCTAAAGCCGTTGTCCTGCGCGATGGTCGCGTGATGCGCCAGCGAGTCGATCGGATCGTCGGTGGTGCCGACCATTTTCACATTCATCTGCTGCATGATGCCGCGCGCGCTGAAGGCGTCCTGCGCCAGCAGATCGTTGCACTGTGCCCAGATCTCATCGGCGGTTTTCGGCGACAGCAGTTTGCCGGTAATGCCGAACGGACGGCGCAGCTCCAGGTGCGTCCAGTGATAGAGCGGGTTGCCGATGGTGTGCGGCACGGTGGCGGCCCAGGCGTCGAACTTCTCGCGGTCGCTCGCATCGCCGGTACACAGGCGCTCCGGCACGCCGTTGGTGCGCATGGCGCGCCATTTGTAGTGGTCGCCTTTCAGCCAGATGTCATACAGGTTTTTAAAGCGGTAATTTTCGGCAATCTGCTGCGGCGGGAGATGGCAGTGATAGTCGAAAATCGGCTGGTCTTTGGCGTAGTCGTGGTACAGACGGCGGGCAAATTCGGTGTCGAGCAGGAAATCTTCGGTCATGAACGGGGTCATTTTATGCTTCCTCTGAGCCAGTAATTCAGATGCGTTAGCATGATGCTGACAAAGTTATCACACCAATTTCCAGTGACCGAAGCTATTTTCGTGAGTCAGATCAATAAAAGCACACAAATAAAGTACCCTTTCCGGAGTAAACACCGCGCCAGACCGCGCCACGTCTGGCTTCGCGTCGCGCCTGACGTAACCTTACAAAGAAAGATGCTTTTGTGATGGCTCTCAACTTTTAAAGCTGTATGACAAGTTATCGTTCTGCCGTCGCAACTTATAAACCCACGGAATGTTTTAAGGGATGAATATTCATCCCATTAGCCGGAACGGACGCCGGATTATCCCATGAACACTGAATGGCAAGGCGTGGGCGGCACCGATAACACCTCCGGCGCGCCTCCCGTTACTGAATGAGTACCGCGCAAGCCTGGCAATCCGCCGGCCTGCGGGGCGAACGATTAAACGATGAGGTTTCCAATGCGTAAAATTAAAGGGTTACGATGGTACATGATTGCACTGGTGACGCTGGGCACCGTGCTGGGTTACCTGACCCGTAACACCGTGGCGGCCGCAGCGCCCACTCTGATGGAAGAGCTGCATATCTCCACGCAACAATACTCTTATATTATCGCGGCCTATTCCGCGGCCTATACCGTGATGCAACCAGTGGCAGGGTACGTGCTGGATATCCTCGGTACGAAAATCGGCTACGCCTTCTTCGCCGTCACCTGGGCTATCTTCTGCGGCGCGACCGCGCTCGCAGGTAGCTGGGGCGGTCTGGCGCTGGCGCGCGGCGCTGTAGGCGCGGCGGAAGCGGCGATGATCCCGGCGGGCCTGAAAGCGAGCTCTGAGTGGTTCCCGGCGAAAGAGCGCTCCATCGCGGTGGGCTATTTCAACGTCGGCTCGTCTATCGGCGCCATGATCGCGCCGCCGCTGGTGGTGTGGGCTATCGTGATGCACAGCTGGGAGATGGCGTTTATTATCTCCGGCGTCCTGAGCTTCGCCTGGGCGATGGCCTGGCTTGTGTTCTACAAACACCCGCGCGACCAGAAAAAACTGACCACCGAAGAACGTGACTACATCATTGGCGGTCAGGAAGCGCAGCATCAGACTAACAACGCGAAGAAAATGTCGCCGTGGCAGATTGTCCGCACCCGTCAGTTCTGGGGCATCGCGCTGCCGCGTTTCCTGGCAGAACCGGCGTGGGGGACGTTTAACGCCTGGATCCCGCTGTTCATGTTTAAAGTGTACGGCTTTAACCTGAAAGAAATCGCCATGTTCGCCTGGATGCCGATGCTGTTCGCGGATCTCGGCTGTATCGTCGGCGGCTATCTGCCTCCGCTGTTCCAGCGCTGGTTTGGCGTGAACCTGATTGTCTCCCGTAAAATGGTCGTCACCATGGGCGCGGTGCTGATGATTGGCCCTGGCATGATTGGCCTGTTCACCAGCCCCTATGTCGCGATTGGCCTGCTGTGTATCGGTGGCTTCGCGCACCAGTCGCTCTCCGGCGCGCTGATTACCCTCTCTTCCGACGTATTTGGCCGTAACGAAGTCGCGACGGCCAACGGCCTGACCGGCATGGCGGCCTGGACCGCGAGCACCCTGTTCGCCCTGGTGGTCGGCGCGCTTGCCGATACCATCGGCTTCAGCCCGCTGTTCGCGGTACTTGCCGTGTTCGACCTGATGGGCGCGCTGGTTATCTGGACCGTGCTGAAAAACAAACCCGCCAGCGAACTTGAGCAAGAGGCGCGAAGTGGCGCCCCCGTCACACAACACTGATCCATCTACCGGAAAGCCGCCTGCGGGCGGCTTTTTCACAGGCGTCGAGTGGAGGGCTCACCCGAAAAGTGGTATAACAAATCTAAGCAGTATCGTGTTCACTGGAGTCGTACATGGAAATCGCAGAACCGCGTCGTCTGTATCAACAACTGGCCGCCGAGCTTAAGCAACGCATCGAAGACGGCGTGTATCAGGTCGGTGAAAAACTGCCTGCCGAGCGCTTCATCGCCGACGAGAAAAACGTCAGCCGCACCGTCGTGCGCGAGGCCATCATTATGCTGGAGGTGGAAGGCTACGTTGAGGTGCGTAAAGGTTCGGGTATTCACGTGATTGCCAACCAGGCGAAACACCATGCGCCCGCCCCTGAGCAGGCATTTGAATTCGCAAGCTACGGTCCGTTTGAACTGCTGCAGGCCCGTCAGCTCATCGAGAGTAACATCGCCGAGTTCGCCGCCACCCAGGTCACCAAGCAGGACATCCGTAAACTGATGGAGATCCAGGAGAAAGCGCGCAACGAGAAATTCTTCCGCGACTCCGAATGGGATTTACAGTTTCACGTGCAGGTGGCGCTCGCCACACAGAACAGCGCGCTCGCCGCGATTGTCGAAAAAATGTGGACTCAGCGCGTTCATAACCCGTACTGGAAAAAACTGCACGAACATATCGATTTGCGTACCGTCGATAACTGGTGCGACGACCACGACAACATTCTTAAAGCGTTGATTCGTAAAGACCCACATGGCGCAAAGCTTGCCATGTGGCAGCATCTGGAGAACACCAAGCAGATGCTCTTTAACGAAACCAGCGACGACTTTGAATTCAACGCCGACCGCTACCTTTTTGCCGAAAATCCGGTGGTTCATCTCGACGCAGCGGCAAACAGCGAAAAGTAATCCCTTCTTACCGCGAGGGTAAGCAAACCATATATAGTGTCAGCGTGTGTAAATACCCTCGCCAGCGTTACTCCTGAAAAGCAAAATCATTCCTCAACAAAGCATGATTTCTGTGACGCATCAGGCAGAGCTTTGTTACAATTAGACGCATTTCCTGGTGAAAGTCAGCGCTTGCTTACTTCACTCCTCGCACACGGAGCCGTGCGGACGCCAGGAATGCACAGAGCGCTGTTGACGTCCTTCATACCGCAGAAATGTCGCAATGCTATCTGTTCTACCCCATTGGCTTTAACCGATGTGCCAGGATCACTGAATGGAACTTTTGACACAATTACTCACCGCGCTCTGGAGCCAGGACTTCGAAACGCTGGCCAACCCTGGCATGATCGGCATGCTCTACTTTGTGCTGTTTATGATCCTGTTCCTGGAAAACGGCCTGCTGCCCGCCGCCTTCCTGCCGGGCGACAGCCTGCTGGTGCTGGTGGGCGTGCTTATCGCGAAAGGCGCGCTGGGCTATCCGCAAACCGTGCTGCTGTTAACCGCCGCCGCAAGCCTCGGCTGCTGGGTCAGTTACATCCAGGGGCGCTGGCTCGGCAATACGCGCATCGTCCAGAACTGGCTGTCGCATCTGCCTGCGCATTATCACCAGCGGGCGCATCATCTGTTTCATAAACACGGGCTTTCCGCGCTGCTGCTGGGCCGCTTTATCGCGTTTGTGCGCACGCTGCTGCCGACCATCGCCGGCCTTTCCGGTCTCAATAACGCCCGTTTCCAGTTCTTCAACTGGATGAGCGGCCTGCTGTGGGTCGTTATTCTCACCACGCTCGGCTACCTGCTCGGCAAAACGCCGGTGTTCCTGAAATATGAAGACGCCCTGATGTCCTGCCTGATGCTGCTGCCGGTGGTATTGCTGGTGATTGGCCTCATCGGCTCGCTTGTTGTCTTATGGAAGAAAAAACATGGAAACCGGAGCTAAAGGATGGCGTTCAGACCCGCATTTTCCCGTCGTCTTACGCTGACGCTCGCGGCATTGACGCTGCTGGCGGCAGCCATGCTCAGCTGGGCTGCCCTGCAAAAGCATGAAACGACGCTTGAGATCCGCGCGGTCTCCCAGGGCGCGATGATCCCGGACGGCTTTTCCGTCTGGCATCATCTCGACGCCAACGGCATTCGTTTTAAAAGCATTACGCCGCAGGATGACATTCTGCTGATTAAGTTCGACTCCACCGATCAGAGCGAAGCGGCGCGCAAAGTGCTCTATCGCTCGCTGCCGCGCGGTTTTGTTATCGCCCAGCAGGAAGAAAAAAGCCTCACCCCCACCTGGCTCTCCCGCCTGCGCCAGGACATTCAGCGCCTGGGATAACACTTCCAGGAATCTGAATCTTTTCACAGACTTTGGGGTTTGCGTCATTACTTACTATGCTTGAGTAAGCGCAACCCATTGTCTTGTCCGCGCTATTAACACCGGAATCGCGTCTGGCCCGCGTCTGACGCAACACAATGGAAGGTATGACCATGAATTACCGCACAGTACTGGCCTTAACCCTTTTTTCCTGGACCGCCGCGACGCTTGCCGCCTCCCCCTGCGATGAAAAAGCGCAGGAGATTGAAAAGGAGATCCGCTACGCAGAGCAGCACCAGAACCAGGGCCGCATCGACGGGCTGAAAAAAGCGTTAAGTCAGGTACGCGCCAACTGTCGCGACGGCGAGGTTGTCGCCGCGCATCGACAGAAAGTGGCGGAGAAAGAAGCGGAAGTGGCCGAGCGCCGCGCCGAATTGCATGAGGCAACGCAAAAAGGCGATGCCGATAAGATAGCCAAACGTCGCCACAAGCTCGCTGAAGCTGAGCGAGAGCTGAAGGCGCTGAAAGCTCAAGATTACTGAGCTTATGGATAACCCTCACATATCAGGAGAGCATTATGTCAAAAGAAAATTCCGATCACCTGCGCGCTGAGTTGAAATCGCTTGCCGATACGCTGGAAGAAGTGCTGACCGCCTCCGGGGATAAATCGAAGGAAGAGATGAGCAAACTGCGCAATAAGGCAGAGCGCGCGCTGAAAGATACCCGCTATCACTTAACCGAAACCGGTGACGTGATTGCGAGACAGACCCGCGAAGCCGCGGCGCGCGCAGAAGGTTACGTGCGTGAAAATCCGTGGACCGGCGTAGGTATTGGTGCGGCCATTGGTGTCGTGCTGGGCGTACTGCTGACGCGGCGTTGATTATGACGGATCCTCGTCACGCGCAAGGGCCGGGTAAAAGTGTTTTCTCCATCGGACAACGTATCGTCACCGTGCTTGTGGAGATGGTGGAAACCCGTTTACGGCTCGCCGTCGTGGAGCTTGAAGAGGAGAAAGCGAACCTCTTTCAGCT
>Ga0157365_10000187_pt1 | contig 29256 bp, 21 predicted proteins | sample AttsexASBM3_FD_111478 | JGI IMG/M metagenome (GOLD analysis project Ga0157365, IMG submission 111478) | Fungus gardens microbial communities from leaf cutter ant in Ribeirão Preto, State of São Paulo, Brazil - Atta sexdens ASBM3 | ecosystem: Host-associated > Fungi > Mycelium > Unclassified ... | reverse complement strand
CTGGATCTGCGTGACAGGCAGGCCATCAAGGCATTTGCCAAAGCCGTCCCGGCACTTGATGTTTTGATCAACGCCGCCGGGATATGTATGGGCGACGCGGAGTTCGAAGAAGATGTTTTTCACGATGTGATCGACGTCAATCTCAGTAGCATGATGCGGATGTGCACGGCGTTCAAACCGCATCTGGTGCACTCGAAGGGGTCGATCCTGAATATTGCTTCCATGCTCAGCTATCTGGTCGAGGCAAATCTGCCTGCGTACACGGCGTCAAAAACCGGCGTGCTGGGACTGACACGGGCTTTGGCGCACGCCTATGGTCCTGAGGGGGTCCGCGTCAATGGAATTGCCCCAGGGTATCATAAGACAGAAATGACCAAACCGTTGTGGGGTGTCCCCAAGAGCCATGACATGGTGGCTGCCCACTCTGCGCTGAAAAGATGGGGCACAACCGAAGATCTTGTCGGTATCGCAGTCTTTCTCTCGACCGATGCTGCGTCTTTCATCACGGGAGCAACGCTACCCGTGGATGGGGGATACGTGGTGGGAAACTCGGTAAAATAGTGTCCGGGTAACGAAGTCTAGGGTTGCCGGGGCGCATCAAGAAGGGCCCCGGCAAAGGTATCGATTTTAAACTGCCGTTGCATCCTCGGCAGTGTCTTCCACCACCGCAGCGCTGGTTTCGTGCATAAGGGCAATCGGAATCAGGGCCAGAAGCGACAAGCCGCCGAGCAGCGCGTAATGCGCTGTGAACCCCACGTGATCGATCAGCCAGCCTGCAATCGGTGCAGCAACGACGCCAGACAATCCAAGCCCGACACCAACCATCAACCCAAGACCCGAAGCGGCCGAGTTCGGAACAATGTCGATCACGGCAGCATATAGCACAGGGTAGGGCGAATTGCGAAACAACCCCCAGCCGAGCAGAAGAATCCAGGCCATGGCCGCACTGTTGATATAAGCCATGAGGAAAATGCTGACAGCGCTGCCGACTGCCAGAAAGTTCAACGAAAATTTCCGCCCACGATGGTCGCTGACGGTGCCCCAGAACACCTGTCCCATCCAGCCGGTTATGCCGGACGCACCGGAAATAACAGCCGCCTCTGCCAGCGAGAGATGGACTTCGCGCGTCAGTTGGAGCGTCAGAAAGCCGGTCACTGCGGCTTCAGTCCACAGAAAGAGAAAGTTTGCGATCACAGCCAGAGCAATATTGCGGTCTTGGCGCATGGCAGCGAACAAAATCGGAAACGGATTTTTCAGATAGCTTGCGGGCTTGTTGTCACGTGACAAAGACGGCGTCAGGTTGCGCTCCTTGATCCACTCGTTGACCCGGTCAAGATTTTTCCAGCGCGACAACACGATCTGTAGCACCACAATCGGAAGCGCCAGCAATGGCAGAAGCAGAAAGACGTCGCGCCAGGTGCCGAAAGCGACAATCGCGGCAATCAGGACGGGGCCGACGAACTGACCGATCGGAAACCCGGTATGATGGGTGCCCACAGCAAAGCCGCGATGTTCCTTCGGCCACCATTCGCTGATCATGGCAACGTTGATCGGCTCAAGGCCGCCCGTTCCGATGCCCATGATCACGCGCAGTATCTTGAACCACCCGATGCTGCGCGTCACCGCCGTTGCGATGGATGAAGCAATGACGATGGCAACCGTCATAAGCCACGCCCACGCGCGGCGCGGCCCACCCCCCATGGCGTCCCCGAATACACCCAGCAGGACACCACCAAGCGTGCTGCCGATAAAGCTCAGCGACACCAGAATGCCGCCCTGAGTGGCATCAAGATGAAAATCATTAAGTAGCGCAGGCAGCACCGTGGGCAGAAGGGCCCTATCGATGGACGTAATCAGAACCGCTCCCGTGGTTATCAGGAGCATCCACCACGAAATGGAATGAGCTTTCGGGACATAGCGCAGGAGTGACCGCATCGGCGTTTCCTCTGGCATTAGCCGGTTATTATTATTGTTGCCGATTATATCGTCTCAAAGGATGCAAACGTTTCCTTGAGCGACGGCAAAAATAGGGGAGGGAGGGCGATTTTCTGAAAACTACACGGTGAAATCGGTCGGTTGCCCTTCGGCGACGCCGTGCCGCCTGGGCTAGATCTAACAGGAGGGACGAGAGTTTCGCAGTTCCGCCGTCATGAATGGCAGAGTTCCTGAATAAGAGGATGGCATTGCACGGCAGCTTCCCGATGCACCAGCGGCGTGACGGACCATTACTGGTTTCCGCCACTCTATGCAGGTGCGGGTCAGAAGCGCCATTGTTCAGGTGACAAGATTTCGTGCGTCGCAACGCGCATACTTACCGAAGCCCTGAAAAGCACCGGATATTGTTGGTCCGTGACCCGCGTCGCCCTTCGGGTGTCTCGACCACTGCCAGCCCGAACGTCGCACTGGCACGCATGCCACCGGGCCGATCACGGTATCGTTCCGAACCGGACTGGTGGGCAGCAGGGTGGCCGACCGTCGATTCAAACTGACGACCGCGCGTCTTCGGCCCTGGCGCGTCAGGTGCGTGAGTGTCCCGGAACCTGAGCGTCTGATCATGTCAGGGTACGATCGCCGATACGGACCCCGATCACGTCCAGAATAACGCAGTCGGAGGCCGGCAAGACGAGGCCCGGTGAATATCGGTTCTGTAATCGTTGCAAAGACGGCTGCCGGAAGGGTGAGGTGTGTCCAACGAACCGTTGCAGTCCTGCCAGCCCGAATCTTCACACGCGGGCGGCTGCGTCATCCACACAGTGCGCGCCGGAGAAACACCGTTTCTGAGCCAGCACCGGGGAAAGGCTCGCCCAAAAGCGTCCTTGCCCCGTGCCAAATATGCCGATCAGCCGTTCAGAAGTGCCATGTCTGGCGCAGCAAGGGGCGGCCCATAGGCCGGGTCCAGCATACGCCGCAGAGCCGCCGGATACAGGCGGTGCTCCTGTTGCAGAACACGCGCGGCAAGGTCGTCCGGCGTGTCGCCCGGCAGCACCGGCACCGCGGCCTGCGCCACGATGGGGCCTTCATCCATGATTTCCGTCACCAGGTGCACGGTGCAACCGTGTAACTTGCCGCCCGCCGCAATCACGCGCTCATGCGTGTGCAGGCCGGGAAAGGATGGCAGCAGGCTTGGATGGATATTGAGCATCCGCCCGCTCCACGCGGTAGTCAGGAAGGGCGTCAGCAAGCGCATATACCCCGCGAGACACACGAACTCGACCCCCGCATCCCGCAAGGCAGCGTCGATCGCGTGTTCGTGGGCACCGCGGTCTTTTCCGAACGTGCGGTGATCGATGATGCACGTTGCCAGACCGGCCTCACGCGCGACATCGATGCCGCCGGCATCCGGCCTGTTGGTCAGAACCAGAGCGATTTCGGCAGGGAAGTCGGCGCGGGAGCAGGCATCGATCAGCGCGCGCATGTTGCTGCCTCGCCCGCTGATCAGAATGGCGATGCGTTTTTTCTGGGTCACGGAACCGGGCTCAGAAAGTCGGCTGGGCGGTCATACGCAGGCCCGGTGCGGCCTCGGTATCCGCTGCCGCCTCGATGCGTCCGATCAGATGCGCGGCTTCGCCCATTTCGGACAGGCGCGCCAGAACAGTGTCGGGCTCCGGGGTGATCAGAATCATCCCGACGCCGCAATTGAAGACGCGCAACATTTCGTCCGTCGCGACCGAACCGGTTTTTGCCAGCCACGAGAACACGGGCGGGATCGGCCATGCGGCACCGTCGACCACCGCATCGCAGCCCTTGGGCAGCACGCGGGGCAAGTTGCCCGGCAGGCCGCCACCGGTGATATGGGCCGCACCATGCAACAACCCCTCCCGATGGAGGGCCAGCACGGGATGCACATACAGTTTCGTCGGCACCATCAGCGATTCGGCAAGCGTTCCGTCCGCCGCGAACGGAGACGGCGCATCCCATGCAACACCGCTGGTCTGCACAATGGCCCGCACCAGAGAGAAGCCGTTGGAGTGCACGCCGCTCGACGGAAGCGCGATCAGGCTATCGCCCGGCTGGATCGTGCGTGGCAACAACGCGCTGCGTTCGGCCGCGCCGACCGAAAACCCGGCAAGGTCATAGTGACCCGCAGCATACATGCCCGGCATCTCGGCAGTCTCGCCGCCAACCAGCGCGCAGCCCGATTCGCTGCATCCGCGCGCAATGCCCTTCACGATGGCCGCGGCGTCTTCGATCGCCAGTTTGCCTGTCGCGAAATAATCGAGGAAGAACAACGGCTCGGCACCCTGCACCACCAGATCGTTCACGCACATCGCCACCAGATCGACGCCAACATCGGCATGCAATCCGGTTTCGATCGCGATCATCAGCTTGGTGCCGACGCCATCGGTGCAGGAGACGAGCACGGGGTCAGTGAAACCCGCCGCCTTGAGGTCGAACAGTGCGCCGAAGCCGCCCAGTCCGCCCATCGTGCCCTTGCGGTCGGTTGCTTTCGCGGCGGGTTTGATGGCCTCGACCAGTGCATCGCCGGCTTCGATATCGACACCGGCATCGCGGTAGGTGGCGCCAGTGGCAGGCGTTGGGGTGGTGCTCATGGGAAACCGGCGCCCTTTTTCGGCTTGCCCCGACTCGTTCTGTTCCGCTTTTGTGCACGGGTCGCCAGACCGAACGGGGGTGGTGGCAGGAATGTTGAGGCTTCTTTACGGCAGGTAGGGCGGGCGCGCAAAGCAGTGGTGCAGAACGAAGCACAGAAAGAGTCGGATTTCGCGTTCGCTGGTGCGTTGGGGCAACTCGCGCTGCCGCTGGCGCGCGCCAGCGACTTCGCTCAGGCTGGGTTCATTTCCTGCACCGCGAACCGTGACGCACGGGCGTGGCTGGCCCGTGCCAACTGGCCCGAAGCCCGGCTGGCCCTGTGGGGTGAGGAGGGCACGGGCAAGACGCATCTGATGCGAATCTGGGCCGAACATGCGGACGCGTGCGTTCTGGATGCAGCAAGACTGAACGAATCCGACCTGCAGACCCTCGTTGAGGAGGGCCGCGCCGTCGGGCTGGACAATGCCGATGGCATGACGTCAGAGCGAGCGCTGCTGCATCTTTTGAACAGCATGCGCGAATTGCGCCTGCCGGTACTTCTGGCGGCGCGCCTGCCACCCGCACGCTGGGCCGTGGCGTTGCCGGACCTCATGAGCCGCCTGCGTGCGACCGTCGCGGTGGAGATCGGGCGCCCGGACGAGCCGCTGCTGCGTGCGCTGCTGATGCGGTATCTCGCGGAGCGGCAGATCGTGGTGCCGCAACCGGTGATGGAATGGCTGCTGCGGCGCCTGCCGCGCTCGGCCACCGTGATTCGCGATGTCGTCGGCCAGTTGGATCGGGCGGGGTTGATGGCTGGCGGGGGGATTACACGCGGACTGGCACAGCAGGTGCTGTCGGACATGCAATTGCTGCCCGATGAAACCGAACCCACGGCGCTTTCGCTTCCTTAAGGGCGCTTGCCCCCTTACGCACTGCCAACCGTGCGGTTAGGATCAGGGCAGGAAAAAGGGGGAAGATAGGTGGCGCAGGGGACGAAAGCCGGGGCGAAATCAGGCAAGACGCGGGCGGTTCCGCGCGGACGGATCAGACGCTCACCCATTGAACTGAAGACACCTTTCGATGGCATGTCCATCAGCGACGTCGTCCATGCTTCCGAACGCTTCATCAACCGCGAATTGTCCTGGCTGGACTTCAATCAGCGCGTGGTCGAAGAAGCTGACAATCCACGCAATCCATTGCTGGAGCGTTTGCGTTTCCTGTCGATCAGCGCCGGCAATCTCGATGAATTCTATTCGGTGCGCGTCGCCGGTCTGGTCGGGCAGGTGCGCGAAGGGCTGGTCAAGACCTCGCCAGACGGCCTGACCCCGGCGCAGCAATTGCTCGCCGTGCGGGAACGCACCGATCGTCTGCTGGCCGAACAGCAGCGTATCTGGATGGATCTGCGGCGCAGCCTGGCAGATGCCGGTGTCGTGCTGTGCGATCCGGCCACCCTCTCGGACGCCGACCGCGCATGGCTGGACGACACATTCATGGAGCGCGTGTTTCCGGTCCTGACGCCTCTGTCCATCGACCCCGCGCATCCGCTGCCGTTCATCCCGAACATGGGTCTGGCGCTCGCCATGAATCTCGGGGATGCCGAGTTCGGTCGCCCGGTCATGAGCGCGCTGATCGTGCTGCCTGCGCAAATCCAGCGTTTCGTGCGGCTTCGCACCGGGGACACTCAGCTTGCGCGTTTCGTCTCGCTGGAAGATCTGATTGTACTGTGTATCGACCGGCTGTTTCCGGGCCTCAAGGTGCTGGAAGCGGGTCTGCTGCGTGTGATCCGCGATACCGACGTCGAATTCGAGGACGAGGCCGAAGACCTTGTCCGCTCGTATGAAAGCGCGTTGAAGCGACGCCGTCGCGGGGTCGCGATTCACCTCGATCTGGAAGCGCGCCTGCCGGAGGATCTTGGCTCTGCTATCGCCGACGATATGGACGTGCCGGGCGACGAAACCGTGGTGCAGAAGGGCCTGCTGGGAGTCGTCGATCTTAAGCAACTGATCGTCGATGATCGTCCCGACCTGCTGTTCCCGCCCTATACCCCGCGCTTCCCGGAGCGGGTTCTGGATTTCGGCGGCGACTGTTTTGCCGCCATCCGCGCCAAGGACATCATCGTCCATCACCCGTTCGAGAGTTTCGATGTGGTGGTGCAGTTCCTGCGTCAGGCAGCGCTTGATCCCAATGTGGTGGCCATCAAACAGACGCTGTATCGCACGTCGCGCGACAGCCCGATCGTCAAGGCACTGGTCGAGGCGGCGGAGGGTGGCAAGTCCGTCACGGCGATGGTCGAACTGCGCGCGCGTTTCGACGAAGAAGCCAATATTCGTCTTGCGCGGTCGCTCGAAGCCGCTGGCGTGCAGGTCGTGTTCGGCTTCGCCGACCTCAAGACCCATGCCAAACTCAGTCTTGTTGTGCGGCGCGAGGGGCGGACATTGCGGTCCTACGCGCATTTCGGAACGGGCAACTATCACCCGATCACAGCGCGGATCTACACCGATCTGTCGTTCTTCACCTGCGACCCTGAGTTGGTGCGCGACTCGGCACGGCTGTTCAATTACATGACCGGCTACGCCATGCCCGCGAAGATGGAAGCGATCTCGTTCTCCCCCGTCACGTCACGCTCGACACTGATGGCACTGATCGAGGCGGAGATGGAACATGCGCGCGCCGGTCGTCCGGCGCATATCTGGCTGAAGATGAACTCGCTGGTCGATCCGTCGCTGATCGACGCGCTGTATGCGGCATCGAACGCGGGTGTGAAGATCATGGGCGTGATCCGCGGCATCTGCTGCCTGCGACCCGGCGTGCCGGGACTGTCGGAAAATATCCGCATCAAGTCGATTGTCGGACGCTTTCTGGAACATGCCCGCATCTATGCCTTCGGGAATGGCCACCGGATGCCATCGCGCCACGCCAAGGTCTACATCTCTTCGGCGGACTGGATGGTGCGGAACATGGACTGGCGCGTCGAGAGCCTTGTGCCGATCACCAACCCGACCGTGCACGCCCAGGTGCTCGATCAGATCATGGCGACGGACATCAAGGACAATCTCCAGTCGTGGGTTCTGGAAAAGACCGGGGTGTGGCGTCGCCTGGCCCCGGGCGCACGACCGTTCTCGGCGCATGATTATTTCATGACCAACCCCTCGCTCTCCGGACGTGGATCGGCAGCAGGCACGGCAACCATGCGCGCGGCCCCGGTGCCGCACCGCCCGGACCGTATTCTCGAAGATTGATCGGAAAGCCTTAAGCATGCGTAAAGGCCACGCCATGAACATGAACCTGTCTCCGGCGGCCGTTGTGCTCGGCCGGTCTGCATGAACACGCAGGCGGTTCGCCGGTCGGCGGTTGTCGACCTTGGGTCCAACTCTGTCCGGCTTGTGGTGTTCGAGGGCACGTCCCGCACACCGGTCGTGATCTTCAATGAAAAGGCCGTGCTGAAACTCGGGCGTGGTCTGACCAAGACCGGGCGTCTTAATGACGAAGGTGTCGGCATGGCGATGGAGGTGATGAGCCGCTTTCACGCCATTGCCCGCGCGATGCATGCCGATCCGTTCGAGATTCTGGCAACGGCAGCCGTTCGCGATGCAAGCAACGGCCCGGAATTTGTCGAGGCCCTGCGCGAATATATGCCTGGCGTGCCGATCCGTATCCTGAGCGGTGAGGAAGAGGCCGATTATTCCGCGACCGGCGTGCTATGCGGTGTGCCGGACGCGCACGGTCTGGTTGCCGACATTGGCGGCGGCTCGCTCGAACTCATCAAGGTTGTCGCCGGGGGGCGGACGGATGCCCGCTCGCTGCCTCTGGGCGTGATCCGGCTGAGCGATCGGTCCGATGGCGATCTGGAACGTGCCCGTCTGCTTGTGGAAGAAGACCTGTCGCAGGTCGGCTGGCTGGACTCGCTGGAGGGCAAGCCGCTTTATCTGGTCGGCGGTGCGTTTCGCGCGCTGGCGCGGTTGCAGATCGCACGCCTGTCCTATCCGCTGAACATCATTCACCTCTATACCCTCAGTCAGACCGAAGCCCGCGAGATGACGGAATGGGCGCGCACTTCGCCACGCCGGACACTTGAACGTCTGCCCGGTGCGCCGCGCAAACGTCTGGATGATGCGCCGTATGCCGCGACGGTGTTGCGGCGTCTGCTGCGGGTCGTGCAACCCAGCGAAGTCGTGTTCTGCGTCGATGGGCTGCGCGAGGGATGGTACATGGATCGCGTTGCAGACGGCGTCGTCGATACGGATCCACGCGACACGGTCGCACGTGAGATGTGCGCACGGCTCGGGCGTAGTGCAGTATTGCCACCTGCATTGATCAAGTGGACGGCGACGATTTTTGCCGATTCGGATGCGATTTTCGATCGCCTGCGGCGCGAGGCCTGCTGGATGTCGGACGTCGGGTCTTACGACCATCCGGAATACCGGGCCGAACAGACTTATCTGCGCGTTCTGAGAATGCAGGGTGTGGCGTTCGACCACGAAGCGCGTGCATTCATCGCGCTCTCTCTGGCAATCCGGTATGAGTCCGAAGCCAGTCAGACGATGCTCGATCCATCGCGGCGCTTGTTGAACGAGGCTCGGTTCAATGAAGCCGTCGTGCTGGGGCTGGCGTTGCGTCTTGCTTATACGGTGTGCGGCGGTGCGTTGGACCTGCTGGACGGGACCGCGATCCGGCGAGAGGCGGATCGTGTCATTCTGACATTGGCACCTGGCCGTCTTGCGGTGCGGGGTGAAAGTGTGCGACGCAGGCTCGACCGCCTTGCTCAGGCCCTGACTTTGAAAGCTGAGATCGAAGAAGGATGACCTTCACATCGTCGCGCTCGTGGCTGGCGTTTGCCTGCGCCACGATGGTGGGCATCACGGTGATGCCGCGCCTTGCCAACACGAAAAACCCCGACGCACTCTGGCAGATCGTAGATGGAAAGTGCCGCCCGAATATGGCGTCATCAGGGCGGCCGCAGCCTTGCACGGTCTATGATCCGGTTCACGGCTATGCGCTGCTCAAGGATATCGAGGGGCGCGGGCAATATCTGCTGATCCCCACGGCGCGTACCTCGGGGATCGAGGCAGAGCCTCTGCTGGCATCCCACACTCCGAATTATTTTGCGTTGGCATGGCAGGCGCGGGACAAGGTGGGCGAAGCCTATGGCGTGGCGTTGCCGTCCGACGACGTGATGCTCGCGATCAATTCGGCGCAGGGTCGGTCACAAAACCAGTTGCATATCCATCTTGACTGCATTCGGCCGGACTTGAAGATCGCGCTTTATTTCATGCGGAAGCAGATCGGCGAACATTGGGCACCGTTGCCGGATTCGCTGCTGGGGCACCATTATCGCGCACTTCGGATCAACGGCACATCCCTTGACGGAGTGTATCCATTTCGTCTTCTGGCGGCATCCCTGACCGACCCGCAGAAGGATATGGGGCGGCACACACTCGCGCTGGTGCCAGAAAATTATCCTGAGGGGCGCGGTTTCGTCCTGCTGGATGATGAGGTCGACGTGGCCCTGCATGACAGGGCCTCCGCCGAGGAACTACAGGACCATGACTGTGCGATCATCCAGCAGGACGATCGCATTCGTCGTCATGGATAAACCTGTTATCTTGGCAGGATCTTGCGCAGATACTCACGGTTGGTCGCGCTGACGCTCAGACCGTCGCCGCCGTAATGCTCGACAAGAAATGCGCTGTTGTAACCATAGGACAGCGCTTTCTTGATCGCGGCCCGATAATTGATCACACCGAATTCCAGCGGCGCCGGAGCTGAAGCGACAAACCCTGTCGTCTCATCTTCGGTGCGATAGTAATTCTTGACGTGCCAGTAGCGCGCGAACGGCGCGACCTTGTCCATCATCGAAGACCAGTGCTCCATCGGGCGGTGCATCCGCACCAGATTGCCCAGATCGGCATTGATGCCGACCGCCGGGCAATCGATGTCCGTCACCAGCCGCACCGAACTGTCCGCTGTCCCGAGATAAGTATCTTCATACATTTCCAGAGACATTTCGACGCCAACCTCTTGCGCGTGGCGTCCCAGTTCGCGCAGGCGACGCACAGCAAGATCCCACATGGCCGGGTCGTCCGGGTCCTTGTGTCCCTGTGCGGTCCAGAACCAGAGGGCCTTTTTCTGCTGTGCATTCAGCGCTTGAAACAGCCCGAAGGACACGGCATTCGCCCCGATCTCGGCTGTCACGTCGATCAACCGGTGCGAGTATTCCAGATATTCGTCACCATGCTGTGCATCCAGAACGCTGCGGCGGGCGGTTGAAATCGCAGGAATGGTCAGGCCGGCATCCGCAACGACCGCCAGGAATTCCTGGCGGCGTGACGGTGTCAGATCGGCGATCCTGATCCAGGAATCCGTGGGGTCGAGTTCGGTGAAACCCGCGTCCGCCACATCGGCCAGTGTCGCGGCCCAGTCTTCCGCGCTCTGGTCCTGCACGCTTGAACCATCGGGCAGGATGTTCTGATACTGGATCATGGCTGCGGCAATCGGCCAGTTGGTCCGATTGAGTTTTTCCGCATAAGGCATGGTTGATACTCCTTGTTTCGGAATCAGATCTGCTGCGTCCCGGGTGTTTCCACCCGGCGACCACGGGCCGGCAGCAGAAGGGTCAACAGGATCGACAGAGCAACGACAGCCGCCACAGCGTCTGGTCCGGCAGACGGCGTGCCGAACAGTTTCTCGGCATAGGCCCGGAGGTTGGGCGCCAGAAACCCGCCCAGATTGCCAAGCGAATTGATCAGCGCGATGCCGCCGGCCGCTGCCGCCCCGCCGAAGCGATCCGTCGGAAACGTCCAGAAAATCGCCTGCGCCGAGACGATGGCACCCGTGGCGACGCACAACATGACGATGGCGGGCAGTGGGGCGACATGCGCCGATGTCGCGATCGAGACCGTCAACAGGATGAAGCAGGTCAAAAGAAAGCGGCGCGGCATGTTCAGCCGGGCGGAAATGCGCGGCAGCACGACGGTCGCAACGATGGCGCAGAACCAGGGGATTGCCGAGACAAAGCTGACCATCAGCCCGATCTTCTGTCCCATCAGCGCGCTGACCTGATCGGGCAGGTAGAACGCAATGCCGTAACTGCCGATCTGCGCGAAGAAATAAATCCCGATATACAGCAGGATATGCCGGTCCTTGAGGGCATCAAGCAGTGTGCGGCTGCCTTCCTTGCGCTTGGCGTCCTCCTCTGTTTGCAAGATGCGGGACAATTCCGTTTTCTGCTCACGGGTCAGCCACGTGACGTCGGCTGGACGGTCATGCAGGACGAACAGCGCGATTACACCGACCAGTGCGGCCATCAGACCTTCGATCGCGAACATCCACTGCCAGCCCTGCAGACCGAACGCACCATCCATCCGCAGCAACATGCCGGACAGCGGCGTGCCGAACAGCATCGCCACCGGATAGCCAAAGGAAAACAGACCCAGCGCGCGACCACGCTGCTCCGGTGGAAACCAGTAGGTCAGATAGAGGATCACGCCAGGGAAAAACCCCGCCTCGGCAACGCCGAGCATCAGGCGGATCACCACGAACGACGTCGCACCCTTGACGAACATCGTCGCCGCGGCCACCAGGCCCCACGTGATCATGATCCGGGCCATCCATACGCGCGCTCCGACGCGATGCATGATCAGATTGCTCGGCACCTCGAAGCAGGCGTAGGACACGAAGAAAATGCCGGCCCCCAACGCATAGGCGGCTGGGGACAGGCCGATATTCTGGGCGAGCGCCTGTTTGGCCATGCCGACATTGGCGCGATCCAGGAACGCCATCATATACATCAGGATCAGAAACGGGATGATACGAACAAAGCATTTCCGCATCGTCTGCTGAAAGGACGATACGGCCTGTTCGGGTGGCGGCTGAGCCGCCACGGAAGCGTGGTGTGCAGGAAGTGCCAGTGACATTGAGCAGGTCTCCCGCCCCGGTTGCGGGGCGCCATCCGGTCAAGCCGGTTTTTTTGTCTGGAGAGCAGTCGGCTTCTAGGTGCGACCTTCAGGACGTCGCGAGATGCTCCTTCTGGGCAGATGTCGCGAGTTCGTCCTCGATGTGCGCTTCGATGATCTGGTCGAACGATGTCTCGGCCTTGAAGCCCAGCGACGTTGCCCGTGCCGGATTGAAGCCGCGCGCCCAGCCGCTGACGATCCGCGCAATCACCTCGTTAGGTTCGCGCTTGATCAGGGCGACGGCTTTGTCGCCCGCAGCGCGGCGCAGGGCCTCGATCTGTTCGGCGACAGTGGCGGACACACCGGGCATCGTCAGGTTGGGGTAGAGGCCGACCTGCGCGGGTGTCAGCGACGCGGCGTGCAGGAAAAACTGAACGGCAGAACGTGGGCTGGCGAACCAGTGACGCACCGTGTCGGCGACCGGCAGGATCGCTTCCTGACCGATCAGCGGCTCCCGGATAATGCCCGAGAAGAACCCTGATGCGGCCAGGTTCGGCTTGCCGGGCCGCACGCAAATCGTCGGCAGGCGGATGCCAATGCCGTCTATCAGACCGCGACGCGTGTAGTCGGCCAGCATCAGTTCCGACATTGCCTTCTGCGCGCCGTAGCTGGTCTCGGGCGTCAGATAGTAATCATCGGGAATGAAGTCCGGCATGTTGCCGCCAAACACCGCGATGGAAGACGCGAACACGACCTTCGTCAGCGGGCCAGAACCCGGCTCCTTGCGGCGCAGGGCGTCAAGCAGTGCCCGCGTCCCGTCGAGGTTGATGGTGTAGCCCTTTTCGAGGTTCGCCTCGGCTTCCCCCGACACGATAGCCGCGAGGTGAAATACGACGTCCGGGCGAAGGGAGGCAACGCGGGCGGCTTCCCCCGGGCGGCTGATATCTGCTTCGATGGCTTCGATGCGCGGGATGATGGTTTCCAACGGCTTTTCCGGCTTGATGACGTCGGCCAGCGTCAGGCGGCTGATCGCCGCGCCGTTCAGTTTTCCGGTTTTCAGCAGTTCGGCGCTGAGCTTGCGACCGATCATACCAGCGCCGCCGAGAATAAGAACGTGCATCCGTCTCTCCTTGCCCCCCGGTCGGCGTGGGTCCGGCGCGAGGGGCATATTCTTGTTGTTGAGGAGAGGGTCCGCCGCGATGGGCGCGAATTCAAATCCTAAAATCGAAGCCCGTGATTACAAAACCGCATCGCTATCACGATCCGGTGCTCGGGCAGCTGCGGTGGCACGCAGGCTTTGCATAACCTGAAGCAGTGCAGGTCCCGGAGGCCGGTCACGCAGCGTGATCATTGCATAGGGTGACAGGATGCGCGGCAATTCCACCGGCAGTTCCGCCAGAAGATGCTGCCGGGCCAGGATCGCGCTGACCGACTGCGGAATGACCGCGATCAGGTCGGTCTGCGCGAGAAAACACAGCGTTGCGGTGACGGAGGGGGATTCGACCGGATGGGCTGGCAGCGGCAGCCGCGCAACGGTGAAGGCAGCGTCGATCGCCTGTCGCATGGGACTGGTGGTGGGCTGCAGGATCCAGCGGTGGGCGCTGAGGTCGCCGAGACTGACATGGTCTTGTTGCGTCAGCGGATGGCCGCGCCGCACGACGACGCTCAACTCCTCCTCCAGCAGTGGCTCCGACGCGGTAGTGGCGGTATCGAGCGTGCCGACAGGACGTCCGATCATCAGGTCGATCCGCCCGGTCTGAAGCGCCACAAACAGGGCATCGCTGGTATCGGACACCACACTGATCGACAGGTTAGGATGGCTGGCCAGCAACGGTGCCATGGCGGCGGGCACCAGATCGCCCAGTGCCGCGACAATCGCCCCGACGCGCACTATGCCCGACAACCCGAGGCGCAGATCGGCCATATCCTGTTCCAGCCGGTTCAGGTCATTCAGGGTCAGTCGCGCCTGTCGCGCGACAAGCCGCCCGTGCGGGGTGGCGATCATGCCCTTCGGGTGCCGCAGGAACAGCGGCAGTTCGCATGCGTCTTCCACCTGTTGCAGCAGTTTGGTGGCGTTGGGCTGCGAGATGTTCAGCATCTCTGCCGCGCGATGCAGATTGCCGGTCTCCTCAAGCGCCAGAATCAGCGACAGGTGACGGAACTTCAGGCGGGTGAGCAGTCTCTGCATAGGGGCGGCCGGTCCGGTGAAAGGGCTCGTGCCAGCATGTTCCCGACCTGCTGGCCTGTCCATCTGGTGCTTTGGTCAGGTTCTTGTGAGGGGTATCGACAGGGGCTGCACTGGGGGGGGGAAGGAAGGTCCGGTTTGGAGCGCCCAGACATGTTTTCTGCCGTTCGTTTGACTATGTGTGACGACCACTGCGCGCTCATTGCGGTCAAAAGGGAAGGTTTGTCGCCTTCCCAGTAGCGGGCGTCAAATATTTCTGACCCGTTTTAAAGAGACCGAGGGGCTATTCGACTAGGCCGGACGACTTAGGTAACTTGTCTGGGTTGCAAGTGGAAGTACAGTGAACGGTCGACTATTAATGTCGGTCAAAATATCAATTGCAATTATCCTTGGACGTTAGGCACGAGCGTTGATCGATTGCGTATCAAAAGTTTCCTCCATAGAATTAGGCTCGTAGCCCGATGGGGACGACACTGCGGAGTAAAAGGGGTGAAGCTTGAATCATTTTCAGTTGAAAACTATCGTAGCATCACCAAAGCTCGGCAAATCCACCTTTTTAACAGTACGATCCTTATAGGACCGAACAACGAGGGGAAATCCAATATTTTGCGAGCGCTCAATGCAGCCATGTTCGCACTAAGTGTTTATCCCCGAGGAGGAGCTTCGCTATCGCGAGCTCGAATTATCGCTCGAAACGAGGGTGATTTGAGGAGAGTGTACGACCACTCACGAGATTTTCCACTGTCGTTGATTAAATCAAGGTCTAACCATTATACACGGATTACGCTTGAATTCTCCCTCACGGATTCAGAGATCGAAGAGTTTAAGGCCGATATCAGAAGCAACCTAAACGGAACTCTTCCGGTCAGTGTTACGTTCAGTCGGACTGGAGTTGAAGTAAAAATTGTAAAGCAGGGGCGCGGAAGCACCTCATTGAATGCCAAAAGCAATCGTATAGCCCAGTTTTTAGCAGAGCGCATACAGTTCCAGTACATTCCTGCAGTTAGAACAGCCCAGCAATCGACCAGAATCGTCGAAAGTATAATTGCCGCCGAGCTTTCCGCATTAGAGGCGCAGCCTGCCTATCAGGAAGCAATTTCTGCCATCAAAGAGTTGCAGAAACCAGTCCTAGAGGCGTTTTCCAGTAAAACTACCGAAACACTAAAGACATTCCTACCCAGCGTACGGTCTGTAAAATTTTTAGTCAACGACGAGCGACGCTATTCAGCGCTTCGGCAGACAATCGACATCGAAGTAAATGATGGCGCCATCACGAGCCTTGAGGAAAAAGGGGACGGTGTCCAAAGCCTTGTTGCCCTTGGGCTGCGCCGGCATCTTTTGGAGGAGGCTCGCGAGAAACGCACCTATATATTTGCCATTGAGGAACCGGAAGCGCATCTTCATTCTGATGCCATTCATGAACTCCGGAGTGTCTTGCATGAAATTGCAAAAATAGATCAACTAATCATTACGACTCATAGTGGGATTCTCGCAAATACTTCCCTAATAGCGAGTAATATAATTGTTGACAGATCTAAGGCCTCCCCTGCAAAAAATCTTTCAGACATTCGTGCTACGCTGGGAATTCGATCGGGCGACAATTTAATTAATGCTGAGATAGTCTTGCTGGTTGAAGGTGATGACGACAAGTTGGCTCTTCGCTCCCTTCTAGGACACTATTCTCCAGAGTTAGAAACAGCACTTTCTGGCGGACGAATTATTCTAGATTCATTGGATGGGGCAGGCTCTCTAGGTGCAAAAATCGGTCTATATAGAGGAATCCTATGCAATGTGCATTGCTTCCTTGACAATGACGAGGCCGGGCGTAGCGCAATTAGTAAGTCTTTGGCGGCTTCCTTGATCGAAGAAAATGATTATAATCTTACAATCTTGATCGGCAAACCAGAGACCGAGTTCGAGGATCTTCTGGCCCAGGAAGTCTACACAAACGAGGTTAAAAGCCGATTTGGTGTCGATCTTACCGCACGAAAACCTCGCAATCGCAATGCGAAATGGTCAGCCAGGATGGCCGATGTATTCGCGCAGGCAGGAAAACCCTTCGACGCTGGTGTAAAACAGAGACTTAAGTTTGTGGTTGCCGAGGCGGTTTCTGCCTCTCCCGGCAGCGCAATTGCCGAACATGCCGAAGGAATCATCTGCTCTCTAATAGAAAGCTTAAAAAGCAAACTTAGTTAGGAACAAGCACAATTTCTTTTTGAAGGTGCAGCCATACCGGAGTCGGCCCAAGGCAGCCAAGAGACACCGCACTGCTTATGTCCGCTGTGCGGAAAGCTGTTCATCGGCATGTATGCCCGATATGGGGCGACTCCCGCGTGTCGGCTCCGCTTCCCTTGAGCGGACAGGCGGCTTGGGGGCTAAACTAGACTATTTGCTTCGTGACGACTAAGCATCCCACTCGCTATTTCAGTCTGGCCAATTCCGCACTCGGAAGTTTCAAATCAGCGTCAGGGTTTCCGTATGAAACAGCCCGCCTACGCCTGACCCCCTCTCACCCGATATCCTCGAACTTCTCGTTCATGATCGCGTAGTGCTGCCAGTCCGCGTGATCGAAGTGCCACCATTCCTCGTGCAGAACCGCAAAGCCTTCCGTCTCCATCGCGATCCGTAACAGGCCGCGCAGTCGCCGCGCCTCCTGCGAACCATCCGGGGCGTCCGCATAGGCGCGCGGCGTCATCTCGTCAAAACCGCTGGGCATGACGACCTCATGCCCAGTTCTGAGATCATAGAGGCTGAGATCGACCGCACATCCGCGATTATGGCGCGATCCCTCTGCCGGGTTTGCGACGAACATGTGCTTGTCGGCCGGCGTGGCATCCCAGAACATTTTGGTAACATACCAAGGGCGATAGCCATCGAACACGACAAGCCCGTATCCCACGTCCATCACGCGCGCGTGGGCGCGCGCCAACGCCTCAGCGGCGGGGCGCTGCAGGAACGCACGGGCCTGCGTATACATCGCCTCGCCCATGAAGTTATTGGCCGTTGCATAACGCACATCCAACCGCAACTTCGGTGCCAGAGTTGCGAGATCGACCAGATCGGGCGCGCGAAACGATCCTGTTTCATGAGGGGGCGTCGCGGCCAGTGCCTCGGCGCGCAACGCGCTGATGTCGCGAACGGGCCTGATACGAAACAGGGGGTGGGGGGCGTCGTCAGGCATGGCGGCGTGGCCTCTGCTTGCAAGAAAGGGAAGGCCGAGCGCGGTGGCCGCCAGAAGAGGCCGACGCGGGATCACGTGGGCGACACGCTGAGCACAGCACGATCGCTGCGGGCCAGCGCAAGATAAACGCCGCCGCCCACCACGACGCCCACGAACCACGCGATGCTGGTCAACCACGCAAGCGGTGTAATCACCTGTCCACAGGTTGCGGCCAGGCCACCCACCACGAACGCGACGATAGCCGGGCGGTGCCAGCCTGCCGTTCCGTCATAAATGTCGCCATGGCGATAGAGCGCGTCGACGTCCAGATTCTGCCGTCGCACCAGATAATAGTCGGCCAGCATGATGCCTGTGACCGGACCGAGCAGACCGCTGATGATGTCGAGCATACGAAAGATGCTTTCGGCCTCGTTGAACCACAGCCATGGCATGAACAACACGCCGATGGCCAGAACAAGGCGACTGGCACGTTTGAAATTCAGGCTGCGTGGCATGATGTTGATCAGATCATAGCACGCAGGCATGATGTTCGCGACGATGTTGACCGACAGCGTCGCAAGGATCAGCGTAGCACCCCCGAACACCATGACGAGCGGTTGATGCAGCATCAGCAGCAGGGTGATGGGGTTCCAGACGGGGTGCCCGAACAGAATGACCGTCGCGGACGTGACGATGATGGCCATCGGGGTGAACACGATGGCGGTCACGGGCAGCCCGATCGCCTGACCAACCACCTGATCGCGCTCGGATCGGACGAAACGGGACAGATCGGGGATATTGACCGCAAAAGTCGACCACATGCCGATCATGCCCGTTACACCAGCAGCAAAAGCCGCCACGAACGCAAAACCATGCAGTTTCGCAGGAGCAGCGAACAGCGGGCCGAGGCCGTGCCCGACCTTGAGCGCCCACAACGTCGCTGCCAGACCGATCAGAATCACCAGAGGCCCGGCGATCAGTTCAAAATTGCGGATGCGATGCACCCCGTGGTCGGCAATCCATGCGTGCAGGACCCAGATGACCACCATCGCGAGCCACATGTGAACCGACATGCCGGCCACCGAATACCGCAGTCCGGCCCAGGCCGGACTCAGGGTCGAAAGAATGGCGTCCATTGCCTGCGCGGCGGTATAGGCCTGAACCGAAAACCAGAAGATCGCGCAGAACCCACGAAGCACGACGGGAATCTGCGCGCCCTTCGGCCCGAAGGCAGAACGGATCAGGACGCAGAAGGGGATGCCGTATTTCGTGCCGCCACGCGCATTGAACCACATGGTCACAAACAGCACAGCATAGGCAACAGCGACGATTTCAAGGCAGTTCCATGCGGAAAAACCCAGCGCCATCAATCCTGCGGCGCCTTCATACACCACCACATTATGCACCATGCCCATCCAGACGGTGGCCATGTTGATCCAGGTCCAGTCGCGCTTTTCGGGCGGGACGGGCGCAAGGTCGTCGTTGAACAGATCGGGCGCTGGGGCACTGGTGCGCGCGTATGGTGTCAAGGCTGGGCTCTCCGCATCAAGCCCCGGAATGAGAGGGGCTTGAGGGAGTGTGCAGCTTTCGTAACGTTCCGTCAGCCGATTTTTTTGGCTCAGAGACGGATAGTCCACGCACAGAGCACGATCTACCCCAAAACAAGATGTAGATTTTGAAAGTTCGTAGAGATGAAATTTATAATTTCAATGTATTTTCTGTGATGATTCTACATATATGCTCAGATCACTGTTGTAGATGAAAATTTCTATTTTTGATATTGTATTTCCATTGTGCGCGGATCCTGCAGATGTGGATATTTGTTTCGTCAGTTATTTTCTTTTGCCGATTCACGACCTTAGTGCTACGATTTGTACACATTAACGGTTGGTGACTTTTTTATGAAAATTGCAGTTGTGCTGATCGTGAAGGATGAGGCGGCTGATATTTTGCCGTGGCTTGGCTGGTATGTTCAGCTCGGGGTCGACACGTTGATTGTCTACGATGACGGCTCGACAGATGGGACGACAGAGATGTTGAGCGACGCGGCAAAAATCTACGATATCCGTCTGATCCATGTTCCTCCGTCAGCCCAAAGCTACACCTTCCGCCAGACAGATTCGTATTGCGATGCTCTGCATAGATTTAAAGATGAATTCGAATGGATCGGCTTCTTCGATGCCGACGAATATCTTGCGGTGGATCATGGTCGTACCCTCAAGGAGTTATTGCAGGGGATTTCGGATACCGGGGGCGGGGCCATGGCAGTCCATTGGCGCAATTACGGCAGCAGTCGCCATGTGCTGACCCCGCAGGAGTTCCCGTTCTCGGCGTATACTTGGCACTCGTCGCTCGAAGAACCTATCAACCGACATATTAAATCGTTCGTGCGCCCTGCGCTTTGGACGGGGTCTTGGGTCAATGTCCATTATTTCGACGTTGCTCCTGCACTATACCTCTATCCGAACGGTCAGATGCCAGTTTGGTCTAACGTTCTTGGGATTACTCAGGCGCTTCCAACTTGGGATGGTGCACGTATCATGCACTATCAGTGTCGAAGCCTTGAGCAGTACGTCAATAGAATCCGCAAACGTCCCGATATACCGGCTGATCCGAGGAGTTGGTACGATCTGGATTGCAACGATTACGAGGACATTTCACCCCGGTCCGAAATCGAAAAAGTCGGGCGCTGGGTTGCTACGGTCAACAACTACACGGTAAGGCGTATTCTTACCGACCATCTGTTTGCTAACGAAACTCTTGGTACAGGCTTTTCGGTCGCGCATCCGCTCTCCTTCAGGGCGCAGACCCAGAAAGAGAGTAAGGCGATCGAGCCGTTGGCTCCCGGCCTGGTGCAGGCTTGCCTTTTGCGAAGCGCCTTCGGAACCTATCTGCGTTACGATGCCGGAGGGGATGTATTCCGGGCTCTGGCGGTTGACCCATCCGACCCGGATCTCGTGGTTGGTCTGCGCCTGGCAGCGGCTCCGGACACGATTTTTATCATCTCGTCTCGGCTTGATCGTCATGTCCATATTGCCGGTGATCCGCGTCTGGGCGCGATACGGGCATTTGAAGTCATGCCCGTGGATGGCGGCGAATTTTCGGCTTTGTTCATTAGTCTAACCCAAGGCTTCCTGAGCGCGGAGCCATCTGACATAGGCGGCTTGGTAACGGGTTCTAAACGCCTGGTTGATAGTTGGGAGAAATTTTATCTGGCCGCGCTGGACAGCAGTTCCACCTTTGACAAACCTCTACAGGACATCGTTGATTTCTGCTCAGAAATCCAAAGTCTTCCCAATCAGCAAACGCTGCTGAGTTATCTGTATGGCCATTGGGATGCCGAATTGGTCACGCTGACGTTGCCAATCTGGAGCATTCTTCTGGACAAGTCTACGCACAGTTCGTTGGTTGCTGCCTTGGGCGCGTCACGCAGATACACGTTTTAAGGGCGTAGCAATGTGGGGGCAGCGACGCCCCCAACAATGCAGCATAGGGCTTAAATGGCATTTTCTCCTGCGAAGGACGCAGATCAAAAAAAATCGTAACAAGCTTAGGGTTATTCCGAATTGAAAGCTCGCTGCGTTGCGTGGGCAGGCCCTATCAATATCAATCCACGCTACGCAGAATCGACGCCAGTTTCCCAAACAGTTCGTCGATCTGCGCGCGGTTGATGATCAGCGGCGGCGAGATAGCGAGCGTGTCCGCCGTCAGGCGCAGCAGCAGACCTTCGCGGAATGCGCGTTCGAACACTTCATAGCCCCGGGTGCCGGGTGCCCCCGCGCGCGCTTCCAGTTCCACGGCCGCAACCAGGCCGATATTGCGGATATCGATGACGTGCGGCAGACCGCGCAATGAGTGCGCCGCTTCCTCGAAATACGGAGCGATCTCTTCGGCGCGGTCGAACAGCCCCTCCTCAGCATAGGTGTCGAGCGTCGCAATCGACGCAGCACACGCGATCGGGTGCGCCGAATAGGTGTAGCCATGCGGCAGTTCGATGCCGTTTTCAGGTCCCTGCATGAACGCTTCGAAAATCGGATCGCGGACAATGGCAGCACCCATCGGAATGGTGCCGTTGGTGATGCCCTTGGCGCAGGTGATGATGTCCGGCGTCACACCGAACTTTTCGGCCGCGAAGCAGACGCTGCCCATGCGCCCGAAGCCCGTGATGACCTCGTCGAAAATCAGCAGAATACCGTATTTGTCGCAAATCTCGCGCAGACGCTTCAGATAGCCGACCGGCGGCGGAAGCGCGCCCGTGGACCCGGCCATCGGCTCGACCATGACGGCGGCAATCGTGGAGGGGTCGTGCAGCGCCACGATCCGCTCCAGCGCGTCTGCATATTCCACGCCGTGCTCCGGCAGGCCGCGGCTGAACGCGTTGCGCGACAGATCGAACGTGTGCGGCAGATGATCCACACCGCCCAGCATCGTGCCATACAGCTTGCGATTGCCCGAGATACCGCCCACGGAAATACCGCCGAAGCCAACCCCGTGATAGCCGCGCTCCCGCCCGATCAGGCGCGTGCGTGCCGCGTCACCACGAACCCGGTGATAGGCAATGGCGATCTTCAGCGCCGTGTCCGCTGCCTCGGAGCCCGAGTTGCAGAAGAATACGCGGTTCAGGTCCGCTGGCGCGAGTTTCGCGATCCGGTCTGCCGCTTCGAATGCCAGCGGATGACCCATCTGGAAGGTTGGCGCAAAATCGAGCTGGGCGACGGTTTTCTGAACCGCTTCGACGATCTTGGGGCGGCTGTGGCCGGCATTCACGCACCACAGACCGGCGCAGCCATCCAGAACCTGTGCGCCGTCATCGGCGGTGTAATACATATCCTTGGCGGAAACGAGCATCCGCGGGGTCTTGCGGAACTGCCTGTTGGCCGTGAAGGGCATCCAGAAAGCGTCGTGATTCGAAGGCTGCATAACTCACCTGTGTCGCCGCGATGGCACTGGCCGATCGGTTCCGCACCATGCCATGTCCGGCGACGGGAAAGAAAGCAGGGGCTATCGTCGCGATGCGTGACAAACCGCTCTTGAAATGGCGGTTTTCCGCCACAAAATTTCGTCTGCCAGCAGCGGTCTGGCAAGAATATGCATTTGCCAGACCAGTCGAACCTCAGGGTGCCAGTCTGCGATCGGTCTCCAGAACGGCACGCAACAGGACATTCGCACCAGCCGCGACATCTTCGGGCGTCGCGCTTTCTTCTTCGTTGTGGCTCAGGCCGCCCGCGCATGGCACGAAGATCATCGCCGTTGGCGTAACCCGCGCCATGTACGCTGCATCGTGCCCAGCACCGGAGACGATCTCGCGCGCAGGATAAGCAAAGGACGCGGCTGACTGACGGACGGCTTCGACGCAGGCTGCGTCGAAATGCACGGCAGGGGAATCCCACGTCCTGCGCGCCTCGACACGAACGGGATTGTCCGCGCACAGGGCCAGCAGTCGCTGGTTGAATTCGGCCTCCATCCGATCGAGCGCCGCGTCATCGGGATGGCGGAACTCCATCGTCATGAAGACCGATCCCGGCACGACGTTCCGGCTGTTGGGGCTGTTTTCAATCAGCCCGACCGTCCCGAGTCCGTCGGGGGCGAAGTTCAGCGCGACGTCGTTGACCAGTGTGATGATGCTGGCAGCGGTCAGCAGCGCATCGGCCCGCATCGGCATGGGCGTGGTGCCTGCGTGTGAATCGCGCCCCACGATGTCCAACTCATACCAGCGCATGCCCTGCACGCCAGTCACGATGCCAATTGTCTTTTCCTCGGCTTCCAGAATAGGGCCCTGTTCGATGTGCAGTTCGAAATACGCCGCGGTCGGATGCTCGCCGCATGGTGCCGTACCGCGATACCCGATGGCGTCCAGCGCGTCGCCGAAGCGGATGCCGGCGCGATCTGTCTTGGCCAGCGCTTCGACTTCGGTGAAAACTCCGGCGAACACACCAGAACTCAGCATGGCGGGGGCGAAACGCGACCCTTCCTCATTGGTCCAGTTGATGACTTCGATTGGGTGGCGGGAGGTATGGCCGGCCTCGCGCATTGCGCGCAGCACCGCGATGCCGCCCAGCACGCCGATGATGCCGTCGAACTTGCCGCCCGTTGGCTGCGTATCGAGATGACTGCCGATCGTGATGGGGGGCAGGCTGTCGTCCGTGCCGGGCAGGCGGGCGAACTGGTTGCCCATCGAATCGAAGCTGACGCTACACCCGAGCGCCTCGGTCGTGCGGACGAACCAGTCGCGGACGGCCCGGTCCTCCTCGGTCAGGGTCAGGCGCTTTATCCCGCCTTTGGCAGTTGCCCCGAACGCGGCACTTTCGAGGATGTCGGCCCACAGGGCGCTGGCGTCGATTGCGACATTGCCTGCGATGCTCATGATCTGGTCTCCGTTTGGCGCGCGGCCACAGGGGTGCAACTATCGAGGATCAGCATCAGGATCGTCTCGATGGATTTGTCGTGGTCCTGCGCGGTCAGCGTCGTGCGGGACAGCACGGCACACATCTGCGTGGACATGTCGGCATAGGTCTGTGTCATGCCCCACAAGGAGAACATCAGGTGATACGCATCGACATCGACACGCATCTCGCCCCGGGCTTTCCAGACATCGAAAGTCCGGGCCAGTCCTGCAACGTGGTCACGCAGCGTGGTCGACAGGTAAGGATAGATGTTCGGCGCACCCTGCAAGACTTCGTGCGCGAACAGGCGCGATGCATCCGGGCGCTTGCGCGAAAACGTCATTTTGGCGCGGATATATCCCTCAAACCCGGTGCGGGCGCTGATGTCGGGATGCAGCCAAGTGTCGGCATCCTGTAACCACTCTGCCAGGATCTGCTCCAGCACGGCGCGGTGCAGGTCTTCCTTTGTGCCGAAATAATAATGGATGTTCGCCTTGGGCAGTCCGGCTTCGCGTGCAATTTCCATCATGCTGGCGCCGTGGAAGCCGTGGCGGCCAAAGACATGTTCTGCCGCCGCCAGGATCTGTCGCGTATTGGCACGGCGAGGGATCCCGGTGCGGGCTTCCGGAGGGGGCGCATCAGCTTGCTTCATGGTCGTATCGTTCCGCTTGTTTGATCAGATGACAAGAGGGGGGCGCACCCGTAATATGACCGCCGAGACAATTTTTTACGGATAGAGGAAGCGTCTGAATGCTGCTGGTGCGTGGTGGGACCGTAGTGACGGCAGAAACGACGACCCGTGCGGACGTGCTCTGCGATGACGCAGGGCACATTGCCGCCGTCGGCCCCGATCTGGAGGCGCCCGTCGACGCCAGCGTGATCGATGCCGGGGGCCTGCTGGTCATGCCCGGCGGAATCGACCCGCATACGCACATGGAAATGCCGTTCATGGGCTCTGTCTCGTCCGACGACTTCTATACCGGAACGTCCGCCGGTCTGGCGGGCGGCACGACAATGATCATCGATTTCGTGATCCCCGAGGTCGGCGGTTCGATCCTGAAAGCCTGGAAGCACTGGCGCGAAAAATCAGAGAAAGCCGCTGCCGATTACGGGCTGCATGTGGCCATCACGCACTGGAACGATCAGGTCCATGCCGAAATGGGCACCCTGACGCGAGAGTGCGGGGTCAACTCCTTCAAGCACTTCATGGCGTATAAAGGTGCGCTGATGGTCGATGACGGCGTGCTGCTGAAGTCGATTTCCCGCGCGCTGGAACTGGGTGCACTGTGCAACGTGCATGCGGAGAATGGCGACGCGGTCGCGTATCTGCAGGAAGACCTGCTGCGCCGTGGCGTGACGGGCGCAAAGGGCCACCCACTGTCCCGGCCATCGTCGGTGGAAGGTGAAGCCGCGCAGCGCGTGATCGCGATTGCCGGTCTGCTGGGCGCGCCACTTTATATCGTGCATGTATCGACCGAGGAAGCGACCCGCGCCATTGCGGAGGCCCGCGCCCGCGGGCAGCGCGTTTATGGCGAAGTGCTGGCCCAGCATCTGGTGATCGACGACAGCGTCTATGACAATCCTGACCCGCTGAAGGCCGCGCAGTTCGTCATGAGTCCGCCGTTCCGGCCCAAGCATCACCAGAAAGCGCTCTGGGCCGGTCTGGCATCCGGACAGTTGCAGACGACCGCAACGGACCATTGCTGTTTCTGCGAACCTCAGAAGCAGCAGGGGAAGGATAATTTCACCAAGATCCCGAACGGCACGCCGGGGATCGAGGACCGGATGAGCGTCCTGTGGCACCATGGCGTGCGGACCGGGCGCCTGACGATGCAGGAATTCGTCGCGGTGACATCCACCAACACGGCCAAGATTTTCAACATCCACCCGCGCAAGGGCACCGTCAGTGTCGGTGCGGACGCGGACCTTGTGCTGTGGGACCCGGATGCAAGTCGCACGGTATCGGCCGCAACCCACCACCAGAACGTCGATTACAACGTGTTCGAGGGGATGGAGATGACCGGACTGGCGCGCCACACCATCAGCGGTGGGCGACACGTGTGGGTCGATGGCGACCTGCGCGCGGTGCGGGGCGAAGGCAGGTATGTGGAGCGGCCTTGTTTTTCGTCTGACGTGGCCGCAAATTTGCGGCGCTCCTGGAGCGGGAACTGACGGCACAGCCTCTTGCAAAAAGCCTGACCTGACCCGATGCTGGCGGTTCTGATCTTACGGGAACCGTTTCGTCCATGACACAGACCCCCGCGACCGTTGCTCTGGCCGAACTCGAAGCCCGCGTCAGGCGGGATCTGGAACTGGTGCGGTATCCGGCGCGCCCATGGACCCGTCCCGTCACGCAAGGGGACGAGGCCGTTCTGGATGTGGCGGTGATCGGCGCGGGGCAGGGCGGTCTGGCGGCGTCTTTCGCCCTGTCGCGGTTCAATATCGACCGGGTGAAGGTTTTCGATCGCGCCACGCGCGGTGGGGAGGGGCCGTGGGTCACGTTCGCGCGGATGCTCACGCTGCGGACGCCCAAGCATGTGTCCGGCCCCGATTGCGGCGTTCCCAGCCTGACCCCACGCGCATGGTTCGAAGCGCGTTACGGGGCCGAGGCATGGCAGGCGCTGGACAAGATTTCCCGCCACGACTGGCAGGCTTATCTCGACTGGTATCGGCATGTGCTGGATCTGCCGGTGGTCAACGACCGTCGTCTGGAACGCGTGACGCCGGAGGGCGATCACCTTCGGCTGAGTTTCGTGGATGCGGCAGGTGGCCAGCATACGCAACTGGCGCGCAAGCTGGTGTTGGCGACCGGGATCGACGGTGGCGGTCAGTGGCATGTCCCGGGGTTCATCCGAACGGCAATTCCCCGGGACCGGTATATCCACACGTCCGAGGCCGCGTCACTGGATTTCGCGAGTCTGGTGGGCAAGCGCGTGGGCGTTCTGGGGGCGGGTGCCTCGGCTTTCGACAATGCGGCGACCGCGCTGGAAGCGGGTGCGGCGTCCGTCACGCTGTGCCTGCGGCGCAAGGATATTCCGCGCGTCAATCCGTATCGCTGGATGGAAAATACCGGCTTCCTCGCACATTTTGCCTCCCTGCCGGACGTGCAGAAATGGCGTTTCATGGCGCGGATTTATGACCTCAATCAACCGCCGCCACAGGATACGTTCTGGCGCTGCCGCCGGTTTCCGCAGTTCTCGTTCCAGATGGGCTGCCCATGGAACAGCGCGACGATGCATGGGGATGAGATCGCGATCGGGACTCCGCAGGGCGAACTGCGTTTCGATTTCCTGATTATCGGCACCGGGTTTGCGACCGACCTCGCGCAGCGACCGGAAACCGCGTCCTTTGCCGACAAGGTTGCACTTTGGTCGGATCGTTTCACACCCGCTGCCGGCGAAGACAACGCGTTGTTGTCTGCACATCCCTATCTGGGTGAGGTGTTTCAATTCCTGCCGCGCGATCCGTCAGACCCTTCGGCAATGTTCCTGCGCGATATTCACAATTTCACGTTCGGCGCGATGCCCAGCATGGGCCTGTCCGGGGCATCCATCAGCGGGATGCGCTTTGGCGTGGACCGGTTGGCGCGGGGCATCGCGCGGGATCTGTTCGTGCGGGATGGCGCGTGGCACCTCCAGACCCTGCTCGATTTCAACGCCGAAGAACTGATCAGCCTTGAACCGCCCGCGGCCTGAGGTCCGGTCTGCAGCCCGTCAGTCGGCGGTTGTGATGTCCTTCAGCAGAAGGCGGCCCGACATCAGGGGTTTTGCAAGAGACTCCGCGTAAACAGCGCGTATTTTGGTAATGACCGGGCGCTTCAGGTTGGCCTGATGGGCCGCCACGTCCTGCCAGCGTTCGAGCAACACCAGTGTGTTTGCCTGCTCCCGGCTTTGATAGACGTCGAAGGACAGGTTGCCCGGTGCGGACCGAAACTGCGGCAACAACGTATCGAATCCGTTGACCAGTTCGCTCTTTTTCTCTGGCTTGGCCGAGAGAAGCACGAGAATGTTGCGGCTGACGGAGGGACTGGCGATGGATACGGTCGCGCGACCAGTGTCCGGCGTCACCGGGGAGAGGAACATATGCTCGATCGGAGACGCGAGATCTGTCGCTGCGACCTTGTGCATCGCAAGCAGCGCGGGCTGCTTCAGGTGTGCCTGATAAGCGCTCTCGCTGCTCCATTGCTCCAGCACGTAGAGCGTTGAGCCCCCGGATTCCGGTTGGAAAATGACGAAGCCGACATTGCCTGTTTCCTCGCGGGCATGAACGGCATTGGCCCTGAGGGAAGCAAGAAAATCCTGCATGTGATCGGGTCTGACATGCAGGGTCGCCAGCCCCTCGATTGGAGCGTCAGGTGCGTCCGCCCTAGCAGCCGGGACGGCTGCGGCCAGGACCAGTGCCACGCCGAGAGAAATATGACGCAAAGCTACGACGGGCGACAGAAAAGGTGTCATTACAGAATACTTCTCTTCAATGATGGGTGACACCCTCCCCCACAGGCAACAGATCGACCAGCCCTTGCGGTATAAAGAATTTGTAAGAAATGTTCCGAGAGTAACTGCTTTGCGCGGCGATGAATGCTGCTCGTGGTACCGGTAATCACGGCACTCATTGCCGAAACGAGGCGATCTTCCCGCAGGCGTAACACCTTACGACCGCCCGCCATCCACGGACAGGATCTGCCCGGTGATCCAGCCAGCTTGATCGCTGGACAGGAACAGCACCGACGCTGCGATATCGTCTGCGCTGCCGGTGCGGCGGGTGTGGATGGCGTTGACCAGCGCCTGCTGACCGTCCGGGCCATAGGCCTCCCACTGCGCGTGAGTCGAGGGATTGGACAAAACGAAGCCGGGCGCGACAGAATTCACAGTGACCCCTTCCGCCGCAAGAGAGACAGACAGCTGCCTGGTCAGACCCACCAGCGCATGTTTTGCTGCTGTATAAGCATGCAGGCCAGTCAGGCTGGGGCGCAGTCCCGCCGAGGACGAAATGGTGACGATACGACCCTGTCCCTGCGCGCGCATCAGCGGTGCAGCCGCCTGCGCCACCCACAGGGCCGAGCGCAGGTTTGCGGCAAACAGAAGATCCCAGTTCTCTTCGGTTATGTTT
>Ga0157365_10000186_pt1 | contig 29276 bp, 23 predicted proteins | sample AttsexASBM3_FD_111478 | JGI IMG/M metagenome (GOLD analysis project Ga0157365, IMG submission 111478) | Fungus gardens microbial communities from leaf cutter ant in Ribeirão Preto, State of São Paulo, Brazil - Atta sexdens ASBM3 | ecosystem: Host-associated > Fungi > Mycelium > Unclassified ... | reverse complement strand
CAGCGGCGCGGTTTCCTTCCGGTGCTGCCATTCGTAACGCCGCAGCACCGTGCGTGCGCCAATGTCCCCTGCCCCCGCAATCGCTTCCGCCAGCCCCTGCGCGCTTCGCAGGCCGAGGTTGAAGCCATGCGCGGTGATCGGGTGCATGCCCACCGCCGCATCGCCGACCAGCGCCAGCCGGTGCGCGGCGAAGCGATGGGCGTAAACAGCCTTCAACGGATAGATATGGCGCGTGCTGACCAACCGCATCGCGCCGAGGCGATTGCCCACACGCCGCATGATCTCCGCATTGAACGCCGACTGTTCCAGCGTGCTCAGCCGTTCGTTTTCCTCGGGCGGCAGGGTCAGCACCAGTGACGACGCGCCACCATTGACCGGCAGCAGCGCGACCGTCTGCCCTTCGTCAAACCACTGCGTCGCGATGTGGTGGTGCGGGCTTTCATGCGCCATGCGGCACACCATGATCGAGCGTTTGAAATCATGCACGATCGCCCCGATATCGCGCATCTGCCGCACGCGCGAAAAACGCCCGTCGGCTCCCACGACCAGACGGGCGGCAATTTCCTCGCCACCCACGGTCACGTGCATCGACGCCGGGCGCGCGCGGATAGCCTCCACCCCCACACCGGCGCGCAGGGTGATCCCCGGGCGACCGGCCGCGACATCGAACAACGATTTGCGGATCATGTGGTTCGACACGAGATAACCCAGCGCCTCCACGTGCTCCGGGGTGCCTTGCGGCAGATCGAAGATCAGCGGGCTACGCGCGCCGTCGCGTCCTGTCTCCACCCGCGCTTCGCGCAGGGGGGAGATGCCGACAGACGGGATACCGCTCCATGCGCCGAGTGTTTCAAGCTGCGCGATGGCGTGATGCGTCAGCGCGATCTCTCGCCCGTCGAACGCCGGGTCGGCCAGTGCCGGTTCGGGCGTCCGGTCGATCAGGGTGGAGCGCAGACCGGCGTTGTCCAGGGCAATGGCCAGTGCCAGCCCGACCGGCCCCGCGCCGATAATGGCGACGTCGCGCATGGACACGCTCAGTCCTCGCGCCGGGCGTCGATGCCGAAGCGCGGCGGGGTGCCGTCCCATGTGGCCATGAACCCTTCGATGTCCGGGCGCTTGGCGTGCGGGGTGCCGTGTTCGGGCGTGCCGACGAACAGGAAGCCTGCCAGACGGTGTGGTGCGTCAAAGCCCAGCGCGCGGGCCACGGCGGGATCTTCGCACATGTCGCCGCTGACCCACATGCCGCCAAAGCCTTCGGCGTGCAGGGCGTTGAGCACGTTCATCACGCCGGCGGCGACGGTCATTTCCTGCTCCCACAGCGGGATCTTGTCGTCGGGGCGCAGGTGCATGCCTAGCGCCAGCGTCAGCGGTGTGTTGGAAAAGCGGTTGCGGCGTTTCTCGATCTTCTTGTTCGGCACTTCCGGATCGCGCGCGATCATCCCGGCGACGATCAGTTCGGCCAGCACGGCGCGGTGGGCCCCATGGATCGCCACGAAGCGGGAGGGGCGCAGCTTGCCGTGGTCGGGCGCGCGCAGGGCAGTGGACAGGATGCGGGCCAGTGCTTCGCCCTTGGGTGCGGGTTCGGCCAGACTGTCGCAGGAAGCACGGGACAGCAGCAGTTCCATCGGGGTCATTCTTGTCTCTCCGCTCGCGGGTTTCACGCGTTGAACGCGCATGATGCCCCTGTGGGTCCGTTTTGCAAACGGGCGCCCCCGCAAACGTGCATGCGCGGTATCGCACGAGGTGGCCTTGGCGCAAGGCTTCCTGTAGGAAGGGGGTCATGATGACGCCCCGCACCGCAACCATCCACCGCATCACGGGCGAGACCGATATTCTGGTCTCGCTGTCCCTCGACGGCACCGGCGAATCCCGTATCGATACGGGCGTCGGGTTCTTCGATCACATGCTGACCGCCTTGGCGCGTCACGGCATGCTGGATCTGGAGATTGTGGCCAAAGGCGACCTGCATATCGATTTCCACCACACGGTGGAGGACACCGGCATTGCCATCGGGCAGGCCTTCGCGCAGGCGATCGGCAACAAGCGCGGCATCCGGCGTTTCGGCTCGGCCACCGTGCCGCTGGACGAGGCGCTGACCGAGAGTGTGGTCGATATTTCCGGGCGCCCCTATCTGGCGTGGGACGTCTCGTTCCCGTCGGAAAAGATCGGCGAGATGGACACCGAACTGTTCGAGGAATTTTTCCGCGGATTCGCGATGGCGGCGATGGTGACGCTGCACATCACGAAAAAGGCCGGGCGCAATTCGCACCACATTGCCGAAGCCAGTTTCAAGGCCACGGCCCGTGCGTTGCGCATGGCGTCGGAGCCCGATCCCCGGGCAGAGGGCGCGATCCCTTCGACCAAGGGCGTGCTGTGAAACTTTATACGGCGCACGTAGCCCCGAACGACCGCCTGCCGGTCATGGTGCCGGATGGCCTGTCGCTCCGCGTGCTGGTCTTCGGGTGGGTCGGGCTGATCCTGCATGGGGCGTGGATGCCGGGCTTTCTGGCCGGGGCCGCGACGATCGGACTGCATCTGCTGGCGGTGCCTGCGGGGATTGCCTTTGCGGTGACTGCAAGTCTGCATCTCGGGCTGGCAGCGTTCACGCCGGAGATTCGGCGCTGGGATCTGAGAACGCGTGGATTTCGGGCATGCGACGTCATTGCCGCGCCGAATCGCGACAGCGCCCTGTTACGATTCATGGATTTGTTTTCGACGCGCCACGCGCAGGGTGCGCTCTGATGTCACGCAGCCAGTCTATTGTTGTCATTGACTATAATGGTGGAAACCTTGCCTCGGCGGCGCGTGCTCTGGTGCGTGCGGCATCGGATGCGGGGATTGCAGCCGACGTACGCGTCAGTGCCGATCCGGCGGTCGTGCGGGCAGCGGACCGGATCGTGCTGCCGGGTCAGGGTGCGTTTGCGGATTGCGCGCACGGGATCGACGCCGTGCCGGAACTGAAATCGATCATTGAGGCACGGACTAACGAGGGAGTGCCGTTTCTGGGCATCTGCGTTGGCATGCAACTGATGGCGGAGCGCGGGCTGGAGCATGGCGCGACGCCGGGTTTCAACTGGATCGCGGGTGAGATTGCGCTGATGGACGTGCCGGATCTGCGCCTGCCGCAGATGGGCTGGAACCGGCTGGATGTGCGCGCAGGCGGCCACGCGCTGACCGAGGGGCTGGCGCCCGATGCGCATGGCTATTTCGTACATTCCTATGCCTTGCGTGGGTTTGACGAGGCCGATCTGGTGGCCACGACGGACTATGGCGGGCGCGTGCCGGCGATAGTTGCGCGCGGTAATCGCGCTGGCACGCAGTTCCATGTGGAAAAAAGCCAGGCGGTCGGGCTGCGGATTCTGGCGAATTTCCTGCAGTGGTCGCCCAAGCCATGAGCGGCCTGGCAGAGATGGTCCGGGCGGAGCGCGTCTCCAGCCTGAATGACGAGGACATGAACGCGCTGTGCGAGGCGACCGACGCCGCGATCCTCGACGGGGGCGGCTTCGGCTGGCTGAGCGTACCCGGACGCACGACCATGGAGCGGTATTTCCGCGGCGTCCTGCTGGTGCCGGAGCGCATCCTGTTCGTCGCGCGCCTGAACGACATCATTGTTGGTGCCGCGCAGATTGTCCGCCCACCACGCAACAACGAAGCGCAAGCCATGAGCGCGACGCTGACCCATTTCTACATCGCGCCCTATGCGCGCGGGAATGGCCTGGGGCGCGAACTTGTAGAAGCCGCCGCCCATTGTGCCCGTGCGATGGGGTATCAGGTTCTTAACCTCGACGTGCGCGAAACGCAGACGGCGGCGATTGCGCTGTTCCGCGCCATGGGGTTTCAGCACTGGGGCACCCATCCGTTTTATGCGCGGGCCAATGGTCAGACTGTGCGGGGTCTGTTCATGACCAAGCGCTTGCAGGACGAAGCCCGCAGCACGCCACCCATGCCGATCGAATTTCAGGAAACCACAGGCCTCGATATGTCCAGACCGACCCCTTCGCCGTCGAACGGCCTGACCCTTTATCCCGCCATCGACCTCAAGGACGGGCAATGTGTCCGCCTGCGGCGTGGCGAGATGGAAGACGCGACCGTCTATTCCGACGATCCGGGCGCGCAGGCGCGGGCATGGTGCGATGCCGGGTGCCAGTGGCTGCACGTGGTCGATCTCAACGGGGCGTTTGCCGGGCGCTCGTCCAACACGGCGGCGATCAAGGCGATCATCGCCAATGCAACCGTGCCGGTGCAGTTGGGTGGCGGGTTGCGCGACATGGAGGCCATCGGGCGCTGGCTGGAACTCGGGGTGACGCGCGTTATTCTGGGCAGTGTTGCGGTGAAGAATCCCGATCTGGTGCGCGAGGCCTGCCGCGCGTTCCCGGGACGGATCGTTGCCGGTATCGATGCGCGCGATGGTCGTGTCGCGACCGAGGGCTGGGCGGAAGTTTCGGACATGGAGGCGACCGATCTGGGCCTGCGGATGCAGGATGCCGGTGTGTCGGCCATCATTTTCACCGAAATCAGCCGTGACGGCATGTTGTCCGGGATCGATCTGGAACAGACGGCGGCACTGGCGAATGCCCTGAGCGTGCCGGTTATTGCCAGCGGCGGTGTCGGATCGCTGGAGCATCTGGTGGCCCTGCGGGAGACCGCAGCGTCAGCCCCCGGCATCAGCGGCGTCATCACAGGTCGTGCCCTGTATGATGGGCGGATTGACGTGCGTGACGCGTTGCGGGTTTTGCGCTGATGCTCAAACTGCGTGTCATACCTTGCCTGGATGTCAAGAACGGGCGCGTGGTCAAGGGCGTGAATTTTGTCTCCCTGCGTGATGCGGGCGACCCGGTGGAACAGGCGGCGCTGTATGATGCGGCGGGCGCGGACGAACTCACGTTCCTCGACATCACCGCCAGTCACGAGAACCGCGACACGATCCTCGACGTCGTAACACGCACGGCGGAGCGGATTTTCCTGCCCCTTACGGTGGGCGGCGGCGTGCGGACGACGGACGACATGCGCCGCCTGTTGCTGGCGGGCGCTGACAAGTGCGCCATGAATTCCGCAGCCGTTACGCGACCTGACCTGATTAACGAGGCCGCGATCAAGTTCGGCAGTCAGTGCGTGGTGGTAGCCATCGACGCGCGCTCTGACGGCAAGGGCGGCTGGGAAGTCTATACCCACGGCGGTCGCACCCCGACCGGCATCGACGCGATTGCCTGGTGTCAGGAGGTCACACAGCGGGGTGCTGGCGAAATCCTGCTGACCAGCATGGACCGCGACGGCACCGGCAAGGGATTCGATCTGGACCTGCTGCGCGCCGCCAATGCCGCCGTGCGCGTGCCGATCGTCGCGTCTGGCGGCGTGGGCGATGCGCAGCATTTTGTCGAAGGTGCGCAGGCTGGGGCGACAGGCCTGCTTGCGGCCAGTGTTTTTCATTTCGGACAATTGACGATCTCGGGCGTTAAGGAAACACTGCGCGCCGCCGGGCTTCCTGTTCGACCCGCCCTTTCCTGAGACGAGACACGATGGCCAAGTCCCCTAAAAGCAGCGCAACCAAGAAACCAGCCGCAACCGACCGCACGCGCAAGCCTGCAAAGCAGAAGACGGCTGCCATTAAACTGGCCACCGCGCCCACGCCGGAACTCGACGCGCCGGAAGCCTCGGTGCTGGACCGTCTGTTTGAAACCGTCACCAGCCGCAAGGGCGCTGATCCGTCGATCAGCCACTCGGCACGGTTGCTGTCACGCGGCACCCACAAGATCGCGCAGAAGTTTGGCGAAGAAGCCGTCGAGTGCCTGATCGAAGCGGTGGCGGGCAACCCGCGCGAGTTGATTGGTGAGAGTGCCGACGTACTTTACCATCTTGTTGTGATGTGGGTGAATGCCGGGATCAACCCTTCCGATGTGTGGTCGGAACTGATGCGTCGCGAGGGGACCAGCGGCATTGCTGAAAAAGCATCCCGCCCGAAAAAACCGCTCGGCTGAGCCGCCGCCCGCGACTTCAGGGTAAGCTGTGCGCAATTCCCCGCACATCCAGCGTTGCCAGCGCGTCAGGATGACGCGTCAGCATCATGCGCTGATGCCGCATGGCGTCTCCTGTCCCGCCAGATAAATACCCGCCAAAGGTGGTACCACGCGGAGGAACGAGCCGCACGCGTGGGCGAGTTTCTGATAAATCTGCATGCCATTCCGATAAGTGGTCGCCTGATTGATAACCAGCCGCGCGAGGCATGTGGCATAGCCGAGCATGACGCGATTGTGCTTGTGAACCTTGACCACCGCATAGGTATCCGTCAGCGCCGTCGGCTCCCCGGTTGCAACGACCAGCGGGGTATCGGCTGCCGCAATCAGGCGCCGGGTCGTCGCATCAATCCCCGCACAAAGATCCCACGCGATAATACCGTACGCCTGCAGGTCTCGGACGGATGAAGCCACTGCCTGGATTCTACGCGCGCCCAACGTCGTGAGCGAGGGAACGCCGGAATGACCGAGCAACAGACCAAATGATCCATTCGAATGACAACTCCCGACGTTGATGGTCATGACACATTGAGCAATCGTCGCACGGTGTGCGAGAACGTCAAGAAGATCCAGTTTCGGCATGACGCCAAGCTGGATATCAATATTAGCCAGACCTAAATCTCCATCCAGCAAAGTCACTCGTTTTCCACTCGCAGAAAACGCGATGCACTGCGAAAGCAAGCGAAAAGCACGTCTTACCGAAACGTCCCTTTCCTGAAGCAACCGCAATTATCCGTGGGTCTTGGGCGATAGGTCGAACGATCCTTCCTTCAGCATGACGCCATCTCCCGCGCCGCCTTCTGGGCAAGCATATGTCGGCTCAGAACCTGAAAAGTTGTCGATAGAATCTTATCTTCTACCATTTCAAATATCGTGTCCAACTTTGATCGGCCGGTAAGAGTTTCCCCTCGTATCGCAGCTAAATCCAGAGGTGCGGCAAAACGCTTGTGCATTTTACGTGCGATTTCATCGATCGTTATCGTACATAGTCCTCGGGAAATCCCGACCTCCGCTCCCACACCCAACAGGGACAGGCCCGCACATCCAGCAGCGATCATGCCACCCAGACGACGGGCCTGATCCCAACGGGTCAAAACAAAAGACCTCGCATCAAGGGCACGAAAGACCTCGGCAATATCGAATGTTTCCATGAAATCGAGTGCAGCTGGGATAACCGCCACAAGTTCGGCATTCGTGCCATTTTGCAACTGCATCAAGAATTGTCTGTCTTCGACAGAAAACACATTCAAAGCACCCGTATCCACCAGAACCGGCTGACCCGGCTTTCGCCGTGCCAGCGCGCGATGATAGGTTGCGAGGTCGTGAGCGGCAACAAGAGGGATCCCGAGAATACGCGTGTAAGACGCCAACTGTTCCAATGCACCAGCCCGCTTGGAATCCATGCAGACGACCAGGGGCTGTATCGCCCAACGCAGCACCATCTCAGTTGCAACACGCGCGACGGTCATTGTCTTTCCTGATCCGACTGGTCCGGAAAAAATCAATATTTTGCCCGCAGCATCTTGATCCAGCCGCTCAAGCGCGACCGTTTTGTTCAGATAATCTGTAAGCGACATGAGCGCATGTGGATGACATTCAACCGGCACCCCATGCCACTTCAGGACATCACTTAAACTGTCGGTTTCATTATGGCTACGTTCAACAAATCCCGATGCATCGACAGGAACGATATCCATCCCTTGATCGACAGCAGGATCGTCAAGAGCCGCCGTCATTTCGACACTGCCATCCGAGGCTGTTTCCGTTGACAAAATCAGAGCGTCATCGCCTAACGCCTCGCGTATTTCACTCAATGCGGCACTGGGTGAAGCGGCCTTGAAGGTCTTCAATCGCACGCCATCTTCCCCTCAACGATACACATCAGCGCACCGTTCTTATTGTCTTGATCTTTGCCCTCGGTGTCACTTCGCCTTGTGCCAGAACCATCATGGAAGGCCGCAACCGCTCGACGATGCCGCGCATCGGTATGCGTAGAGCGTTGTTGACCAGAAGCGACGGCACCTCGCCATCCGCACTCGCAGCGTCGATCGCCTGCCGAAGTTTCCCTACAAAATCATTCAGCTTGCTGGGTGCCAGAGCCAGATGTCTATCTTCGACGGACCCGACGAGACTTTCCAGAAGATCTGCCTCCCATTCCGGAGCGAGGGTAACCACCGGCATGTAGCCTTTCGGGCTCATTGCAGCATGCGTAATCTGGCGCGCAAGGCGACAGCGCACGTGCGCGACCAGCAGAGTTACAGCTTTCATTCCCTGTCCCACGCCTTCCTGAACACCCTCCAGAATGGTAGTCAAATCCCGGATCGAAACCCGCTCGTTAAGAAGGCTTTGTAAAATACGCTGTATTCCACCAACGGATATTAGAGTCGGGACCAGATCACCGACCAAACGCTGCTGATCGCGCGGCAGATCATCGAGCAGCTTCTGCGTCGCAGCGTGGGTCATCAGTTCCGACATATTGTCGCGCACCAATTCGGTCAGATGCGTCGTAATGACACTTGCCGGATCGACCACGGTATAGCCATGGAACAACGCCTCCTCCCGCATGGCGGGGTCCACCCACATGGCAGCCAGACCGAACGCCGGCTCAAGCGTATCCTCGCCTTCCAGGGCAGGACGGCCGCCTTTCGGGTCCATGGCAAGCAGGCGATTATTCCGGACAGAGCCCGAACCGACCTCCAACTCCTTGATACGCAGAAGATAGTCGTCGGCACCAAGCTGCAGATTGTCCTGTATCCGGACCGGCGGCAAAACGAACCCCATTTCCGCAGCAATCGTGCGGCGTAACAGCTTGATCTGCTCCGTCAGACGCGGTGAGTCACCGGCGGCAAGCGGCAGCAGGTTGAAACCGAGTTCAAGCCGCAGTTGGTCGATCTGCAGAGTATCGGTGATCGATGGCTCACCGGCCACCGCAGGTGCCGGAACCGGCGGAGCATCGAAATCGGCCGTCACGTCGATGGGCCGGCGGTGACGGATGATGGCGGCTCCAGCCGCAAGCGCGGCAAGCGCGAGAAACGGTAACGTCGGAAGCCCTGGCATCATCGCCATCAGGGCAGAAGCACCAGCAGACATCGCCAACGGCTTGGCATTTCCACCCAACTGACGCACCAGAGCAACGTCCGCAGCCCCTTCCGTCCCCCCCTTCGTGACCACGATTCCTGCTGCAGTCGACACCAAGAGGGCCGGGATCTGTGCCACAAGACCGTCACCAACGGTCAGCGTCGTAAAGGTCGAGGCCGCATCGGTAATTTGCATGCCATACCGACCCAGACCGATCGCCAATCCCCCGACGATGTTGATGCCTGTAATCAGCAGACTGGCAATTGCATCGCCACGCACGAATTTGGCGGCACCATCCATGGCACCGTAAAACCCGCTTTCCTCTTCCAATTCACGGCGGCGGCGGCGGGCAACCTTGTCAGTGATCGCACCCGAAGACAGTTCGGCGTCAATGGCCATCTGCTTGCCGGGCATCGCGTCGAGCGAGAATCGGGCAGCCACCTCCGCGATACGCCCTGATCCCTTCGTGATAACCATAAAGTTCACGACAAGCAGAATCACGAACACGATCACGCCGATAACGACATCGCCACCCATCAGGAAGCCGCCAAACGCTGCCACCACGTGCCCCGCCGCGAGCGGCCCCTCGTTCCCATGACTCAGGATCAGCCGCGTCGTGGCGACCTCCAGAGAGAGGCGCAGCAATGTCGTGAGAAGCAGAAGGGTCGGAAATGACGTGAAATCTCTGGGACTCTTCAAAAACAGAGCAACCATCAGCACAAGAACGGACGACGTAACCGACAGCGCAAGTCCTATATCCAGCAGAAAAGTCGGCAGCGGCAGGATCAGCACCGACAGCAGTGCGACCACGCCCATGGCCAGCCCCACATCGGAACCTGGGGCAATGTCGCGCCAGCTTACATTTTGCCAGTCGACCTTTTTTACGCGATTGAACGACCCCACCAGATTGGTCGCCATTGCACGATCAGGCAGCAGACTCATTCCTTACGATCCGATCCCGGTGGGTGGTGGCACAATAAACGCACCTTCGGCCGCGTAATCTCGCAGTTTATTTCGCAACGACCGGATGGATATTCCAAGAAGGCTGGCTGCGTGGGTCCGATTACCGTTGGTGAACGTCACGGTATCGAGAATCAAAGCACGCTCAACGCTATTGACGGTCGATCCGACCCAGGGTGAAACTTGCTCCAGCCCGTTGCCTTGCGTTGCGTCTGCGGCCTCCTGCAACCTGCCAACGATACTGCGACACGCATCACACAGCAGATTGAGCCCCGCTGCCACATCAGAATCCGGTGCATTGTCCGCTTTAATGAGATCTGGCTGGTCTCTTGCGTCAACATCGCCGTTATGCACGCAGTTGGTCGGGCTTTCGCATGCGGGGCACATCAACGGCTGGAAAGAATTTGGCATCTCAGTTGCCCAATTTCACGACGAGCGGTCGGCTTTCACAATTTCAGTCATTGTCACGCCAAGACGATGATCGTCGACCATCACCACTTCCCCACGCGCGATCAGGCGGTTATTGACATAAATGTCTATTGCTTCGCCAATTTTTCTATCCAACTCCACAACTGCGCCACGCCCCAATTTCAGAAGCTGCGCGACCTGCATCGTCGATTTTCCCAGAACTGCGCTGACAGTAACCGGTATTTCATACACAGCTTCCAGGTCCTGACCAGATCGCACGCTCTGAGCAGATTCCGATATCGCTTCGGCACTCAGGTCATCAAATTCAAGCTCGTTGCTCATAGGGCGTTTTCTTTCGTCGGCTTGGCGTTCGCAGCCACAAGGGAGGACAGGATTGCGTCAGCAATTTCTGTATGATTTCGCATTGCATAACCATCGGGCCAGTTGAGCCTGACATCTCCAAAACCCATGGTTTCATCCGATATTATATTCATATCTCGCTCTGGATAAGTTGACGCCAGATAGGCTTCCATGCGCGCCGCCGCCGCGGGCGCGACACGGATTTCCACCGTCAGATGACGGGCGAGGACATTCAGAACGCCATCGGCGACCGATACCGCCTCTGCATCCCCAAATCTTGCGCAGAGGTCAGGAAACAGTGTTTCAAGTGCCTCGATGATGTCGTTCGTGATCCGTCTGATCTGCTCGCCCTGCAGTGCTGCCAACATCTCCTGCTGCGCGATAAGTTGCGTGCAGATGGTTTCGAGCATCAAGGTCTGCTTGGCAGCCGCTGCCATTTCTTCGCTGGTTAGAGCGTGTTCGACGCCTGCTTCGAAACCCTCCGCCCGTGCCCGCTGTTCGGCCTGCACAACATCGTCGATGGTCAGTGGCGATACGATCTCAACTGGTTCGGGCGGCAGGTCGCCGCTGGTTTCATGCTGAGTCGGCGAGATGTCATCGAAATCCTCGGCATAGATGACACCGTAAATGTGCGGTCTGTGCCTGTTCAAAACGGGCGTCACTGCAACATCTCGCCACTTTGGCTATTATCGGCCAGCTCGATCTCGCCGTCTTCGGCTAGAGATTTCGCGACCTGCACGATTTCGGCCTGCGCGGCGTCCACATCGCGCACACGTACCGGCCCCAGCGATGCTATAGTCTCGCGCAGCATTTTCCCCGCCCGATCTGACATCGCGCTGAAAAAATGCTCGCGCAGATCTTCCGACGCCCCCTTAAGTGCCAGCGGAAGTCGCTCCCGTTCCACATCCTGGAGCAGGCGCACAAGCGCAGTCGGTGGCAACCGGCTCAAATCCTCGAATGTGAACATCAGCGCCTTGATCTTTTCGGCGTCGTCCACGCTTCGCGACTCCAGAGCCTCCATGAAACGCACTTCGGCGCGTCGATCCATATTATTGAAGACTTCCGCGAGTTGCTCGTGACTGCCTCTTTTCGGAGCACGCGACAAATTCGCCATGAATTCGGAACGCAGGGCTTCCTCAAGGCTATCGAGCACTTCCTTCTGCACGCTTTCCATACGCAACATCCGGGTCATGACATCCAGTGCAAAGTCTTCAGGCAACAGGCTCAGAACCCGTGCCGCATGATCGCTTTTGATTTTCCCTAAAATAACTGCAACAGTCTGCGGATATTCATTTTTTAGATAGTTCGCCAGAACAGTCTCGGAGACATTCCCGAGTTTGTCCCACATGGTTCGACCCGCAGGGCCGCGAATTTCCTCCATGATCTGCGCGGCACGATCAGGCGAAAGCGCGCGTCGCAACAGACGTTCGGTACTCTCATAACTGCCGACCAGCGTGTCGGGAGACGAAACCGCCTTGGCAAATTCTGCACAGACACTTTCGACAGTCTCGGCTGCCACTGTTCCAAGCTGTGACATGGCGATCGAGATTTCACGAATCTCAGGCTCCGTCATTGCTTCGAACAAACTGGCACAACTATTTTCTCCCAGTGCCAGCATCAGGATTGCGGCTTTCTGGACGCCACTCACGGCGCTTTTTGCCACCAACATTCTCAGCGCCCCTCATTTTCGGTATTCAACCAGTTCCGAATGACCATCAGACTGTCATCCGCATTGCGATCCACCAGGCCTGCGATTTTTCGCAGCGACGACGCCTGCACGCGGCCATCGACCCCTTCGACACTGATCATCTCGTCATCCGCAATTGTCAGCGTGTTTCCCGGCGGGGCCAGCGCGAGAGCTGTGCCAGGCGTCGCAATCGCGCCTGAAACGCTGGTCGCCGCGGACGCCGACGTCATCAGTGCCGTGTCTTTCTGCGATACGCCCGCCGGAGTGGCAGCGCGGCTCCTGTCGCGCAGCGCGGGCCGCACGGCAAAGAACATCACCAGAAACAGAAGAACCGCCACAATCCCGGTTCTGATCGTCGCCAACAGCGTCGCGTGATCTACATATTTCGCAAGGCCGGTCGCGGCAGGCGTGTCATCGCCGATGGCCTCCGTATTGAAGCGCATCGATACAACCGACACCGTGTCCCCGCGCGCCGCATCATAGCCGACCGCGGTACGGACTAACGTTGTCAGGCGCTCCAGTTCCTCGGCCGAACGCGGCTGCCACTCCGGCTTGCCGTCATGACCGGCAACCACCACGCCATCGACCATCACCGCAACACTGAGACGCTGGATACGCGGCTGATCCTGCACCAGCGTCCGCACCGTCTTGCCGATCTCATAATTATCGGTTTCTTCCTGCTGGTTATCCTGACTGCCCGCCTGCGGTTGTCCAGCATTGGCGTTCGGCAGATTGTTAGAGACAGAGACGTTCTGCGGAGCTTCCGTATTCTGGCTCTTGCTCGTCTTGGTCTGCTGAGAGCGCAGGACCTGCTGATCCGGATCGTATTTTTCCTGCGTTTCTTTGACACGATCAAGATTCATCGTCACGGAAGCTTCGGCCCGGACATGGTCCGGACCGACAGATGGCGACAGCACCTCTTCAACCGCGTGGGCAAGCCGCATCTCCAGCGCACGACGACGCTCGTCCTCATCCTGCGCCGTGTTGTCACCATCCGAACCGTCCCGATGGCGCGCCAGCACCTCCCCATTCGTATCGACGATGGAGATGTTTTGCTCTTTCAGACCCGGAACCGCCGCAGAAACAAGGTTCAGGATTGCCTGCACACCCTCCGGGTCCAGGCGCCCGCGTCCTTCCATCGCCAGCAGGACACTGGCCTGTGCGGCCTGCTCCTGCGTCGAAAAAAGCTCGCGGTGCGGCAGAACGACGTGCACGCGCGCCTTCTTCACGCCACGGATCAACCGGATCGAGCGTTCCAGTTCACCTTCCACGGCGCGCGTCTCGCTGATCCCCTGCTCGAACTGCGTCGACGTCAGATTGCTGCCACGATCGAAAATCTCGTACCCGACTGAGCCTCCGGACGGCAGCCCCGTCCGGGCCAGCGCGAGACGCGCGGCAGCCACCTGCGGACCGGGCACCAGAATTTCATCCCCCTGAGCGGAGAGGCCGTGCGGGATATGTGCCTTCTCAAGCTGCTCGACCATGTCGGCTGCTTCCTTGGCGTCCAGATCGCGATAAAGCGGCATCATCGCGGGATGGGCGTCGCGCACCACCATCGTTGCAAGCAACGCCAGCAGCACCGCAGCTACGGCACCCAGCGCCACCAGACGCGGCATCCCGAGTTCACGCAGATTGTCGAGGAACCGCTTCACGCCGCGGCTCGCGCAACATGGAAGCCCGCTTTTTCAGCGTCCCTGAACGATAAAGTCCCCAACGATCTCTTCCCTTTGATCGACAAGGGGAAGATGCGGGCGGATCTTTACCGCAAGGTTAACGTGTCGGCATTTTTTGCCGAGTAGGTTCATCTTTCGACACGCAGGCCCGTCACCCCTCCAGCGACTGCAATTCGAACAGGCGGCGATAGATACCGTTTTCCTGCCGGATCAGTTCGCCATGCGGGCCGTCTTCACACACGACACCACGCGAAAACACCAGAATACGGTCAAGCCCGACGACCGTGGAGAGCCTGTGCGCGATGACGATTACCGTGCGCCCGACCATCAGACGCTCCATCGCCTGCTGCACCAGCGCCTCAGACTCAGAATCGAGACTTGAGGTCGCCTCGTCGAAAATCAGGATACGGGCGTCGGCCAGAAAAGCCCGCGCAATCGCGACGCGCTGACGCTCACCCCCGGACAACTTGACCCCACGCTCACCGACCAAAGTGTCATACCCCTCGGGCAGACGCTCGATAAACGCGGCTGCATTGGCCATCCGGGCAGCCTCCCGAATCTGCTCGGCCGACGCACCGGGGCGACCATAGGCAATGTTTTCCGCCAGCGAGCGGTGGAACAGGATCGGCTCCTGCGGGACGATGGCAATCTGCGATCGCAGGCTTTCCTGCGTGACCGAGGCAACATCCGTGCCATCGACCAGAATCTGGCCACCTTGAATATCGTAAAGCCGCTGCAGCAATTTGGTGAACGTCGTCTTTCCGGACCCGGATGGCCCAACCAGCGCGACCCGACTGGCCGGGGCGATCGTCAGATCCAGTCCATCGAACAGCGGCGTGGACTGCCCCGCATACTGAAACAGAACACGCTCGAACCGGATTTCACCGTGCGTGACCGGCAGCAGACCGGCGCGGGGACGATCAGCCACATCCGGAGCACGCCCGAAGATCGCAACCAGTTCTTCCATCTCGTTGACCGAACGCTGCACGACCGACACCTGCTGGCCAATGTCGCGCAGATAGCCCTGCACCAGAAAAACCATCGTCAGGATATAAGTGACATCCCCAGGCCCCGCCTTGCCCGCCATCCACAACCCAATGGCACACCCGATCAGCACGATCCGCATCAGCGTGTTCAGCAGGTTCTGAATGTTGCCGCTATCCGTGCCGCGCACCCAGGTCCGCACCGTCCGACCGCGCCACTGCGCCAGAACGCGTGCCAGTCGACGCTCCTCCCGTGCTTCGGCCCCGAACGCCTTGACCACGGCATTGCATGTCAGCGCATCGGCAAGCGTCGCACCAAGCTTGGTGTCCCACTGGTTGGCGGTCCGGGCCGACGGGGCAACATATTTCAGGGTCAGCAGGATCGATACGGTTGCAAACCCGACCGTCATCAGCGCCAGCAACACCCCCATGAACGGCCAGTGCAGCCCCAGCACGATCGTCGTGCCGACCAGCACGATCGCCTCCGGCAGCAGCAGCAGCAACAGCGTGTCGTCCAGCGAATCGATAGCCCACATACCGCGCGTCAGACGCCGCACGGTCGAACCTGCAAAGGTGTTGGCGTGCCAGTCGGTCGAAAAACGCTGTACGCGCCGGAACGCATCGCGCGCGACCTCATCCATCACCTTGACCGTCAGGTGCGTGATCCCGATGAACGACACCCGCCGCCCGAGCACGCCTGCCACACCCAGCACCAGCAGACCACCCACCATCAGGAACGCATCGTGGCGGGCGTTCAGCGTTGCGGAATCCGTGGCCGTTCCAACATGATGCGAGATGTCGGAGACCAGCCGCCCCGCCAGCAAGGGCGTGATCACGTCGGTTATCGTCGCAAGCACCATACCCAGCAGGGTCGCCACGAATGGTCGCGGGTATTTCATCCAGCGGACCGCCACAAACCGCAGCACGTCCACAAAGGCGCGCTGGCCGTCCGCGCGCGGCGACGCATTCGCTGCGCGGGTCGTGTCGGTGCTCGTCATGTCATCTTGCGGGCGCGATGGCCCGCCCCCTGCGGAGGCATCCTGCACGGACGCCGGTTGAACCCGGCTTTTAGCGGCCCACTGGCGGGGGCGTAAAGAGCGCCAGCCTTAACGCAAGGCCAGACGCCCTTTATACAGAAACCATGAAAGCAGCACCCCGCCCCCGCAAAACGCCCTCCATGACACGGGCACAGGCCCGCGCCTTCATCACGCATCTGGCCGAGGCGAACCCCGACGCAAAGAGCGAGCTGACCTATACCGACGCCTATACCCTACTGGTCGCGGTGGTGCTGTCGGCGCAGGCCACGGACGCGTCGGTCAACAAGGCGACTGTCGGCCTGTTCCGTGACGCGCCCGACCCGCGCGCGATGGTCGCCCTGGGTGTGGAGGGCGTGGCCCGACATATCCGCACCGTCGGCCTGTGGCGCGCCAAGGCTGCCAACGTCGTGGCGCTGTCGGAACAATTGCTGGAGTTGCACGACGGTGCTGTTCCGGAAGACCGCGACGCGCTCGAAGCGCTGCCCGGTGTGGGGCGCAAGACCGCGAATGTCGTGCTGAACGTCGCATTCGACCACAGCACCATGGCCGTGGACACGCACATCTTTCGCATCGGCAATCGGACCGGCCTGGCACCCGGTGCGACGACCCGCAAGGTCGAGGATCTGCTGGTGGCGCGCATCCCGCCCGAGATGCTGCGCCCCGCCCACCACTGGCTGATCCTGCACGGGCGTTATGTTTGCAAAGCACGAGTACCGGAATGCTGGCGCTGCGCCGGTCAGGCCGAATGTCGCTTTCCCGACAAGCGCACGGAACCTGGCTGAGCGATTCGTCCTCTCACGATTCTTTGTCAGATCGCACAGGCAACAGTTGTCTTCCCGGAGAGTTTCGGATGAAGCCGCAGTTGGAGTGCAATCCGCACCTGCGACGTCTGCCCACTCGGGCATCTGACTGACAGGAGGCTTTCATGGAAACCCACGCCGTCACGCATCACAACACTCATCAGGTCCGCAATACCATTTTTGTGGCGGCGGGGCTGGTCGTCGGATTCCTCGCGCTCATGGGGCTCTGCTGCGCCTTCATGCCGACAATCCCGCTTCCCAACTATTGAAAGACGCACCCCGCGCCTGCATGAGGGCCAGCCGTCGCGCTGGCCCTTTTTTTGCCTTCTGCGACGTTGGCTATCCGGGGCAGCCAATTTCCCGAATTGCGTTCTGCTTCGACATTTTTGCCATCTGAGATCGAAAAAACAGGCCCGGAGCCATCAATAATTCCATGCCCACAGAAACAGGGTTTTACTCTCTCGATTTTTCACGGCCACGCCAAAAAGAAATATCCACACAATAACCAGCAACAAAACAACACTTTGGTTTTTTCAGATTCGAAGGCATATTTCACAGAATTAAAATACATTCCGAATGTATATTTCATTCTACAATAAACACACTCTAAGTATTTGATCGATCACGGCCCAATTTTTTTCGAATTTTAGGACTTCTCTTTTTTGTGATATTCCCGTATAAGCTGCACATCATGAAGTGAAACAACGTAAGGTAATGCGTTAATCTACTCCTCCGAGTGCCTATTGGTCGGCTGACATGATGTGCGATTCCATCGCGCACACGGCACATTCAGATGCCAGTCCCGGCAACTCCGTCCCATCCGCGGGCGGAGCGTGAAGAATCGCCTGATTCATCGCGCGCATCCCTACATGACCATTTCGAGAATGACCCTTGTATATGAAGGTTGTTTTCGAATGCAGCTTGCATCGATGCTTCGTAATGAGGCGAAGCCCCTCACCGTTATGTTGGCTGCCTGTGAGAGAGGGTTCATTCCCCCATGCAGACAGATTCAGTTCCGAAGCACATATCCGTGCTCAATAAAATGGGCATCCCGCCAGCCCTTGCCTGGGGCTTTGTTGGCTTGCTTCTGTTCATGGTCGGCGACGGTGTCGAAGCCGGCTATCTTGCCCCCTATCTTGAACATCATGGTGTCACGACACGCAATGTTGCGCTGTTGTTCACGGTATATGGCGTTGCCGTATCCCTGTCCTCCTGGCTCTCCGGTCCGCTTTCGGATCTGTGGGGCCCCAAGCGCGTCATGTGGATCGGTCTTGTCATCTGGGGCATCTTCGAAGTCCTGTTTCTGGTATCTGGCCTCCAGACTGGCAACTATACGATGATGCTCGTCGCCTACACCATGCGTGGCCTTGGCTATCCTTTGTTTGCCTACAGTTTTCTGGTCTGGATCGCCGCAGCTACACCTGCGAAACAGCTCAGTTCCGCTGCCGGCTGGTTCTGGTTTGCATTTTCCGGCGGCCTTCCCACGCTTGGTTCGCTGTTTGCCAGCGCCTCCATTCCGCTGTTCGGCGAAATGGCGACGTTCTGGTCGTCGCTCGGCCTTGTCATGGCAGGCGGCCTGATCGCGCTGCTGCTGACACGTGAGCCGAACGGCACGCGCATTCTGAAGCAACCCGACGTCAAAACGAGCACGATTTTCTTCCGGTCACTGACCATCCTGTGGCGTGAGCCCCGGACGGCTGTCGCAATGATCGTCCGCACGGTCGACACATCGTCGGAATATGCATTCCTCGTGATCATGCCGACATTCTTCGTCTCGGTCATCGGGTTTACGCTGTCGCAGTGGCTTGTGCTCCTGTCCATCGTGTTCTGCAGCAACATCGCCTTCAACCTGATCTCCGGCGTGCTGGCGGACAAGCTCGGCCATCGGGCCGTCGTGTCGATCGGCGGGTGCCTGGGCGCGACGATTGCCATCCCGGTGTTCTATTACGTGCCGCAGATGTTCCATGCGAACTTCCTGGTCGCCTCCATCGCCGGCATCTTCTACGGCGCAACCATCGCCGCCTTCGTGCCGCTGTCGGGCCTAGTCCCGCAGATCTGCCCGAACGAAAAGGCTGCCGCGCTGTCGGCTCTGGCTCTGGGCGCGGGTGCCAGCACGTGGGTCGGGCCTGCGGTCGTGACGTGGTTCCAGGCATGGCGCGGCATCGAAGGCGTGATCTGGATCTTCATGGGCATGTATGCCGTCTCCGGCCTGCTGACGCTGTTCCTGACCATTCCGGAAACTGCGCGCGCCCAGCAGCGCAAGATCGACCGTCACATAGCAGCGGGCGGTCAGGTCGAGGCCGTCATCGCGCACTGACACACGCCTCCAATTTCGAGAAAGGCCCTGCACCCGCCCGTGGTGCAGGGCCTTTTTTGTGCCGATACGCCCCGAGGCAGCACACCGCGTTGCTGTTGCCCGGGCAGCCGGGACAAAGTTTACGCCACGGCGGGTCTTTCGCGATCGAACCGTTCGGGGCCACACTGCGTTTGCTATCCCTGACCCTCAGCGCGCGTAGCGACCCCAAGTCGGAGCCTGCCCCATGAATCCGTGCCCTGAGCAGCCCGACGCATGACCGCGCCGTCCGACCTGATCCTCGATCTCCCCGCATCCAGGACACCGATCCTGCCTTCCGCCGCGCGACGTCGGCGCACACTGACAGTCGGCCTGCTGATCCTCGCGGGCTGCGTGAGTTATGTCGACAGGTCCGCCCTGTCGGTCGGCAACATGGCCATCAAAAGCGATCTGGGCCTGAGTTACGCACAGATGGGATGGTTACTGTCGGCCTTCGCCTGGGCTTATCTGGTGGCGCAAATCCCTGCGGGCATCCTGTCCGACCGTATTCCGGCCCGCTGGCTGATCGGCGGCAGCCTGATCGTCTGGTCCTGCGCGCAAGCCCTGTTCGGCCTGATGCCGGGACTACGTGGCCTGTTCATCTGCCGCTTTCTGCTGGGCATGGGCGAGGCGCCACTGTTTCTCGCGGGGACCTGCGTCATTGTCCGCTGGTTCAGTCCACGCGAACGCGGCGGCCCGATCGGCCTGTTCAATGGTTCGGCGGCCCTTGGCCCGACGGTTGCGCCACCGCTGCTGCTGGCGATCATGGCCATCTGGGGCTGGCGCGGCATGTCGATCTCCATCGGCGCCGCTGGCATTGTCGTGGCCATCGTCTGGCTGGTCTATTACCGCGATCCGATGGAAGCCGCTTCGCCGCGCCTTGCCCCGCTCGGAAGGCAGCGGCGCTTTGCGGCACTCGGCCCCGATCTGGCGTATCTGCTACGGCAGCGGGAGACATGGGTCGTCACGGCGGGCTTCGTCGGGGTGATCTACGTCACATGGCTTTATTCCACCTGGATGCCCGCATGGCTGCAGGCGCAATATCATCTGACCCTGCGACAGGCCGGGCTGCTGTCGGTGTTGCCGCAATTCTGCGGCTTCGTCGGCAGTCTTGTCGGTGGGGTTCTGGTCGATCGCTTCGCCCATGCCGGGCGCACGCCGGTGGCCGCCTGCCGTCTGCCCCTTGTCGTCGGCATGATCGTCGCAGCCTGTGCCACCATGGCAGCCGCCCTGAGCACCGCTCTGGTCCTGTCGGTCGCACTCATGGCGCTCGCACTGTTTGCAGGTGGCGCTGCGATGGCATGTGGCTGGACGGTTGGCACCGCCGTGGTCGACCCGGATCGCGTGGCGACGCTCGAAGCCATCCAGAACACCGGCGGCTCACTGGGTGGTGCGCTGGCGCCTGCGGTGACGGGCGTGCTGGTCGACCATGCCGGATCGTTTGCGCCCGCACTGATGGTGGCCGGGATCGTGAGCCTGGGCAGCGCGGGGATTTATCATTTCGGGTTGAGAGACCGTCACGCCGCGCCAGCCATAACCGGCTGACCACCCACATCGGAAGGCAAAAGCCATGACACGCAGACTGTCCCTGATCTCGACGACGATGTTTGTCGTGCTGGCAACGCTCCCCACCTTCGGATTTTCCGCAACACCCGGGGAAAAGAAACAGACCACCCGCACCAAACCGGCCGAACACCCGGAAGAGGTCGCCGTCTTCGGACACGGCTCGACCCGTCAGATGACACGCGTGACGCAAACCATGATGCGCGAAAGCGCGCCCGGAACATCAGCCCTCAAGGTGCTCGGCCAGTTGCCCGGCGTGCTGTATCAGTCCGCCGACCCGTTCGGGGCTTACGAATATTCCAGTCAATTGTTCATGCGCGGCTTCAACCAGTCGCAACTGGGATTCACGCTGGACGACATCCCCCTCGGCGATCAGCAGTTCAATAATTACAATGGCCTGAACACCACGCGCGCAATCATCTCCGACAATGTCGAGAGCGTGGATGTGTCACAGGGCGCGGGCGCAATCGACGTCGCCTCGTCCAGCAATCTGGGTGGCGCGATCCAGATCCATTCCCTCGACCCGTCCCACAAGCGCGGCGGCACGATCGAACAGTCGTTCGGCAGCAACTCGACCTTTCGCACGTTTGTGCGTCTGAACAGTGGCGATCTGAACGCCAGCGGCACACGCTTTTATGTCTCCTACGCCCGCACCGACATGAATTTGTGGAAGGGTGGGGGCTACGATTTCTCCGATCAGGTCAATGCCAAGCTGTTGCAGCCGCTGCCGCGCAATTCGTCGCTCAAGCTGTTCTTCGACTGGAGTGCGACGCAGCAGTTCGACTATCAGGACATGACCCTGAATTACCTGCACACCATCGGGCCGAAACTGGCCAATTACTACCCGGATTACACCGCAGCCTACCGCGCGGCGCAGGGCACTTACCCCACAGCCTTTCTGGCCAGCAACGATCCGTACGACGCGGCTTATTACGCCGGAACCGCCAACCGGACGGACAAGCTGGGCGGCGTGACGCTGGATGAAAACCTCTCTACCGCGCTGAACTGGAAAACCACCCTCTACGCCCACGGCGACAGCGGTTACAGCACCTGGGCCACCCCCTACATGCCCTCCCCCAACGGCGCACCGCTGTCGGAGCGGGTGCAGACGCCGGGGATTGCCCGCGGCGGTTTCGAAAGTGCCGTGACCTATGCGCTGGCGCATCACAAACTCAACGCCGGTGTCTGGTATGAATACGGCAACTTCAACGAAGGCCGCTATTTCACCGAAGCACCGCTGCTGGGACAAGGCACGCTGGGCAACCCGACGAACGGATTTTCACCCGGCAATGCCTTCGCCCATCCGTGGCAGGAATCCTTCCGCACCAATACGTTCGTCTTTCACCTGCAGGACACCTATCGGATCACGCCGAACCTGACCGTCAATGCGGGCTTCAAGTCGATGATCGTTTCGGCCGGTAATCACGTCGCGACGCAGGACCCGGTCGCGAATGGCGGCCTGATCGCGCAGGGGCACCTGACCGCGTCGAACGCCTTTTTGCCGCAACTGTCGGCCAACTGGCACTTCGCCCCGCACCATGAAGTGTTTTTCGACGTCTCGCACAATATGCGCTCCTATGCGGAGGACGGGTTCAACACCAACGTCTCCGCTACGCCGTGGACGGCCTCGCAAGCCTCGTTTCAGGCAACACGCAAAAACCTGCGTCCGGAGACCGACTGGGTGTATGAGGGCGGATATCGTTATACATCGCCCCTGCTCAGCGGCCTTGTCTCGCTCTATCGGGTCAATTTCTCGAACCGTTTGCAGTTGATCACCAGCAACGCGGGTATCAACCCGATCACCGCAGTTCAGAACGTGGGTGGTGTGACCAGTAACGGTGCGGAAGTCAGCGCGACGGTGCGACCAATCGACGGTCTGTCGATCTATAATTCGTTTTCCTACGCCCATTCCACGTACGATCAGAATGTCGTCACATCGACAGCAGTCGAACCGACGCGCGGGAAGCTGATCCCGAATTATCCGCAGTTCATGTATAAAGGCACTGTCACCTATAGCTGGCGCGCACTGAGCGCACATGTGGATGGCAATTACATCTCCAGCCGCCAACTGACTTACACGAACGACCTGCACGTGCCGGGCTACTTCCTGATGAATGCTGGTGTGCGCTATCGGTTTGGCAATGCAGGACCGCTGAAGAACATGACGGCGTCATTCAACGTCTACAATCTGACGAACAAGACTTATATCGCCACGACCAGCGAACTTGGCAATAATTTCGTCAATACGGGTTTCAGTTATTTCCTGCTGGGCGCGCCGCGCCAGTTCTTTGGAACCATCAGTGCTGATTTTTAATATACCACGCCTTCAAAAGATATTTTGAATCGAGACGATTTTTTCAATCCGTGGCTCAGGCAACCTCAGAAACACCAACTTGATGTTTCACTCGCATTGATCATGAGCGCAGCCACAAGTCGGCTTTAACACCTGTAGGTCAGCGCCCGACAGCCTGTTAGGATCTATGTGTTTTACTGCACATAACGATTGTGTGCTCGCGACTGGCATTTCCGTTGCAATCGCAGAGAGATCAAACACAGGCATGCAACGCGGTAGCGTCCGTCGAACAGCATTGCGATTTTTTTTGCCCCTGCATCGCATCTTTCCCGGCCCGAGGCGTTGGAAACAACACACGCCCGGAATATCCGGCCCGGACCGCCGAAGGTTCGAGTCCGGAAAATACTCCCTGCGACGTCGAACACATGACGGCGCACCGGGCCACGTCACGATGACGTCAAACACGCACTGTTTTTTGCAAGGAGCTGGCACATGGACCAGATGACCCCGCATTCCGTGAAGACGAGCACGTCCGAACGCGACCTCGCCAACTGCATCCGCGCCCTGTCGATGGATGCGGTTCAGGCGGCAAACAGCGGCCACCCCGGCATGCCCATGGGCATGGCCGACATCGCGACCGTGCTGTTCCACGATTTCCTGAAATTCGACCCGAAAGACCCGCACTGGCTTGATCGTGACCGGTTCCTGATCTCCAACGGTCATGGGTCCATGCTGCTATACAGCCTGCTCTATCTGACCGGATACGAGGATATGCCGCTGGAAGAACTCAAAAAGTTCCGTCAGGCACGATCCCGCACTCCCGGCCATCCGGAATATCGCCACGCGGACGGAATCGAGACGACGACCGGCCCGCTTGGACAAGGCATCGGTAATGCCGTGGGCCTCGCTCTGGGCGAGCGTATCATGAACGCGACCTTTGGCGACGCGCTGGTCGATCACCATACCTATGTTTTCATGGGCGATGGTTGCCTGATGGAAGGCTTGAGCCACGAGGCAATTTCGCTGGCCGGGCACCTCAAACTCGGCAAGCTGATCACCTTTTTCGACCATAACGGCATTTCGATCGACGGCGACACGCGCCTGGCGGTGTCCGACGATCAGCCCGCACGCTTCCGCGCCGCCAACTGGCATGTGCAGGAAATCGACGGGCACGATCCCGTTGTCATCCGCGCCGCCATTAAGGAAGCGCAGGCAGTGACGGACAAGCCCTCGATGATCGCCTGCAAGACGGTCATCGGCTTCGGCCTGCCGACCAAGGCCGGAACCGGAAAAGCCCACGGCGAAGCACCGGGTGACGAGGAAATTGCAGGTGCCCGCAAGCAGCTCGGCTGGACCGCGCCGCCGTTCGAAATCCCGGACGCGCTGATGTCCACCTGGCGCGCCATCGGCAAGCAGGGGGCGGACTCCCGCGCCGCATGGGCCAAACGCGTCAGCGAAGCCAAACCCGACCTGCGCGCCGAATTTGAACGCCGGAACAGGGGCGAACTGCCGACCAACTGGCGCGACGCCATCACCAAGGCCCGCGCCGAGTTCATCGAGAGCGGCAAGCCGATGGCCACACGCAAGGCCTCCGGCGCGGTGCTGGAGCATCTGGCGGACGTCATCCCCGAACTGCTGGGCGGCTCGGCCGATCTGACACCGTCGAACAACACTCGCACCGCGCAGCAGCGCGAGATCGGCCCGGGCAAGTATGACGGCTCGTACATCCATTATGGCGTGCGCGAACACGGCATGGCCGCAGCCCTCAACGGTCTGTCGCTGCACGGTGGGCTTGTCCCGTATGGCGGCACATTCCTGACCTTTTCCGATTACGCGCGCCCATCGATCCGGCTTGCCGCGATGATGGAGGCCCGATCGATCTTCGTCATGACCCACGATTCCATCGGGCTTGGTGAAGATGGCCCCACGCATCAACCGATCGAACATCTGGCCGCCCTGCGTGCCATCCCGCAGCTTGCCGTCTATCGCCCCGGCGACCCGGTCGAGACCGCAGAATGTTGGGAAGCCATTCTGGAACGTGGGCGTCAGGCCGCGCTGATCGCCCTGTCACGCCAGCCGATGCCGCTGCTGCGGACCGAGACCAAGGGCGAAAACCGCTCTGCCAAAGGCGCCTACGTCCTGCATGAGGCCGAGGGCGGCGCGCGCCGTGTGACGCTGTTCGGCACAGGCTCGGAACTGCATCTCGCCGTCGAGGCACGCGAACGCCTGCAGGCGCAGGGGATTCCGACTGCCGTGATCTCCATGCCCTGCCGCCGCCTGTTCGAGGAACAGGACGCCGCCTATCGTGCGTCGGTCATTGGGGACGCCCCCGCGCGCGTCGCGGTCGAGGCCGCCGTCGAAATGGGGTGGGAGCGCTATCTGGGCGACAAGGGCCGGTTCGTGGGCATGGACAGCTTCGGCATGTCCGGCAAGATCGACGATCTCTACCCGTTGTTCGGCATCACGACTGACGCCGTGGTGGATGCTGCCCACAAGTCGCTCGCCGCCTGATTGCGCTGCCCCACGCAAGGGCCCACCTGTTCCCGCCGTGATGACAGCCGCCCCGGTTTCGACCGGGCGGCTGTTTTCATTTGTGATCGACGATCCGAATGCGTTGTCACATCGGAAGGGGCGCGCCCCAAAACCAGCGGCCATTGCGCGACACATCCCGATAATCACTGTGACATCCGCAAATCCGCGACGCCCGCGCAAACAGCGGACACCACAGCCCGCACCCGGTCGCTATCACCTTAGCCACCACCTGTCCCGCCCCTCCCGAGGCTCCCTACTGCGGCCTTCAGGTCCGCGACAAACTGCCCGAACTCCGCATCCGCATCCCGTTCCGGGGGCAGACGCAGCAGATAACTGGGGTGCACAGTGATCCAGCACGCCGTGCCGTCAGCCAGCATCACCGGCGTGCCCCGCACCGCACCCACTGTCACCGCACGCCCGGTCAGGGAGCGCGCGGCCGTTGCGCCCATCGCGATCATCAGTCTGGGTCGGACAATGGCGCGCTCCTGATCCACCCACCATCGGCACGCCTGCACTTCGCCCGCATCCGGGCGCGCATGGATACGGCGTGTCCCGCGCGGCTCGTATTTGAAGTGCTTCACCGCATTCGTGACGTAGGTCTGGCTTCGATCAATCCCCGCGGCGACCAAGGCGCGCTCGAAAACCGCCCCGGCAGGTCCGACAAACGGACGGCCCGCCATATCCTCCTGGTCGCCGGGCTGCTCCCCCACGATCATGATCTCCGCGTCGTGCGGCCCCTCACCAAACACTGTCTGTGTGGCGGGCTTCCACAAGGGGCAACGCCGACATCCCGCCGCCTCGTCCCGCAGCAGCGCAAGCGCATCTTCCCCCCGCCGTGCCGGCACCGCCCGCGCCTGATCCAGCATCCCCAGTTCCCGCTTGCGCGCGCCAGCAATCAGCGCCGGAACCAACGCGGTCTCTGGCATGTTCTTCCAGTATTTCCTCGGCATCTCCTTCAACATCGCCTGGGTCATCAGCCGCGCCGGATTGAAGATCGATGCATAATACGCTTTCCAGACGCCCTCGATCGGATCATCGCCGGGCGCGTCGCCACGCTGTGCCGCCGGTCCATCGCGCAGGGTCGCACCATCCCAATGGATCGAACCACGCGGCGTCAGGATCGACCATTGCATGTTGGCAAACCGGCCGACGAAAAACCCCGCATTGGCCCGCACAATATGATGCTCCGGCTCAAACCATGCGACATAGCGCCGGTCTTTCCCCACCGCGATCTCCCGAAACCGCACGAACGCACGCATCTTGTGCGTGTCCCGCCGGATGGTCCGCTGCATGTCCGTCACACGCCGAAGCTGCCGGTCCGCGGGGTCTTGCAACACGCGGGGTTCGTCCATAACCCGTAGCAGCAGCCCATACAAAAGACTGAAGCGCTGCGGATCGCTATGCAGCACAGCACTCCCTGCCAACGTGATGAAATCTTTCGGCACGGCAAAAGACGGCGCCACTGCCTCCGGCAAGGGTGCCTCGGTCCCGAAAAGGTCGGTGGATTGTGCGCCGACCTGCCAAACCACGTCCTCTGCGCGCACGCCCGCCATGGCCAGCGTCCGGGCAGCAGCGCGCCAGCCGTCAAAATCATCCTCCCGCTCAAGTCGCACAAGCCGGGTCATCAGGCGCCAAATAATTCCATCTGAGCCGGCGCGGGCCTCTGCAGGGGACGAAGCTCCGCCCGATCAGCCAGAATTACGGGCCGCCAATCGTCGGTCACGATAAACGGGCGCAGCTTTTTTACCGACACCGTGACGCGCGCAACATCCTCCAGACGCACCCTGCGCCACCGCCGCATGGTCAGGATCGCGCCCACGGCCTTCGGGCCCAGGCCCGGAATCCTCAGCAGCATCTCACGCGGTGCCCGGTTCACATCGACGGGAAACCAGTCGCGAAACTTCAATGCCCAGGCCAGTTTGGGGTCGATGTCCAGCGGCAGCATCCCCGTCACCGGGTCCGCCGCCGCCCCGACCTCCGCCGGTGTGTAGTTATAGAACCGGATCATCCAGTCGGACTGATACAGCCTGTGTTCCCGCATCAGCGGAGGCCGACGCAGCGGTAAGACAGCACTCGCATCCGGGATCGGGCTGAAGGCGGAGTAATAGACCCGGCGCAGTCGGAAGCGATCGTAAAGCCCCGCAGCACGATCGACGATATCGCGATCGGTGGCAGCATCGGCCCCCACGATCATCTGGGTCGATTGTCCGGCTGGCGCAAACGCCGGCGCTGCACGATATCGCTTGCGCGCATCCGCCCCGTCCTCGATCGCGGTTCGCAGGCCGCCCATCGCGCCCTCGATCCGGGCTTCGGACTTTTCGGGGGCAAGGCGTTGCAGGCCGCTGCGCGTCGGCAGTTCCACATTGATCGACAGACGATCGGCAAATCGTCCCGCCTGTTCCAGCAGCGCAGCATCGGCGTCGGGGATTGTCTTGAGATGGATGTAGCCACGAAAATCATGCACCTCGCGCAGGGTCCGGGCGACCTGCACGATCTGCTCCATCGTGTAATCGGACGTGTGGATGATGCCGGATGACAGGAACAACCCTTCGATATAATTGCGCCGATAGAAATCCAGCGTCAGATCGACCACCTCCTGCGCCGTGAACCGCGCGCGCTGCACGTTGGAGGACTTCCGATTGATGCAATAATGACAATCGAAGATGCAGCTATTGGTCAGCAGTATCTTCAGCAAACTGATGCAGCGCCCATCAGGAGCATAGGCATGACAGATGCCCCCCGCTGTCGAGCCAATGCCCTTACCCCCGCGCGAATCCCGCCCCTTTGCCCCCGACGATGAACACGAAGCGTCGTACTTCGCCGCATCAGCGAGAATCTTCAGCTTCTCGGTGGTGTCCAGTTGCGGCACGGCACACATCCTCGGTCACGGCAGCGATGGCGGAGGTGCCTCGCTCTGCGGCTATGTGGCGCATGAGCTCTGGCGGGTTCAAGTAAAAAGTTCATGTTTTGTTCACACGTGAACTTTGGTGCTGACGGGCTTCCCGGCATGCTTCAACACCAGCGCAGAATGTCTGCAAGCACACCTGCCGACCCGAGACTTCTTTCCCCACACGCAAAACGGGCAGGTCGATGGCCTTTCCGCCACCAACCCGCCCGTCTCTCGCGTCGGATAATCCGGGGCCGACAAACCGTCAGCCCCGGGCAGTCGTCAGAAATCGCTGCTCATCGTCGCGATGGCGGCAAACGGCGATGCAATGGTGTAGGTCGGTGCCGAGCCCCTAACCGTAGACCCGAAGATGCCCTTCATGGCGTTGGCATTGGTCTGCACGCTGTTGACCCAGTTCAGATTCACATGATCCGAAATGTTCTGCAGGTTCAGACGGATCGTCGGGTGCTTGAACATACCGATGTCGTCAAAGCGATAGCCCAGCGCGATGTTCATGCGGACATAGCCCGGAATGCTCTGGTCGTTCATGAAGGTCGAATACTGGCGCGCGACATATTTCAGGTTGAACGACCCGAAACGATGACCGTCGTCGTAATCGAGACCGAAGCCGACCTGATACGCCGGAGCCTGCGGTGCGATCTTGCCCTTTGT
>Ga0157365_10000185_pt1 | contig 29335 bp, 29 predicted proteins | sample AttsexASBM3_FD_111478 | JGI IMG/M metagenome (GOLD analysis project Ga0157365, IMG submission 111478) | Fungus gardens microbial communities from leaf cutter ant in Ribeirão Preto, State of São Paulo, Brazil - Atta sexdens ASBM3 | ecosystem: Host-associated > Fungi > Mycelium > Unclassified ... | reverse complement strand
GACCTACAACTATAAGAAATGGGAACCAGTACAGAAGTAAACTTAACCTATAGGTCATAATGTATAAAAGATAATTGAGAACCTTCGCGCCATTCATAAAAAATGGAATAGCTAGCTCCCCGATCTTGTTAAAACCTTCGCCAGCGGTAGTTTTGGCTTTAACGGGTGTATAATAGTCCTTTAGAGTGGCATCAATGTGCGAATCAATGAACAAGTATTTGTATCGCAAGTTCGCAGTGCGCATAACCGTACTGAACTCTTCCGTACCTATCATTTTTTCACCCCAACGGATTTCTTTCATCATGTTTTGATATACATATCCAGCCGGGACGAAAAACATGATTACAAGCCAAATACCCGTTGCCCAAACAATGATTCCTTTGAAGGATATAGGCCAGTTATCATCTCTTAACTGATCAAGCATGTTGTAGCTCCATACAGAGTTTCTTTGCCGTATCTTCGATAAAAACTTGCGTCATTTTGCGAGGCAATGAGCAGGAGTCTATAATCTCGCTGAATGACATTTTACCTTCATATACTTGAGCCACAAAATTAACAGCAATAATCAGGAATACAGCGAACCGTTCCCAATCATTCATGTAAAAAGGGTATGGCTGGTGATAGGCAGCAATGGCGCTTTGCAAAACCGGGAGCATTTCTTTCTGCTTTTCAGCAGATAAGAGAGAATATAATTTACACGATATCTCATCAGCACAGGGCCATGACAAAACTAATCCTTCATATGCGGTATTTTCTTCTTTAGAACGAAACTGATGTTTTAATTTAGCCATAATATTTAACCCTATACGGTTGCAGCAGACCTAGAGCGAATTTTTTCACCACGAACTTTTGCTTCGTAGATTTCCTGAAATTTCTTTGCCTTACGCTTAATTTGTGCTAATTCTTTTGAATCTTTCGGTTTAGTGAGTATTGGCACTTTTCCTTTCACAATCATTTTTGCCTGATTGAGTGCAAAGAATTCCAGATTCGGAAGCCATCCCAGCAATGGAGCAGGGAAGAGTTCACTTTCTTCTTCCATCAGTCTTTCACCTACACTACCCGTAATTTGTTCAGGATCAGAGCCAGCACTGGAACCATGACCGCGCATAATATATTTGAATTTTGTTAACGGTACTCGTTCCATAATGGCTTTCTGCGCCTTCGGTGATGGAGTTCTCAAGGCTGTAAAATGGTTTGTATTAACTATTATTTGTTCCATCTTTGCTTCAGAACCAAGACGCGCTTCGAAATCAGATGTGCCTTGAGACGCAATAAACATGCAGAATCCGGCACCACGAGATTTGTTAAGCATCTTGATTACTTGATCGTTAACTACCTCTGCTGCCTCATCAACCAAGATCATGACATTGGCTACTTCCTCACCTCGTGGTTGCATGAAGTTATAAATTTCAGATGCAACGCTTGTTATATCCGATAAAAATATTGATCCAACCGCAGCTGCTGTATCGTTATCGGCCAAAGCATCCAGGCCGAGATACAACATCCCGTTTGTACTTATGATTTCACGAACGTTTGCAATAGGGCGGTCATCTTCAAGCTGGTCAGGGTCAAAGGTGTCTGGAGAAAGCAAGTCTCCCATAAATCCAGTAGTAAGCTGAGACAAAATAGGCATAACGTTCAAAATCATTTTTTGAAAGTGCTCTCGGTTATGCATGAGAGTGTCTATACCCGCTTCAATATCCGGGAAGGTTTTATTTTGCCTGATATCTGTCATATATAATTCAGCACAAACCTTTGCAATAGCGACCGGATCAACTGTTTTGCCCTGCAATCGACTCTTTCTAGCAGCTAGCATTGCATCGAAAACACTGGCCGATAAGACCTCGCGCCCGACGATAGTAATCGCCATTGTCACTAATTCAGCAAGAGCTGTAATATTTGAGCCAAGCTGGGTTTTTAGGCTTTTTAGCGTAGGTTTAATCTCACACATCTTCATCATTTCGAGGATGCTTGTAAGCGACATAGTTGCAAAGGCGATAAATGGGTCGCTTGTTGAATCAGAACGTTGTATGACTGAAATAATGCGGTTAGCTACTTCACCTGAGCGGGTGAAATTCGTTATAGGTGAAATGCGAACAGATTTTTCAGGGTGTGCAAGAGAGAAATAATTGAATTTTTCGCCCCTGTCCACGAAATCAAGACACATTTGCATCCATTTTGCCAACCCTTCGTCGTTTTTAGGGTCAACCATTACGAGCGGCTGTTTTTTTAGCGCGGCTTGTAGAATGATCAATTTATAATATGTTGTTTTACCCGAGCCTGTTGTACCGGTAATAAGTGTATGTAGGGAAAGAAGGCTTTCAACAGTACGAATATAATCTGACTGATCCCCTACCTGATGAATCCATCCAAGCCCCATAAAATCTTCATCGGTTTTAGCTACAAGTTTTGAAAGATCACGCTTCAAAAGTTCGAAGGCTGACTGGCCTTCAGGTTGCCCCCATTGAAAACCTTTACCAAATATGTAGCTATCAGGATACTTAATCATGGCATCAATGACTTCTTCAATCTTCATGATCAACACATCAGGTTTTTTTGCTAACCGGCGTTTGTGTTTATAGACATAATAAGCGTCAGGCAATGCACGTATGCCATATGCGGCCTGTATCGCAACCGCCATATAGCAGGGTAAAGACGGCATATCAAGATAGGCATTGACAGTAAGGGCAGTTGCTATCCCCACACCCCAACCAGCAACTTCATAAGCTTCAAAGTTGGTTCGCCAGGGCATGTTATATTTCCATTCACTCATCAGAAGCCACCATATATGATTGTATTTTCTCATCCACAAGAACGTGCTCAACGCCCCGTTTGTGAACAACATCATAGTTAAAGCAAATAATAAAACGCAGCGTGGTCACATCAAGTTCCAAAGACTTAGCCATGTTTCTCATGGCTGAGCCGCTCAGTGTAATGATATCTTTTTGGTCATACGTTTTCTTGGCAATACCATATAAAGCAATTCCTCTCGCTATATCTTCTTCAGAGAAATAAACATCGTGTGGATTAACCGGCATAATATTTTTGTAGTAGACGCCACTAGATAAAAAATTGATATCTTCATTCAACCCGCGCTTTAGGAAAAATCCCGGCTTGGATTTAAACATTTGAAAACGGTCTGTTGGTTCAAGAAATGTCTTCCAAATCCAGCCTGCTGCAAGCATAGCGTCATACCGCGACTCATCTTCAGGATCGCGGTTATTGATAAACAGGTGATAGTTATCAGCAATAAGTTCTTTAGCCCGCTCTTTCACTAACTGCCTAAGCGTTGATTGTGTTTCTTCAGGAGCGTCACGAAAAAGAGTTGAAAAGACGTGACTACCTTCCAGAACGCCAGGGATAGAGTGATCGGTATTAATGTTATGGCTAACTAGCTTCTCGGATTCGTCTCCTTCGCTATATGTTTGGATACGCTTCCGGGCTTCTTCCCATAAGTTGCTCTCACCTTTATGTTCTTCAGTCCTGATGTTCTTTTCGTCCTCCTTATAACCTTGCTCAATAGCAGCGCGTTCAAGACGCTCACGCAGGCTAAGTGATGGCACAGAAGGAATAGATGGACGCTGAACTTCAATGTTCTGGAGAGCGCTATACTGCTCCAGCATGTCTCCATAGTCAGACTCTTCACTTAAAAGATCATCTGTTATACGTTGCTCAATGTAAGGAAGAGAAGTCTGGGTGATTGAGCCAGTGCCTTGCTCTTCCAGTTTACGCTTACCTTTAGCTGATGGTTGTTTCTTAGCCCGATCCTGTTGAGTTGGTGCTGCATGTTCATTCGAAATATCTTGCTCTGAAACTGGTTTTTCATTCGAATTATTTTGTTCTGAATCTTCAGAAACAGGAGGGCTAATTTGTAAAGCCTCTCTTTCAAGGCGTTCTCTCTCATCACGTTTTCTGATTGCATCAGCTATTTCAGGTGAAATGATATTGATGCGCATCATGTGATCAACAATATCTTTTGGTCTCGAACCTCTTTTGATGACAGTCCCATCAGCCGGAATATCTTCTGTAGGGGGCAAGGAACCGCCCTTGAGAATCTCGGGATCAACATTAGCAAGCAAGGGATTGCCGGTCGGTTTTTCACCAATGTAGGGCTGACTTACTGTAATTTTTCCTGTTTGACCAGACGCCAAGAACTCTTTCCAACCATCAGCCAGTTTTATCCTGCAAGATGTAGGGTTAGGAACAACGTCATCGGTAAAGAGAACAACGGGATCAATGAACTTAATACAGCTCAGAGAGTTTTTTGGCTCCTTACTTTCCCTGTGTGCTTTGTCGTTGAGGATATGAGGTGCCATACGCCAGTAGACAGAATCATTTTCATTAAGCACGAGCAGTCCGTAGCCAAGCATGATATCTGCAAGGCTATCAGCAGAGTGAGGTACGGCAATGCCTGACTCTTTGACAATGTTAGTGATAGGATCAACAGCTGAACCCCATACGACGAAAAGCCCCTCTGAGGTAAACCAAATCGGCGATCCGGGCTTATTTGGTTTCCAGTCTCCACGTTTGATAAGAAGCCGCATTGCATCGACCAGTCGGGAAATGACTGATACGCCCGTCTGGGCTGACCTGACTGCATCGCCTGAGTATCGCTTTAAATCCTGCTTTACTGATCGACTGTCTGCGGTTGAAACTATTTTATGTATTTTATTTTTATAAGCTGTTCCAGTCTCGGTTCTTGAGGTCTGAGCACGATAGGAATTACTTCCTGCCAGCGCCTCTGTTAGCTCGTTATAGATATCGTTACCCTCTTCTGTAAGGAAGACAAGCAGCTCTTTGGGAACGATGTCTGACATTTTAGTCAGGCTTGTGTTGTGATGACGCTCGTGACGGTCGGGACGCCAGAAAATAAAATAACGTTCGATATCATTCTCTCTTGCCCACTGTGGGAGGAAATTAACCGAAGGCATCCAGTGCTTTTCACCAGTAGCGTCCCAGATCTCAACATCAGAGATGGGCTTTCCAATGTCATGCATGACGGCACCAACAACTACAGCTATGCGCCATGCAAGAGCACGGTCAGACTTGATTACTGGCGTTTCATTCGCATCGAACTCGAAACTCTTGGCAATTTTAATGGAATAAAGCACAACCTCTAAGGTATGACGTAATAAGCCACCCTGTGCCCTATGGTGGTGATATTCAGAAGCAGGCAAAAGATGAACAAACTCTGCAAAGTTAATAAGCATAGGGTAAATAAATGCATCAAATTCAGAATCGCGAATCATTAATTCGCGCTTTATATCTGACAGGATTTCTTTTTGCAGACCTAATAACGCTTTACCAGGCACAAGTGCAGGGAAACCACGTTCAGCTGGGGGATAACGCAGAATGTCACCATTACCTGTAAGCGCTTCGACCACTTCATCAGGTATGGTAATCTCAATTTCATCTAGCTTTGTCTTTGGTTGAGATGAAAAAAAACTAAGTAACTTTTTAAGCATTTATGCGCCTCCGCTCGATGGGGACACATTACAGTATTGAGGGGGAAAACCTTAAGGGAAAAAGGCCGCATTTTGTCGGATTAAAAGTTTTTTGCTGACAACATAATACAGGATAATGACAAGGCTTTTTAACGGGAGAACCATCAATGAAAAGTAATCATCGAATCCGGTTGTCAATTGCGGCCATAGTTACAGCAGGTATCCTGTTGACTGGTTGTTCTGACAGTAATCAGAAACAAAAAAGGCAATACGAATACGTGGATTACACTCAGGTAATCCCGCCTAAAATGTATCTGCCTGAAGGATATACTTACTCTGAAACCTGGCATGGAACTCAACGCGGCGGGGCAGCATTAAGGACACCCGCGTATGAACACGCACTGGTAAGCCCATATGCCATCCATGACCCTACTGGTAAACGGTATGCTGATCAACGTGACAAATATACCGAGCTGCTTCTTACAAGCGTCGCTAACTCTGCATATGCAAACGGCCCTCGTGGAACATTTACCCAGGCGCCTGATTTCTGTAGTGAGAACACGAGATTCCTTCGCAACAACAATCAAAGAGCATCTCGCTCAGAATACATGCAGATCAAGGAAAGATATTGTTCAACGCCGGGGTATCGACTTACCCAGCATGAATTAGACGTACTAAACGGTGGAGAGCCACAGGAGCTTCGCGACTACCGGATCAAAATGCATATCGATAACCTGTTATCGAAGTAAGTATAAAACTGTTTTTAAACGGGGGGTTCATGAGTCAAGTCAAAAACATCCAAATCATAGGGCCATTGCTGGTGGGGTGCATGGTCGTAGTTGGGGCTGGTGGGGCAATTTATGCAGCTGTAAAAACTACTCAGATTCAAAAAGAACTGAAGCAATTAAAAGGTACAAATACTGAAATAACTAACTCATTAAAATCTGTCCAGGCGGAACTGGCTCAACAAAATGCACTACAGCAAAAGGGCAGTGGCGGTGGTGACATGGTGGCCCAAGTATCTGCCGCTCTGGAAAAAATTGAGTTGAATAAAAACAGTAAGCAGCAAGCTGAACTGTATAAGAACTGGAACAAAACAGGCGAAAGTAAAGACGGGCACTTCTTATATGGCGATCCATCGGCTCGTTTTACACTGGTAAACTATTCAGATCTTGAGTGCCCATTCTGCAAAAGGTTTCATGAAACACCTAAGTATCTTGTTGATAGTGCTAAAAACGGCATGGTCAATTGGGTGTGGCGTCATTATCCTCTCTCTTTCCATGAACCCCTGGCTTCAAAAGCGGCCATGATGGGGGAGTGTATTGCTCAGCAAAAGGGCAGTAAAGGGTTCTGGGCATTTACAGAATACTGGTTCTCCAACACAGCTGGTAACGGGCAGGGCTTTTCAGCTATCGATAATGTACCGACGCTTTTTGGGGTTGATAAGCAGAAGTTTGAAAGCTGCATGGGAGACCCGACTGTTATCAAGAAAATTAAAGATGATATGCAGTCAGGTAATGAAGCAGGTGTTACGGGTACACCGGCCACGATTATCATCGATAATAAAACTGGTAAAACTGAAACAGTTGTAGGCGCTCAGCCTTTCTCTAAGTTCGTTGAAGTAATTGAGAGCATGGCTAAACCTGAAAATGAAAACAGTAAGAATGTGGGTGTTACTTCAAACCCGGCTGATGAAGCACCTGCGGCCCAACATTAACTAAAAGAACGAAGGCACTTTATAAGTGCCTTTTTTATACGAGGAAAATTTTATGATCAGAATAATCATTTGCTCGCTACTGGCGTCATGCCTCTCATTTTCAGCTCTTGCAGATCACAATAGTGATGATGATTTAAAACATAACGGGGTAACATCAAGTACCCTCACAGCTGCGAATAGTGAGATAAATGATTATTTGCGGGATTTAACGAACCAAGATGCATCACTTGGCACTGTAATGACAGATGTAGTCAAGGTTAAACGTGACCGTTGCCAGCTTGATATGGGCATACAAGATATCAAGCTTATCGCAAGCAAAGATGATGTCTTTAAAGAACTTGAAAGCGAAGTGTCCAAAAATCCTACTTATACTAAGAGCTTTGCCTACGCCAGTGTTATGAAACGGCATTTTGGTAAGTGCTTTTAACTTGATATCAGAATAAAAGGCTCCATCATGGAGCCTTTTATTTAGTAGCTTGAATTCCAGTCAGTTCCATCTCTCCAGCGTGATTGCCAGTGTATCAGATACTCTTTAGCAACCTGCGGCATGTTATACAGTACAATAGCGTTCTCGCTGTTTCTAGAGTTTGCAGATGAAGAGTAATTAAATGAACCGGTTTCAATACTTTCCCCATCAACAACTATAAACTTGTCATGATGAATTGCGTACTTACCAATTGTCCTGATCGGAATGTTCGCGTTCTTTACTAAATTCATTGCAGCAACAGAACTTTTATTCGTGTTTCCTTTCTCATCAACAACTATTCTAACGTCTACTCCACGTTGCTTGGCCTTAATCAGGGATCTAACAACAACTGGTGAAGTGAAGGAGTAGGCAGCAACCCTGATCTCAGAGCGAGCTGAACCAATTAAATCTAAAATTGCATTTTGTGCAGAGCCTTCAGGCGAAAACCCAATAACAACTTTTGAATCAGAATAATCTGATGCGTGTCTAGGGGATGTGTCGATTGCATCGGCTGATTGAGGTGTTACAAGATTTTTGGCCTCATCTATGAGTTCATTGATACTGATTGCGTATGCATGAGATCCGGTCATAGCAATCAAGCAGGCAAATAATAAAACTGTTTTCTTAAATGACATAGAACCACCCTAGAGAAAAAAACAGCGGCTTAGGATATACCTACCGAACGATTTAACCATAAAATAGCATTGTTTCAAAATAGGGAGCAAATACTGGATATCGACCAAAAGCAGCATTTATTTAGTGACTAAAAGGGCAGTAATGCCTTTTTTTTCAAATTTGCCATAAAAGTATATGTTTTTCTTTATATACATACAGTTTTCGTCCTGTTTGTTTCGTGTTTTGGAGAAAATTGCCGGATATAGTTAATCCCGTTCCCGGCTGAAAAACGTTAAGTGCCCAGGAACATTCCAAAATCGTAACTCCGAAAATGAAATTGGGAATGAATAATATGAAAACTCTGAACTTCAAAAACCTGAAATCCACTCTGGCTGTTTCTGCAATTATTGCGCTGGGCGTAACTGCCGCCTACGCAAACGGTACTGAACAAACGGGTTTCAGCGACGTGTGGAAAACCATCACTGACTACATGCAGGGTTCTCTGGGCCGCGTACTGGTTGGTCTGATCGTTGTAGTCGGCGTTGCCGCTGCGGTAGTACGTCAGTCTCTGATGGTTTTCGCTGTGGCAGTAGGCGCAGCAATCGGTCTGTACTACTCACCGAACATTATCGATGGCATGATGGCTTCTACTGATGCAGTGAAAACTGCACTGCCGACCGTCGGTATGTAAAGTTAACCCCCCGGCACAAAGAACCCGCTTCGGCGGGTTTTTTGTTACTACAAAAGTAAAAAAAACCTGCAAAGCAGGTTTTTTTTATTTCAGATAATCTCTCCCACCCATAGGAAGTACCACAAAGCGCTATACCCAAGAATCCAGGCGATAACTATTGCCCTGAACCGACGTTGATAGGCACTGCGGGTTTTGTGTCGAAATTTGTACTGAGCATAAATACACCCAGGCCAGCCACCTAAGAGCGCAAGGGCATCAAGAGTCAATTCCTCAACCCGCTGCCCCTTTTTCTCTGCATGACGCTTGTCCTTCCAGTACACATATAAAGAGATAAGACTCCAGGCAAGCATCCACAAAACAGTATTAATGTAAAACATTTAGCCTCCGTTGCCTCCAATTTCACAGAGAAGCCCCGAAGGGCTTCAGCCGGTATGAACGAACTTAATTAACCTGGTCAGCTGTCATGTCGTTAATTAAATCGTCGAGGAAACTACGCAGGTCTTTTAACTTATTACCTGTACCGTCACGCGTATCTTCGTAATTGTCCAGGAATTTATCTAACTTCCGGTTGCACCGGTTAAGCTCTTTAAGAGCGTCGTTATAAGTTTGGCGATTGTGTTCCTGACCTTCCCCCAGCTGTTTTGAAATGGAGTTGACAGCCTCACTGGCTTCAACCACTTTTTGTTTCAGCACTTTCTCAGTTTCTTCAAGATTGAACGCACCATGCAGTGCTTTAGTAGCCACCTTGCAAAGAGAAGAAAAATGAGTTTCTTTTTCTTCTTTGGTCAGTTCTGAAAAGTTTTTAGATGCAATTTCGCTCATGAATTTTCCTCTGTTATGTCTATCACTAAACGATACCCGGCAATAATTAATATACATTAGTTAAGACGTTTTCTATGCATAAAAAAAGCCACGTTTTGTGGCCTTTTTTTTTGATGTCTATTTTGATTGGTGTTTTTTTTGCAACGGCATGTAGATTTCAAATGAAAGGTATTCAGGACAATTTAAGCGATTTTACCTTAGTTATTTAAAAGAGTTTGCTGTATAAGTTTACTTGAGCCTAAAATACAAGATTAATTAGTGGAGAGGGGAATAAGTATGCCTGTTACTGACGAACAAGAAAAGATTGTTAACTTTACAGGCCCGCTATTATGTGGCAAGGCTTATGCTGGAACCGGTAAAACATTTACCCTTAAGGCTTTTGCTGAAAAAAACAGCAACAAAAGAATACTCTACCTTGTTTTCAATAAAGCCATAAGACTTGAGGCAGAGAAAAAATTTCCGAAAAACGTAAAATGCATAACATCTCATTCGATGGCATTCAACACGTTTATTGAATACAGTGACAAGTGTAGGGATAACATTAGTATTAAAGAGTACCGTGACATTCTTGAGGAAGACAACTGGCAAGTTGTAAAGCTGGCTGTAACCGGTCTGGGACATTTTATGAACTCTGCCGATAGAGCTATCATGATGGATCATGTTAAGAAAAACATTCAGGAAGAAGATAAAATTCCCTCTGCTCGTTTTGAAGCTGCCTTAAGAGCAGCAAAGAGGCTCTGGGAAGGTATGCGTGACTTAAATTCCGATGTTCCTTGTACAAACAATACACTACTTAAGCTGCTACAGTTATCTAACCCTGAGCTTGATAAAAGTTTCGATATAATACTTTTTGATGAAGGCCAAGATGCAAATCCAGTCACGCTCGATATTGTCTTAAATAATAAATGTCAGAAACTCATAGTTGGTGATGATCACCAGATGATAAACCGCTGGAGGGGGGCAGAGAATGCCTTGTCAGTTGTAGAGGAAAGAGGGGCTGAGGTTCTAAGATTAACCAAATCTTTTCGTTTTGGCCCGCTTATAGCTGGTCTGGCTAATCTCGTATTGAGTATGAAAGGTGAAACACATCCTTTAATCGGCATGGGTGATTTAGACTATGTATCAGAGCCAAGCGAAATAATTGAGAAGGGATTTCATGCAGTAATTAGTCGAACCTTTATGGGGGTAGTTCAGTCTGCTCACGAAGCGATCATGATGGGTAAAAGAGTAATGTGGAATGGGGGGATTAGTAAATACAATCTGGATGAGTTGTTAGACATTTACTACCTTAGCATGATGAAGCATGACCTCATAAAAAACAAGAAAGTGCTAATGGATTATGGTAATTGGGCAAATTATAAGGATATAGCAGAAAAAACCAAAGATACTAATATGAATCGAGCGATTCGATTAATCGATGAGTATATAGATATTCCGGGTATGATTGCAACAATGAGAAGTAATGAGGCTAAAAGTGAAAATGAAGCCGATTTGATTGTCACTACAGCACATACGAGTAAAGGTTTAGAGTGGAACAATGTGATTTTGAATGATGATTATGCTTCTATTCTCGAAGCTATAGATGCTAAAAAGCCCAAAGCGGCAATAGTTGATGAGATGAATTTGTTATATGTCGCTATTACCAGGGCCAAAGACCGTATAAATGTAAACTCTGCCATTATGGAACTGATTGGGGAGTATTATAATCGGCAAGAAAGAGGAGACAGTGTAGTTCTCATTTAGTTGAATAAGGGGCCTAAGCCCCTTATCGAAGATATCACTCCGTCACTTTGCAAAAAACTTCAGGTAAGGAAGCGGCCATCTGTGGGAATACAACCTTGACGTTTTTATAGGGAATTAGTTTGCTGAGGCCAGATCTAATTAGAAATTCATAAACAAGCTTACGATTAGTGCCTAGCCCGTCCAGTGATAGATTAGCGATATAAGCGGCCTCTATCATAGTGAGTCCTGATACTTCTACTTTAAAACCCAAAAGACGGCTGAAGACTTCCTTATGCTTTCCTCGTAGGACAGGGAAAAGTTCATCCGAGTTATAGTGAACGGGAATTTCATCAGTAGTGATATTTAATGGATCAAGCCCATTGTAAAATTGCCCGATGTTTTCGACAGGCTTAAGAGTTTTTTTGTTGCCATGTAATATTATGCGACAGGGATCGACAATAAATCCATTTTTTAGCTGAACCCAGCCATAGTTAGTTTGTTGGATAGCAAAGTTTTTACGGCCTTCATAATATGACTCAAATACCTGTTTTCGCAAAGTTCCTATAAAAGCATTACCTTCAAGAATTTCACTGTCTACCATTTCACGGCTGACCAAATAAGATATTTTCGGAGTCCACGACTCTGAGGGAATGCTAATTAGCCTCTCTGCTAATGTAATGTCAATGACGTCTAATGATTTTGTATTCATTCCATCTCCCAAAAAAAAGGCGCACTGAGTGCGCCATGTTAGTAGCAAATATTATTTTTTGGATGGTTTAGCCGGGTGCGGCGTTGCAAACACCAGTGAGTCCGTGCGGTCTTGTGGGCGCTCAACAGCCTGCAAAATCATACTATAGGTACGCTTTCCGGCTACAAGGAACAGATCAGTTGCATCCGTCCATGCAGCTTTATCCGATGAGCGATTAATACGTAAAATATTTCCGGGTAATAACTTAACATCCCAACCTTTTTTATCAGTCAGGTAATAATTAATGCTTTCACCCTTATTAAGCGGTAAAAGGTAGACTTTAGCAGCAAACTGACCGTACAAATAAACAGTATTTTGAGATTGCTTTTCATAAGTGACTTCAGATGTTTGGCCGACATAATTTTTAATCGTACCAGGCTCGTTTAGTTGGGCAGGGTCATTATCATTTGGAAGAACTTGCTGCGGCGGTGAATTTGGTACTTCATTTTGAGAATTCGACCGCTGCTTGACCGTGACACCAGATCCAATACCAAATTTGGATGCATCATAGTCGCGAAAAGGTTTTACGCTGTTTGAAGAGGTACTTGCTTCAGCCTGTGCTTCGTCTGTCGCTTTAACCGTAGGATCGCTCACTACGGCTTTCGCGATACCTTTTACATCTTCCGCAGGTAACTGATTTGAAGGACTAGTGCTGACGACCTTATCAGAGGGTAAAATTTCGGATGTTGGATTGGATGGCGCAGCGATATCCAGTAGATCTTGCTCAGGACTATTTGAATGAGATAGTGTCGAACCAGGCGCCTTTTTTGTAACGATGGGGTCTTCTTTCGAAGCGACTCCCTCTGTAGCATCTGTCGATTTTTCAGCTACAGCTTTGTCTGCTGCTGCTGTGACAGTTCCTGCTGTGACAGTTCCTGCTGTGTCAGCTGCTGCTGTGTCAGCTGCTGCTTTGTCGGCTGCTGCTGTGACAGTTGCTGCTGTGTCGGCTGCTTTTTTGTCAGCTGCTGCTTTGTCAGCTGCTGCTTTGTCAGCTGCTGCTTTGTCGGCTGCTGCTTTGTCAGCTGCTGCTTTGTCGGCTGCTGCTTTGTCAGCTGAGGCTTTGTCAGCTGCTGCTTTGTCAGCTGAGGCTTTGTCAGCTGAGGCTTTTTCGAAAGAATTGCCAGCGTCCGACGCTGTATGAATAGTTGAGTTAAGATCCGGCGTACCGTCAGGTTTTACAGGCACTACCTCTTCCACTTTTTCTTTTGGCGTTTGTTTACCACCGAATACGACAGGGTATAGTGCCCCGACGCCGATTATTGCAACGATAATAACTCCCAGAACCGAGAGTTTTGATTTGGGTTTTTTAGTTTCTGAATTAACGTCAGAGTCGAAATTCTCAGCTCTGGCCTGTAATTTCTCCTGACCATAATCCACCCCGGTTCCACGCTTGTCAGTCATGTTTCAACCCCTTATTACGTAAATTTAATCTTTCACAAGCGTTGAAAGTGCTCTGATACCTGCACTTAACAATGCTTTTAATTCTGCCGCATCATACTCAGCTGTAAAAACTGCGAGCTGGCTTTCTGATAGTGCGGCGTCTATAACGCTTCCCCCGTTGGCTTCTTTTGCAGTAGCCCCCAAAGCGATTATAGAGTCTATAAGTGATTGCCCGAAGTCACTGGCTTCAGTTATCTCTATTTTTTTTCTCCTTTGTTTTCTCTCCTTAATCCCATTCGTGAGTGGGGTGTGGTGATCCTTAACATCGCTCAAATATTCATCCTGGATGGAATTATCTTTTTCAGGCAAAGCAAAACTCTCAACCTTATTAAGATCAAGTATCCTGTCCGGGTCGTCCTTTTTTTTTCTACCTTGACCTTTTGTCATGGCTTTGATTTTCTTTGCAACTTCTTTTACCTTGCCACTTCCTTGTTGAAGAATTGATTTCTGATCTTCCGGTTTTAAGCGTGCTAATGCCGTAGCATTATGAAGACTGATATCACCATTTCTCACTTTTTCCACTAAATCACGGTCGCCTTTCTTTTTCAGACTGGTAGCCTCGACTACCATTCGCCGTGACACTCCAAGCTTCTTAGCCATTTCAGCCTGAGTTTCATATTCTTCTTCTTCTGCGTGTTGCCCCTGTTTGAATTCTGCCAGGAAAGCAGCCGCAGCTGCTTTTTGACTTGGGGTTAGTTGGCGTCGATGCAGGTTCATGCTCTGTACAAAACCAGCAGGGTTATCACCCTCATATTCGCATATGGGAAAATCGTCAAGGCCAAGATCAACGGCTATACGATAGCGGTTACGCCCATCTATAATTTTGCCTTCATAAATAAAAACCGGCTCAAGAATGCCATTTTCCATTATGTCTTTTTTTAAAGTTTCATAAGCATCTCCGTTTAGATACGGAAATGCATTAGCTGCTTCGTGGAAATCATAGTGGTTCATTGCTGTTTCCCGAATTATAGAAAGTTGAAAATCATTAGTTGATTCAGGGCATCAGATTTCGCGTGTACACCTGCATTCAGGGTAGTTAGAACAACCCCAAAACGTTTTGTTATTAGCTTCCCTCAATACCATTGAACTACCGCATAAGTCACAGATAGAGTTATCCAAACACACTAACTTTCCCTGAACATCATCTTTTTGATGCTCAAATTTCGTGTCGCCTTTAATAATTTCAATCAAAAGATTTCCATCAATGAGAACTAGTTTACCTGCAACCTTAGCGGCAAATTCTCTTGCTTCGGCTGTGAAAAGGCCAGAGGTGACAATAAATCCACGGTTCATTTTTTCAGCCTGCACAACACCGTAGATTTCTCGTACTACGGCAACACCTACCCGATTCGTTTTCCAGTGCTTAGCCTGAACCATTTCTTTTCGTCCATTCTTCTCTAAAGCAATGTCAATACCGCCATCGGCACCTGTCTGAGTTAATGATGCTTTGTAACCCTTAGACTCAAAAAACTTCCTTAGAATATTTTCAAACTGATCCCATGTGATTAGCTCCAGAATACGTTTCGCATCCTCACTATTTTTGATTCGTTTTAAGAGCTTACCTGATAAACCTATCTGTACATTCTTGATGATAGAGCCAACACTAAAGAGGTAGGCCACATAAAGTGAAAGGGAAGAAATGACGTCAGGAACAGTTCTGTTGAGAAAGAAGCGGGTCTTTAAAAGCAAAGAGCTGCCTGAAATGTCTTCATTAGCTGGAAAAATGAACGACATAAGACTGTCGCTCATAAGTTTTGAGTAGGGAGCAGAGGAAATCACAAGAGACAAGGCTATGACAGGTATGGCTACATGAAACTTAAATAAAACTGTTTTATGTTTCACATGCTGTGCTCGCCACTTCTCTTTTTTTAACCAAGTACCGACCAAAACCTTGCCAGCAGGGGTGAACAGGAGGGATTGGATAATCATGACAAACAACGTGGCCATTTGAATGCGGAAGTTATCTGCAAAGACAACATTCAGGACTATGATCAACATAGAAATGCCAGCAAACCGTTGGTGCATAGTTGTCTCTGAAGATACCTGCACTTTGCTATCGTTGTTTCTCTTCCTGCTCATATAAGCCCTGTTAGTTAATTACCAAACGGGAGTGAGTACCGTTTCCCAGTACGTTTATAAATTCCTTTACACCGACACAAAGCTACGTCGTAAAAGGTTACCGCAACGTTAACAGCTGCGACTGTGATCACTGCGCTTTCTAATAGCCAAGCAGATCCCGGATAAAGGAAGCCGTAATAGCCTGCTAAAATCAGCAGGTAAGCCCCCCATACGTAGTAAAAGTGTTTTCTTGCATTCCACCAGATGACGGTAAACAAGAACACTATGTTCAACACAGCATAATATTTAACAATACCATCCTCAAAAGGCATATGGTTCCCAAGTAAAGGTACAAGTGCATAAACCAGTACCATCAAGCTCAGGTAGATAAAGTAATAAAAAAACATATTGCCTCCGTTAACCCTTACAAAGTGATTGTCAGAGGTATGATTATATCATCACCTTTTTGATGACAAAAAAGCCAAGATTTTTGGGGACGTTTTGTCCCCAAAAATTTAATTAGCCAGAACAGCTGATCTGATTAGGCATCCAGTAGCTACCTGTTTTAGTGGTTATGTAGATGAAAATCATACGGCAGGGAGCTTCACGAACATCGGCCACAATCATTTTCTCATTACTGTTTGGTATAAATTGTGCTTTGGAGTATTCGTCAGACGTCATCAATCCTGCATTCTTCAAGACAGAAAAAGCTGAAGGCTGTATTGTTTTCCGCTCTACGTTTTGATTAACAGGTGCCTTTGTTGGCTTTTTCTCTGACGACGTACTTAGATGGGGTGCACATCCGGTCAAAAAAAGGACAATACACAGCGTGTAAGAAGCTTTCATCAAACCTCCAATCCTTTTATCTTGCCATTGTGATGATTGAATATATCTATTACTTCCTGGGCTGATATGTCAGACCAAATTCTGGGCATATCAGGAACGCGATAGATTGTAGTAATCGGGTCAATAGCTGCGGGGACAGAAACTATCAGCGAAGGAGTATTTTTTCTGTCTAAAACGCGCCAGATCTGTGAAAAGGCTGTAATGTCACCCGTGTTATGAACATGCTCAATATCTAAAAGAAGACAGATAGCGTGCTGATAGCCGACATGTCTCGGTCGGCCATAACTATCAGGAGTAAGCCCGACTGAACTTAAATGTTTGAGAGAAATGTCAGATGCCTGACGGTAGAAATCTGCTCCGGGCGGATAGTCACGCCTTAACGAATAAACTTCATAATCGTGGCCCGCATAGACGTGCTTATCAAGCACCTGGTTAAAGCTACTGAACCGAACTTTTTGTGAGGTGCGGGCTTTTAAGAAAAAATCGGGTGCACAAAAATCAGGCCCGAGAAACGACGCAAAGCCCTTTTCTTCACATAAAGATAATATTTCCTCCCTCCACGCCTGATGTGCTCTCACTACTTTTGAGAACACTTCCATAGCTGATACATCTGTTGTAATAAAGTAGGATTCAATCAGCATTTTTTCTTATAACCTTTAATGCGCCCTCAAGCGGGTCATATGAATCGAATAAATTAAGGTTAAATAAAGTACCTACATAACGTGCAGCTATCTGATCCTCATGAACTAAGCCTCGCAGATTATGTGGTGTTCCGGGTGGGTTCTCCCAATATCGGCTGTCCCATGAATGGTCACGGTTATCTCCTGCCATAAAATAATAACCTTGTGGGACAACCCACTTAGCCCTGGACTTCAGAAATGGAACTTTCTTATCAATGAGGAATTCATATTTCATTCCAGTTCTTACTTCTGTAGCAGTAAACACGGCCAGCTTGTCATTCTCATAACGGAGTGTCCCGGCTGTTATGCCATTTATAAGAAACGTCTTATCTGACTGATAAGTAATAACATCACCAGCCACACCAATAATTCTTTTAATATACATAGTCCTCGGCACTGATGGAGCAGAGAAGATAACTACATCACCGCGCTGTAACTTCCCATCATCTGCAAACCCTCCCACCCGTAAGCCAGCAATGTAATCACCTTTTTTCAAGGATGGCTGCATAGAATCAGATGGTACATTATAGATCCCACCGACAAACCTCATCATTCCAAGATAGAAAATGCAAAAAACAAGGCTGACAGATACCCATTGTGAAACCCTCTTTTTACTCAAAACACTTTTGATGAGGATGACAATCAGTGCAGCTGCAACCAGAAAAATACTCGTCATTTTTTGTTCTTCCCGATATTTATCTTACGTGCATATAGAACGAGTGAGTTGCATAAGCTCATATAAATGTAAAGGACATATCGGTGATAGAAACCGCCATATGCAGCCTTTACATTTAGAGGGATAGTAAATGAATCATGTTCTACATAAGGTTGAGTTTCTTTAAAAGTTAAAGAAGCTGTAATAAACCCATTTTCGTAGAATACATTAGCCCTCAGTAACTCATGAATTTCAACAAGCTTAAAATAACGGGTGTAACCGACTCGCAGGTAATAAATGGTTAGTGTTAATGCGAAAAGGATACAGACAGTCCAGTAAATTACACCCATGACTGAAAGATACACAGAAAAGACAACGAGAAAATCTGTAGCAGTTACCCAAAACCGATTAAACGTCACGCGTCCAACCGCAAACATTATCGGAAAAAACTCAAACATTTCTCTACCCCCTCTGCACCACACGATTCACAGCATAACTAACAGCTCCAAAATCTTTTATTTTTTTTGACTACAAAATGAGGCCAAAAGTGAGATTTTTTCCAATACCTGAATTTTGGCTCTTCGGTGAGAGGTAAGCACATGTTAGGATCTCATTCATCACATCAAAACAGGCACAGTAGAGACTTGTAATGAACAACGAAGTTCTGAAAGCTGGTTTGCTTAAAAATGATTTACCTGTCTACGTTAACGATGCTTTGGGTGGCGCGGTCTTTGGCCCATCTTTGAAAACACAAAGTAATGAGGTATTCAGTGTAGAAGGTGTGGAAATGACTATTGATATGCTTCTTGAGCGAAGCAATCAAGAATCCGAAGCCAGCGCTATTACTTCCGAGCTGGTGGCCGCTATGTGTCGTGCTAACCCTTATGAGCTTTTGCGGTATCATAATGCTGGAGCTTTTTCACGATTATGGAACAACTTAACGGGGCGCAATGATACTAGGTTAATTGAATTCAATCTCTACCGTCGTCGTGTAGACCAACTTGCAGCACGCGCTCCAAAAATATTAGAACAAGTTAAACAGGCTATCACTATGATACGTTTTCTTAAGGAAATGTATGAAAGAGATATCGCTCTTATAGAGCTTTATATCGAAGCGGGTAAAACGTTTCTAGATAAAGAAGAGGGTTCAGAACATAATAATTGCCCAATAAGAGAACATGGATTCATGCGTTTACGACGTAAGCTTGTAAATTTGAAAGTTATGCAAAGTTCTCTAGAAATGCATTGCGCTCAGGTTGATATGTCCTTAGCAGTATCTGTAGATACTTATGAGCGGCTTAACGACTCTCTTGACAGCCTCTTACATATGTGGAGGCAGCAAATACAAATGTTCCAGTCTGGTAAATACGACATTCCATCCAGTGAAAAAATTGATTCAAGTTTTAAGGCTCTGGTAAACAAAATCAATGCTAATAACGGTAAAGGTAAATGATCATGAATGCTAACAACACTTTGACGTTAAATATCGATTCAGTAAATCTTAATGATCAAATTAAATATGGTATTACTGAAGCCGACCGTGAGCAGATTCTTAACGTCGCAGCAAATATAAAATTAGGCGATGCCATGTCTGTTCATAATTTTGGACGGCCTAATCATGACAACGGTTATCTCGATGGACTTTTAGAAAATGTTCAGGTAGCAGAGCAGGGCGAAAGCGGCAAAGAGTTGGCAAAGGTTGTTGAAATGACCGAATTAATCAGTAACTCCTTAGCTCCTACAAGATTCCAGTTAGCGCTTCGTCGTTTGCCTGTAGTGGGCGCTATGTTGTCGCGCATGACTGTCATTCAGAAAAGAACTTTATCACGTTGGGACTCTGTTAAAAACCATTCAGTGGCTCTAAAACATGGCATTGAAAGTATCAACTCAGGTTACTTGCAGGAAAACGTTAAACTCGAATCAATGTATAACGAAGTTTACAAAGACATTCAAGTTCAAGGAGTGAATATTGTTGCCGCACAAGTTGCTATTAACAGTATAGAATCTGAACTAAAGGTACGGCAGGAAGCCTATAAAAAAGACAAAGATAATTCTTTTCTCGCTATGGAAATTGGCAATATCGAGTATCAATTATCTTCTTTGAAAAAACGACGTGGCGACATGATTGCCAATCAACAAAAGTCTTACGAAGATTTGATTATGCTTCGCATGACTCAGCAGAATAATCTCACAATGATCGATAAATTTCGGTCAATTGAAGAAATGACAGTGCCTTCTGCGAAACGAGGTCATTATATGATTAGTTCCCTTGAAAAGCAGAAGGAAGGTGTTGAATTAACAGAAACTATTGATAATGCCGCTAATGCTTTAGCTATTCGACAGGCTGAATTGGTAAAAGACAATTCTATCAGAATTGCTCGTCAGTCTTACCGGTTCACCTTTGATGAAGAAACGCTTTCTCACATTTCTAAACTGATGAATGAGACCATCAGTGAAGTAAAAGAAATACACAGGAAAAATTCAGACAATCATCTGATTATGGAAAAAAGGGCCGCTCAGTTACAGGAGGAACGCCGGGCGCGATTAATTGAAGGCATGGAAAAAAGGTAATTAAATGCCGGGTACAACCGGCTTCTACATTTGATAACGGGGGTTCATCGAATGATAAAAAAGAGTTTTGACATTACTGTTAAAAATCCGCAAGCAACGCTGAAGACAATTCAGGCCAAAAAGAGAATCTATCTTTTTCTCTGGATCGTTTGCACAGTTGTTTCAGTCGTTTCATTGGGGTTGTCCAGGTTAACAGTTGTGGAATTGCCAACATTACATTCAGCTTCAATTGAAAGTCCGCTCAGCTTTCAGCTGTATCTGCCTGATATTGATTCAGGTACAAATGGCGAATCTCATGCCTCTCCTTTCGTAAATAATTTTTCTTCAGCTATAGGCTCTATAGTAAATGTTATGGCGGTTGTGGGCGTAATTTTTTCCCTATTAACTGGTATAAAATCAGGCAACATCATGGCAGGAATGATGGGTGTAATGATTAGCCTTTCACTGGTTGTATCATCTACATTCATTTCAGCGTTTATGGGTTCTGATTATGATGATGAACATTCATCGGTTACGGATGACGTCAGATTGGAAAAAAGGGTGCTTGATTTCGATAAATATATTACAAGCGGAAACGTACCGGCTTACATGAATGATGTATCAAAATACTCCAGTCGTGGTGGCGCTATTATCAGTTACGCTCTCCAGAGCGGATCTGCTACGGTTGATGATGTGAGCAACTTAAAAGAAGCGTTACAGGTAAAAGAAGCTCAGCAGATTACTATTGGACTGGCGCAAACAATGGCTATTGCTGCTTTCAAATCAAGGCGAGAGACGGCCGATCTTAAGGAAAGTCTTGTAGCAGCTGAACTAGCGGCTAGGGTTATCAAAGCAACACCATCGAAAGATTTAATTGATATAGACCCTCGCACAGGATACGCCATTTTTCAGGCTGCTATGGGACTAAAAGGCTTTGATCTTGAGAATCCTTTCACCAGAGTTGTCACGCAAAAAGTTAAGGCGCAAAAAGCCATACGCAGATTTCTGGAGCTTTCTTTTGTGCTCACCTTGAGTGGGGGAGTCTTAGTCATGTTCCTTTGGCTCACCACATCAAGCTACGCCAGGCGGGCTGCAAACGCCATAAATGAAGGTAATGATGGAAACTTAAAAAGACAGGCATAAAAAATAAAGCCCCTTAAAGGGGCTTTATTTATAACTCAGAATCACTCACGTTCTGATTTTTGTGCTGTATCTGACCATAACTGCGGCTGATTTTTTTCAAGACGGCGGCGTTCTTCCTCCTCACGAAACTTTTTCCATCGTGAGTAAGCCAAATGTCCTCCAAGCGCGAGTACCGCCAGGCAGATAAGTACAATATCCACATTGTCCAGTTCCTGCATATCCCCACCTTACGGGCTTCATTGTTACGTCTAAGTGCGAGCTTCAAGCATCAGACAAAACTAAATGGTTTTCAATCCTGAAGTATATGGCGGAAGGCGTGAAACCTTAAAACATTAATGGGGACATTTTGTGGGTAAAACGTGGAAACTTAGTTACTATGCTTTTCGACTTGCTCATTAAATAAATCTTTAAGCAAAACTGTTTTATGCTCTTTCACGGCGGGCTTCATCGATAATTCATACTTAAAGCGATGCGTAGAAATAATCTCACCGGATGCGTCAATGACAGCAAACTTGTAGCCGTTTGTCATAAGCTTACTGAGGCTTTCTATTCGCTTTTGAGTGGGGGATTTTTTGAACATAAAGTTTCAAATACCATTACTGACAGTGAAGATGAATTGTGGATGATGTTGAAGGCTGAAAATTTGACTCAGGATTTTATGAGATTGAATAGGCAAGAGATTAAACGTAATGAGCGGGATCATTATGCTTTCATCTCCTTAGATTTCTGTAGTTCCAGTGCCTTAATCATGTAATGTTTAATCTTGGGTTTTTCTTGCAGGCTGGAAATGTATGTCCTGAGTTCTTGACCGTAACCTTCAGAATCTGCTTCCCTTAAGAAAAAGGCGCTTTCCGCCTGAGTCGCAATTCTATCCTGATTTTCGACGAGGTTCTCTAACATAGCAAAAAAGATAAGCTCTTGTCTGTTTATTAATAACATAAACGCTATGCCAGTTAAAACCGTATTAAAGATAGTCAGGTGAGTTAATAAAGCGTTGTATTGTTTAGTAAATAAAATAATACAAACTCCAAGAATATTACTGGCTACGCATAAAGCTGAAAGTGTAAAAAAAATCACAGGATGCCTGAAAGTAAACATAGCTAAACGCAGTGTTATCTTATTGACCATCACGACCTCCCGACGTTTTTATCAGGATAGCAAGTTAGCACATCCTGATCCCGATTGCATCACTCCATGAAGTGACAACGTAACAAAGTGATATGCAGTTTCAAGGGTGTAGGTTTAAACAGGTTGTGATTTATCTGACAGCGGAGCAGGGGCAGGGTTAGCCGTTTGCCAAATTATTTGAGTATTGTTGCTGAGTAGGGATATAGGTTATCCCCAGAATCTGTGGATAAAAACGGTTCAAGACAACCAGTACTTACCCTGTTTCATGTCCACCAGCTTGAAACAGGTTACTAATCTCATCTGCTATGGTAATCAAATCGGCGTTCACCGCTTTACGGCTCCACGCCGGTAAGAATCCGAGGCGTAACCTGCGGTTCAATCTTCTGTCATTCGATTCAATGCTGTAGCGCCAACGGCCCTTATCGTCGAATGAACCCTGCACCCACCAGTTGAACTTCAAGGCTCCGCTCAAGCGTTTATCCCTCAGAACTCCCTGTATGCTCCGGGCATGGCTTTCTGTACAGAAGAACACGACGTAAGGGCATGTGGGCCGTTCAGGGTGTCCTTCACATGACCAGACTGTACATATGCCCGGAACGGCGTTTAACGCATCACATAAAGGCCGAATCCCAGGCTCTATGACAGCAGTATAAAGTGCGCTTTTCACTCTTTTATTCTATGAATGGGCCTAAGGCCATGCTTAACGAATAGCGGCCAGATTTCAAATCGGCTCCTAAATTAACGAACTCGCCTTCGCCTGTGCTTTGACAGTAGGAACTCAGGCTAACACCGTCGCTGGGCCTGAGCGATTTGACGATAAACTCTGCCACCATACGTGGTGTGTTCACAGGTAGTATAAATGTTACAAGGCTCCACTCAGCGCCTGATAATTCGTCGCTTTGCTGAGAATTACTCACAATTTCGATCCATTCAGGGGGCTGAAAATGTTTTTTCACGGGGTCTCCTTTTTTGAATGGCGTTTCAGGGTGCTTAAACAGTTCCTTACGCGAAGAAGGCTCTTCATGATATCGAGCGTAAAACAGTCTTTGCAGAAAGTCATCTTGCCTGAAAAGTTGACCTTTGACCCATGAGTCGGTTTCGACGAGATCGGTCTTACTGGCGATAATACTCATCAGCTCACGATGGTCATCTAACCTTCGGTCTAAACCCGGAACGGAGGATACAAGCGGGTACAGAAATGGGTTGTTACGGGTGATTTTCATGTAACCCAGGCGGTACATCAGCCGCTCAACCCTGTAGCTCACCCAGCTTTGACTGGTCAGAGGTTCAAAGGGCGGTGCGATGGTATCCTTGAATGATTGGCCTACTGAATCGACTAATTCCTTTAACATCATGTTAACGGTTTTGATTAATGACATGTATCTTACTCCTTTTTTTGGAAAACGGCTGATGGCTGCCGCATTACTTTTGATTAGGCTTTTACAAACCTTTCGGTGCCAGCTGGGGGCATTGCTTCTTTGGGAACATCCGGTTGTTCGGCTAAAGGCTTGTACGTATCATGGAAGTGATTGCGGTTAATATACTCAAGAGCATCTTCTTTGTTGTTGAAGGGAAGACGTTGAATTCTGATGTCTTGACTCACAACTCCGCAAATCAGTGAGGCGTTATCAACGTGTCGGGGGCAAATGTCGTACCAGTCATGATACTTAACCTCAACGCCTGAAGCGGCATAATGACATTGAGGATAGTTTTCGTCTGTGCGTGAACGATTCCGACGATAATCATTGAGGTAAACGTTTACGAGATCTACTGGCTTGTAACTTTCTGGCATGGCGTTATTTAGCATCTCATCTACCCTCAATTCGCCGTCATCGCTCTGTAATTGCGTTGATAAGTAGATAGCTACCTTTCTGCTGTTTTGCTTACTATGACTATCCAGTTCGGCCAGATAGAAATTCACTGCATCTGCAAATCGATCCGGCAGGACATTCGTTCCTAACACCCGGCGCGGAAAGCCCGATACATTGAAGAGCCGGTCATTACTGATATTGGCTTCACCGGAGGCAAACAAAGTGAACCTGGTCGGCATCGCGGCTCCTGCAATCAGCTCCTGCGCATACTTTTCCTTATATTCATGCTTAAAGTAGCTAACATAAGCCTTCACCACTTGCTGACGGCTGTAGTCATCAGGGGCAAGTTTGTATAACAGCTGCTCAGGATGTTCATTCCCAACGCAGAGATAATCCTGCTCTTCTGCACGGATGCGGTAGCCAATAGGGATCAGTAGATACGGGGTTATATGGATTGAACTTTTGAACATAAGAGCATCGTAAGCTTGTGACCATTCTTCAAATACTCGGTTGAAGCTTTCTTCACTCATGGTGCCAGAAAACATGTTCAGAATGTCGCTGCATCTGTCGATACGCTGAAAAATCCGTTTTTTGGAATTAAACGAAGTGAATACTGATTGCTTGCCCGTCCACTCATGCGCATCATCCCACTGATGAACCGTGGTTTCAGCTGCAAGCGATTCTGGAAGTAATGCCCAGCTCCTGCTGGATTCACGAATTTTACGTTTGCCTATCACGATGTTTATTCGATGAACCCAAAAGTGTTTTTCGATTCGCTCATCGCGCTCTTCTGGTAATGATTCCGCATAGACCGCCAGCTTTCCTGACGAGTTAACGACAAGACGGAGGGGTTTGTATCCAAGTCCGGTTACAAAAGTTTCTACATCGGAAATCTGATTACCAGCGCTCCCAGCAAGCATATACATCTGATCAAGAACGGACTGCCATGCTTTTTTATTAAGCAAAGCATCTGTCAGAGGGGCACCGCGATTGGCTGCTCTCCATGCGATAACCGCCTGTTGGATTAATGAGTGACGCTCATCGGACTTCCCGATATGCCCGCACTCAAGCGCTTCGGCCATCATCGTGCGGATTTGCGTTTCTTCCTGTCGCTCCTGCCGTATGTATTTAATGGCCGCTTTGAAGAAGCGGATATAGAAAAGATGGTCACGACGGTATTGCCGGTTTACCACATACCATTCAAGATCATCAGGCTCGACAGCATCAAGGCAAAGGTAAGGTAGCTGGTGGTCTGTATCATCATAGCTCCCACTATTTGCAGAGAGTTCAACTTTGCAGTTAAACCGGGTATCCGCATATTCCCGCTTCACGGGTACGTCAACGAACAGCGCCTGGCCTTTGCGATAGGCGATGGACATGCTGACGTCTTTTTCAGGTCGGGCAGTAAAATAGAAAGATCTGTAACCCTGCCTGGTTTGATCTTTACAGGCACCCGGCGCGGTTAACGGGTTCATCAGTGAATACCAGTTGCAGAGAATACGAGAGCCTGATCGAACATAACTGTTAACTTCACGAATGTACTGACTGAGACTCGGGCGTTCGCTTTTAAGAGCAAGAAGTCCTGTGCCATCATCATCATGAAGAAAGCGACAATACTTCTCCTGGAAGGCCAGCGATACGAAATTCATTGACATAGGTTCGTCATAGAAGTCGCCGAAAAGTTTTTCACGGTGATCGAGACCGCATAACAGTATGAGGAAACGTTTATAGTGAAGGGCGCTGACCTCAAAACTGTTAAGCCGATCAGTGTAAGCAACGTCATCAAATTTTATTCGTGTGCCGTCTAAGCCCCGGAAATGTCCTTCAGCTTCGTCCTGCGAAGGAAACAGACGGTAAGAAGAAAGATGGCTTTCAACAGGTGAGAAGACCTGATAAATATTTTCACCATCACGCACCATAAGGAAAACCCTTCTGTTTTCCCTGTTCATTGATTCGTTTGTCCACGGCTCGCCGTAGTTTAAATCATGGTTGGTGGCTGCCATAACCAGTACGCATCGCTGGGATGGAAAAATCTGATCTACGAAAGAAGGCTGATCGCAAAGGGTTTTGAAAAAGAGCGGAATGCTCCGGCAATCAAACCATTCATCCACATCAGCCCAAAGGGAAAGTTCTTCTTCAATAATCAGTTTCTTTTGAACCAAAGTGAGGGGAATGCTTGGAGGTGCGGATTCGCCTTGTTGGATCGTCTCTATATGTACATTATCCCCCGTATAGAGAAAAATGGACTTGATGCCGGACTGAAGGTTATCAACGTAAGTTCGAACATCCTCTGTGCGGGCAAGAGCTGCGGCAGGCATTTCATTGAAATAGGGCATCAGCTTACCAAGTGTATGGCTGATTTGTTTATTTTTGGAGAGTAGCCACTGCGACTGAATTTCTGCTATACGATGTTCCCGCTGCGCGGCGAGCTTCATGGCCTGTAAATCATGAGTGGAAACTCCCCGGCCAAGTGCGTTAATGACAGTTCCTGTCACTAATGGAACAGCCTCATCATAAAGCGCTGGTGGCAGTCCAGGAGAAGCAGATTCACTACTACAGGTTCTTTCTTTCTCTTCATCAGAACGCAGCTGACTTTCAACGACAGCCTTCATTAGGGATGGCGTAGACAGCGTTGAGTTCAATTCTTGCTGAATGAGTGCCACTTCAGCATGAACAGAAGCAATTTCACGTTCACGAATTTGCTGGTGCTCGGGCTGAAACTCGAAGGTGTTCAGAAAATCATTGACCAGAAATCGATGCTCGCTCATTTTTTTGTTAATTTGCACCAGCTTTCCGTCTGAGCTTTCGAATTCAATATGTACGTATTGATCATAATGACGAGGGTGGGCACGAAGAATGACCGTATGAGGTACGTTTTCGACGTACCTCACTGACATAAGCAGAAGCGTATCACCTGCTTCTATAGCTTCTTCAGGTATATGGGTGAGTGCTGACCAATATTCGCCTGCCTGCAATGACTGAAAACGGTCAATTCGATCTAAGGGGGGGTCACTGCGCATCATCTCATTCATGGTTAAACCCTACTGGCTACAAATAAACTGTCCCTATTATGACCTAACAATAAGTTTGCCCGAAGTACTAAATTTAATGGGGCGCTTTGGGCTTTTAAAATCCCTGATACAATGAATTCATCAATTCGAAAGGGAAATAAAAATGACAATCAAAACTGAGAAAGAGACTGCAAAAAGTACGCTGGAACATCATGGCTGGAATATGGGGATTTTTAATCACTCAACCCCTGACACTTCTCACATCATCTATATTCGTGATTTTCGCACGAAGCACTCTCAGTTGTTTACCATTTCTAAAAACGACTTTGATAATTCTTCTGTCGCAGAAGATCTGCCCGTGGATGAATGTGTTAACTTTGTAGGGCAGATTATGAAGAAAATGGCTAAACGAAAACCTTTGGATAAAGTGGAAAACGCAACTATCGTTCCTATTCTTGTACATTACATTAAAAAGACACGAAGCTATGAGCATTGGAAGGCAGTATCTGGCAAGGGCGAGAGTCTTCACATCCTGCTCAATATATATTTTGATGCAGTAAACGATGCAAATGCCCTTCGGATGCGACCATTCATTGTAAAACCACAAAGCGTTATGTTAACAGCAAAAGAGTTTATGGATTGTACGGCAATGGTACATGCAGACGACCGGCGTCGTCATCCAGAATGGTTCCGCTGAAAACCCTCATAAAGAAATATAAGTCAGGCCATGATTAGACGGTATGGCCTGATTTTTATAATTAAGAAGAGAAGAGGGTGCGTTTTTATTAAAGAAGCGAGTTAACAATAACTTCCGCATGATTTATATTAAGTGTCGTCATGTTAGCTTTAAGATCTTGCATCATGCTGATATTCGCCACATCTATGTAAGGTTTTAAACGACCTTTATATGAGGCCGTCGAAGCAATACGGAGCTGGTGGCGCGGCTCCAAAAGTTGCAAGGCTGCATCAGCAAGATCATCTTCTATGGCACGAAGATAGGAAGGGGAAGCAGCCACAACGAAGAGGTCTCTGGGGAAAGCAAAAAAAAGACTTCTGAGTGATGTGAACTGACCTGGCAGGACAGGGGCTTTGCAGAGTAAACGCCACAGGTCAGGACTGCATTTCCCTATAGATGAAAAACTGGCTTCATAAGGCACCCCCGGTTCTGAGCTATGCCGCAAACCAAGCCCGGCAGAGACCACCCACAAGCACACACGATCACTCATTGAGCAAATATTCAGAGCTGTATTCCAGTGTTGCCCTTTATATAGCTCCCGAACATTCTTGACATCGCGTCCCTCGCTATACCGCTCCTGAACTAATTTCCCCCATTCAATAAAGGCTGAATTCAGGTCATAACAATTTCCAGGGAAAATTGTCTTGCCAGGTTCACCATTCTTTTGTTTGGTGCAAGTGGTGATTAGGTGAATTTTATTCATGACTGACCATGTGAATTTGGCAGTTTGTAATACTGATTAATGGTAGCCTCTGGGATAATAAGATTGGAGGCATAGCCATCTGTCATTAAATCAATAATGCTATCGTTAATTTTCATAACAGGGCAAACGCTTTGTTCTGAATAAATGAATCCGTTTTTTTCTGAATTGAGAGGGAAAATACCATGAGGGGCCATATACGCTTCTTCTGTTCCTAACATTGCTCTTACCCATATACGAAGGCGGTAATCCAGAATATATTCTCCTAGTCTAATCCAGAAGTGGGGTGTGAGGAGAAAGTTACCTTGATCCCGAGTGACAATGCCTTTAAGCCGGACATGCGGAATTTTTG
>Ga0157365_10000184_pt1 | contig 29409 bp, 27 predicted proteins | sample AttsexASBM3_FD_111478 | JGI IMG/M metagenome (GOLD analysis project Ga0157365, IMG submission 111478) | Fungus gardens microbial communities from leaf cutter ant in Ribeirão Preto, State of São Paulo, Brazil - Atta sexdens ASBM3 | ecosystem: Host-associated > Fungi > Mycelium > Unclassified ... | reverse complement strand
GGGGGTGGGAACGGGTCTCAGGCAGGCAGGGACGCCCGGACGCCTCTGTCGCGGATTGACTGGCGCATGGCAACCATCGTCTCGCGCATTTCGGTGCTCAGCATGTCGCGGAACCCGTCGAAAGCGGGCAGCGCAAGGGCTGCGGCCAAGTCGTGATCGTCCGCCAATTGCTTCTGCGCGTCGTCGAACGTGGGCTCGAACGGGGTGTAGCTGTCGCCGTTTTCGTCACGCCCGCGCAGCATTTCCAGATAGGCCGCGATACCGAACAGGATGCGGTGCATGTCATGCCCGGCCTCAATCGAGCGCCGCGCCGTCTCGGTCCAGTAGACGAGGATCTTGGAACTGCCGTCGCCGCCCACACGCAGAAGCTGATCGGCCATTGCAGCGTTGGAAAAACGCTCGATCACCGTGTTTTTGTAAGCCACGAGGTCCAGACCAGCGGGCGGTTCGATCTGCGTCAGCACGTCGCGGTCCAGATACGCTTCGACAAAGCGGCGCAGATCCGCATCGCCCAGCGCCGTGTGAACCTCCCGATAGCCGAGCAGAATGGCTGGAAACGCCAGCAGCACGTGCGAGGCGTTGAGGATCCGCACCTTGACGTGCTCCCACCCGGTCACGTCGTCCACGAACTGCACGCCGGCCTTTTCCAGCGGCGGCCGGCCGTTGCAGAATTTGTCCTCCACCACCCATTGGGTAAAGGCTTCGGCCACCAGCGGCTGCCGGTCGTCCAGCCCGCTGCGGGCGTTGAGGTCGGACGCGATTTCGGCCGAGACGGTGGGCGTGATCCGATCGACCATCGCGTTGGGGAACGTGCAGGTCTGATCGATCCAATCCGCCAGATCTTCGTCCAGCGCGCGGGCGAACCCCAGGAACGCGGTGCGCGCGACATTGCCGTTATGGCGCAGATTGTCGCACGACATGATGGTCAGCGGACCCGCGCCGGAGGACCGGCGACGACGCAGGGCCTCGGTCACGAAGCCGAAAATGGTCGAGGGTGCCGCGGGATTGGCCAGATCGGCGGCGACGTTGGCGGTATCGGTGCGGAAGCTGCCCGTGGCCTCGTCAATGTTGTAGGCACCTTCGGTGATCGTCATGGTCACGATCTTCACGTCCGATGCGCTCAGGGCGTTCAGCACGGCTTCGGGGTCGGCGGGGGCCAGCAGATAACCGGTCATCGCGCCGATCACACGCACGCTGGACTGTCCGTCCGCAGCCGTCTCGGTCAGGGAATACAGGCAGTCCTGGTCGGTGAAGCTGCGGGCTTTGGCCGTTGAGCCTGCGCTGGCGGTCAGGCCCACCCCCAGAATGCCCCAGTTGCTGCAGCCGGGTTCGGCCAGAATACGATCGATGTAATAGGCAGCGTGCGCGCGGAAGAAATTGCCCACCCCGAAATGCACGATCCCGGTGCGGATGCTGGCCGGGTCATAGGGCGGCGGCAGGACGCTCGCGGGCAGCGATGTCAGGCTGGTGCGGTTCATCTGGGACTCCTGGTGGGGTAGGATGCTGGCACGCAAGCTATTGCGCGGACGAGAACCCGAACGGCTGAGGTGTCAGGCGGGTTGCGGGGCAGTGTTCGTGGCATGATCAGGGGCGTCGGGCCACAGGAGGCGCCCCCCGCGATGCAGGTCGTCAAGCAGCAGGGCAAAGACAAAGCGCATCTCCGGCGTGGTCGAGAACACGCAACGCGACTTTTCATCAAGAAAATCCGACGGGATTTCTGCCGTGGCATGCATTGGCCGTCCGTGTTTGGCTTCCTGCCGACACCGGTCGCGCAGAATGTTTACGGCCTGCACCAGCGTTTCGCGCACAGGTGTGATCTCATGCGGGCCGAGCAGTTCCTTGCCCGCATTGACCGCCCGCGCCACGAGGAAGGCGTCGCTGTGGATACGCCGCATGACCGAGGGCAGTTCGGACAACATCGGGTCGCGTTCGGCCAGTTTGGCACGGCGTTCGCGCGCGGCTTCGGTCAACAGGGCGTCGATCTTGAACAGTTGTTCGATCCCGGATTCGACCATCGCCACAAGCTGGGCGTGGTCTGCTGTCCGGTCCAGTGCCTTGGTGATCATGTCGGCCACGATGTCCAGCAGGGACGCCGCGGTTGCGAAGGCCTCCCGCCGTGCGGGCCGGTGCAGCACGACATAGGACACCACGACCGACGCCCCGACCCCGCACAGGATGGACAAAAGCCGATCGAGCGGCCGGGTAAACGGCCCCCCTTCGGAGGGGAACAGCACGATGACCATCAGGGTAATCAGCGCGAACCGCCGTGTGCCCCGCCAAGCCGCCAGCCAGACCAGCGGGATCAGGGCAAGGTCGAAAGCCAGCCACCCGGGCATGACCCAAAGCCCCAGACCGATCACCGCGATGCCGGTTCCTGCCCCGATCAGCGTGCCGATAATCTGGTCGCGCCCGGTGCTCATGGTCTGGGTGATGCTGCCCTGCGTCACGATGACGGCGGTGATCAGGCTCCAGACCGGTTCGCGCAGATGCGCGATGTGGGCGGCAAGCCACGCCAGCGCGATCGACAGCACGAACCGCACCGACTGCCGCACCACGGGGCCGCCGCCATAATGTTCCCAGACCGCGTGTTCCCACGCGGCGAGTTGGGCGAGCGGGCCTTCAGCCTTCGTGTTGGTCGGGCGTTCGGGTGTGGCCAAGGCAGATCATCATTTCGCGTCGTCGAGCGGGAACGGCACCCAGCGCAGGCCGTCGCTGTTCTGCACCAGAAACAGCACGGAATGGCGGTGGGCATGGCGCGCGTCGTCAACTTTGTGCTGCAGATCCTCGGGTGTCGAGATTGCGGCCTGCGACACTTCGGTAATGACGTCGCCCGCTTTCATGCCGCGGTCGGATGCGGCACCGTTATCGGCCACGGCACTGACGACAACGCCTTTCTGATCGGTCGGCAGGTTGTATTTCTGCCGCGCCACGTCATCCAGCATCGCCGCCGTGAACCCGAGATCGTGCAGTTCCACGGAGCCTTTGCCGCTTGGCTTTTTCTTCGTGTCGGGGGTGTCTTTGGGGGCGGCGCTGTCGTCGGGCAGGGTGCCGATCTTGACGGTCACGTTCAACGTCTTGCCATGACGCCAGACACCGAAGGTCGCGTTCTGTCCGATCGGCAGTTGCGAGACCAGGCGTGGCAGCGCGCGGCCTTCCACGTCCTTGCCGTTCAGGGTCTGGATCACGTCGCCGGTCTTCAGGCCAGCGACAGAAGCGGGACCCTTGGCCTCGGCTTCGGCCACGAGTGCGCCGCGCGCGGGCTTGAGGCCCAGCCCGTCGGCAATGTCCTGTGTTACGTCCTGAATATGGACGCCGATCCAGCCGTGGGAGACTTTGCCCTTGCTGCGAAGCTGCTCGATAATACCGTGCGCTTCGTTTGAGGGGATCGAGAAACCGATGCCGATCGACCCGCCGGAGGGGGAGTAGATCGCGGTGTTGATGCCGATCACCTCGCCCTTCATGTTGAACAGCGGGCCGCCCGAATTGCCCTTGTTGATCGGGGCGTCGGTCTGGATGAAATCATCATACGGACCGGCATCGATATTGCGTCCGCGTGAGGACACGATGCCTGCCGTGACCGTGCCGGACAGGCCGAACGGGTTGCCGATGGCCAGGACCCAGTCACCGACGCGGGCATGGTCGCTGTCGCCGAAACCGACGGTCGGCAGCGGATGGGGCGATTCGACCTTGAGGATCGCGAGGTCGGTCCGGTCGTCATGGCCGATCAGCTTGGCCTTGAGGACGGTGTTGTCCTGCAGGGTCACGGTGATCTGGTCGGCGTTTTTGATCACGTGGTTGTTCGTGACGATGTAGCCCGCCGCGTCGATGATGAACCCCGATCCCAGAGCCTGCATCTTGCGCGGCGGTGCGTCGGGTGCGTTCTGGCGGTTCATGAAATCATGAAAGAACTTCTCGAACGGCGATCCGGGCGGAAAATTCGGCACCTGCGGGGCGCTCTGGCCGCCGCCATCATCGTCCTCATCGTCATCATCGCTGCCGGGTTTGACCGTCTCGGATGTCGAGACGTTGACCACGGCTGGCAACAGCCGCGCTGCAAGATCGGCGAAGCTGTCGGGCGCGCCGGCGGGGGGATGTGCCGCAGGGGCTTCCGTGCCGGTGGGGGCGGCGACCGGCGCTGCTGCATGAGTGCTGGCGCTGGCAAGCAGCAACGCGAGGGAGGCGACAACGACAGTCGGGGGAAGGAGACGCATCTGGGGCTTGGACTTTCGCATACGACGCGGATTCATGGCCCCCTGTATCGCACAGGTCGGTGGCTTGTTCCAAATAAGGTGAAACGAAGGCAGTAATGCGTTGTTCGGGAAACAAAAGGTCAGAAAAAAATGGGTATGCGCAAGAAAAACTTTTTTCTGGAAACCAAATATAGGGGAATTACATTTAAGTTGACTCGTTCATCAATCGTAAACAGATTGATTGCACAATAGTTAAGGGGTGAAAGTGTGTCAGGTACACTAGGGTGTGCGCAAACGGTTCCCGAGATAACTGAGAATTTATGCCGAAGTGGCGACGACAGTCCTGCCGCCCCCCACAGTTTTCCCGGTAAGACATGCTTTCTGGCAGGTGCCCTCATCGGGGTTGATGGAGACGCCCCCCGAGCGATCGAGGATTTGCGTGTTGGCGACACGCTGCTGGCGGTGACCGACACGGGCATCGAGCGCCGGGCCATCATCTGGGTGGGGCGTCGCGCCGTGGTCCCGCGCGATCGTTCCGAATTTCCGGTTCGGATCGTGCGCCATGCCATTGCTGACAACGTCCCGTTTCAGGATCTGCTGGTAACGCAGGATCACTGTCTTTTTCTGGACGACATGTTCGTGCCGGTGCGGCTTCTGGTAAACAACCGATCCATCTTCATCGACGAAACCTTCGTACAGTTCGATGTGTATCACGTCGAGACCGCGATCCATTCCGTCATTCTGGCGAACGGCGTCATGACGGAGAGTTTTCTGGATGTGGGGAACAAGATGATCTTCACCCCGCTGCCGTCGCTGCGGCTTGTCTCCGACAGCACGAAGGTGCGCGAAGAGCGGAACGGCACCGACCCGCTCTGAGCAGGGGCCTCGCCCGGGTATCAATGCTGCACAGCACCAATTGGAAAGGTCGTGTCTGAAGGGAAAGATTGGGGTCCCCTCGGGATGCGCGGGTGGTGGCTTGTTTCCTTGGGGCCGACTGTTCGGATTCCAGTGTCCTGACGGGCAGATTTCCACTCACCAGCATGAAGTGACTCGAAAAAGCCTCGTCGCGAGACTTTGCAAACAGTCTCTAAACGTCGCGCAATCGCATAAGCATCTGGTCCAATCCGAATTTGCGCTGCTAAGATCGAAACCGAAACAAGTGGCGCGCTGTCGCGCGCGCGGCAAAGCGGTGGATGATGCCCCTGACCCTGAACAACTCCCGAAGCGTGCAGGACCTCGAAGCCATGTCTGATCGGTACGAGCGGGCGTTGGCGGATAACGATCTTCCTGAACTGGACGCGCTGTTTCACGACGGGCCGGAGGTGGTGCGCTATGGCGCGACCGAATGTCTGTATGGCGCGGACGAGATTGCAGCCTTCCGGCGCACCCGCACGGGCGGCGCGCCCCCGCGGACGAACATCAAGCGAACGGTGGTGACGATGGGTGATGACACGGGCTGCGTGAATATCGAATTTCGTCGCCTTGCCGATGGTCGCCTTGGCCGACAGAGCCAGACCTGGTGGCGGGGGCCGCAGGGATGGCGGGTCATTGCCGCCCATGTCTCCCTGATGCCGGTTTGACGGCAGTCGTGCCGGGCACCGCACCCTCTCGCCTGCTGGATCGACTGTCGCCCATGCCCGGCGTGGCCGGGACGACCAGTTTGCGGCGCGAGATTGTTGCCGGACTGACCACGTTCGGCGCGATGGGGTATGTCGTGGTGGTCAACCCGCATATCCTCAGTGCAACGGGGGCTGATCCGCATGCGCTGATCGTCATCACCGCACTGGCTGCGATGGCCGGGTCGCTGCTGATGGGATTGATCGGACGGCTGCCGATCGCGCTGGCACCGGCGATGGGATCGAACGTGGTCTTCGCGCAGGTGGCAGCGGCGGGCAGCGGCGTGTCTTACGACACCGCGCTGGTCATGGTTCTGGTCGGCGGTGTGATGTTCACGCTGTTTTCGGCAACGCGCCTGCGCGAACATCTGGTGATCGGCTTTCCCGATGCAGTGCGGATCGGGCTGCAATGCGGGCTGGGCCTGTTCATCGCCGCAATCGGGTTACGCAATGGCGGGCTGATCGGCACCGGCGGCCATTTCGGGGATCTGCGGCAGCCGGCCGTCCTGTTGAGTGCGCTTGCCGTGATTGCGACGCCGGTTCTGATGGTGTTGCGTGTGCCGGCAGCACTTCTGGTGTCCATCGTGGTGATCACTGTGTTTGGGCTGGTGGTGCCGGGGGCGAATGGCAAGATGCTGACGCATCTGCCGGCCCACATGTTGCAGGTGCCGCCGTGGCCGACCGACTATGTCATGGCGTTCGATTTCCACGCATTTTTGCGGCAGTTGCCGCTTGCCCTGCCTCTGGCGGGATATTTCTTCCTCGGCGATTTTTTTTCCGCGACTGCGACTTTGATCGGCGTAACGCGCCGGGCGTCGTTGATGGACGCGCAGGGTCGGATGCCCAATGCACGGGCGGCGTATCTGGCGGACGGGATCGCGTCGCTGGTCGGGGCGTGCCTCGGCAGTTCGACGGTCGCGGCCTATGTCGAGTCCGCGACGGGTGTTGAAAGTGGCGGCCGCACGGGTCTGACGGCTCTGGTCGTGGCGGGGCTGTTTGGTCTGAGCACCTTTTGCTGGCCGCTGATTGCAGCGATCCCGGCGCAGGCGACGGCCCCGGCTCTGGTCATGGTTGGTGTGCTGATGATGGACGGTATTCGCCATCTGGATCACACGCGGCTGGAGAATGTGGTCAGTGCCGTGCTGATCCTGCTGCTGACGGTGGCGACGGGCAATCTGGTTGTCGGTCTGTCGGCGGGCTGTTTTTCCTACACGCTGATGGCGTTGGCGTTGCGCATACGCGTCGCGCCGATCCTGCTTCTGACCGATGGATTGCTGATTGCCTATCTTATCCTGAGTGCCGTGGCGCTTCATTGAAAACAGACCGAGAGGGACCAGACATGACGGAATTTCAGGCTGTGTCGGATCGCGACATCAACACCCCCGCCGCGCGTGATCGGGCGGTGCGGGCGGCGGCAGGCAGCGTGCCGTTCGACGTGCTGCTGATCAATGGTGTGGTCGCGGATGTCGCAACAGGTGAGATGCGGGAAGCCGATGTCGGGCTGGCCGGAGCGCTGATCGCGAGTGTCCATCCGACAGGCACCCGCCGCGATGCGGCGCGCGTGATCGATCTGGCCGGTGCGGTCGTGGCACCCGGGCTGATCGACACGCATCTTCATATCGAAAGTTCGATGATCACACCGCGCAGTTACGCGGAAATTGTCGTGCCACAGGGCACCACGACCCTGTGCTGGGATCCGCATGAGGTGGGGAATGTCGGCGGCCTGGACGCGGTGCGCTGGGCGGTGCAGGTGTCGCGCGATCTGCCGTTGCGAATTCTGGTCGAAGCGCCGTCCTGCGTGCCGTCCGCACCGGGGCTGGAGCGGGCGGGGGCGGTGTTCGATGCCGCGGCGATGACCGAAATGCTGTCCTGGCCAGAAGTGATCGGAGTGGCTGAGGTGATGGACATGCGTGGCGTGATCGAACGGTCCGACCACATGAGCGGCATTGTGCAGGCGGGTCTGGACAGCGGCAAGCTGGTGTTCGGCCATGCGCGCGGGCTGGAGGGTGCCTCGCTGCAGGCGTTTGCGGCCGCCGGGATCGAGTCCGATCATGAACTGACGGGCGAAGCCGACACGCTGTCCAAATTGCGGGCGGGCTTCACGCTGGAGCTTCGTGTCTCACACGCCGAGATGGCGCTGGAAGCGGTGGCGGCGTTTGAAAAACTCGGTCATGTTCCGCAGACGGTCACATTGTGCACGGATGACATCTTCCCCGACGATCTGGTCGAGCGCGGGGGGGTGCTCGCCCTACTGAAGCTGCTGGTCACGGGCGGCATGAAGCCGATCGACGCGTTGCGCTGCGGCACACTGAACGCGGCAATGCGACTGGGTCGGCGCGATCTGGGATTGGTGGCACCCGGACGGCGGGCCGATCTGGTGGTGTTCGGCAATGTGCATGATTTCCCGGTCCGGCGTGTGTTCGCCTCCGGACAGGAAGTGGCGGTGGACGGTGCGCTGAGCGTGACGATGCGCCCCGACCCGGGCGTCGCCCCGACCGCGACGATGAGCCTGGCGCCCGTCACTGCCGAGGCATTCCGAATTGCAGCCAGCGGCCCGCGTGCGCGTGTGCACACGGTTCACACCCCCCGCTTCACCCGCTGGGCGGAGCGTGAGGTCGAGGTGCGCGACGGCGCGGTTGTCTTGCCCGAAGACTGCATCCTGATGGCCGTGTTCAACCGCTATGGCGAGGGCTCTGCCCCCGGTCTTGGCGTGATGGAGGGGTGGGGCACATGGCAGGGTGCGTTTGCCACGACCATTCTGCATGACAGCCACAATCTGGCGGTGTTCGGTCGCAATGTAGACGACATGGCAGCGGCGGCGAATGCGCTGATTGCCTGTGGTGGCGGCATGGCGGCGGTTCTGGATGGTCAGAAACTGGCCGTTCTCGATCTGCCGGTGTGCGGCCTGTTGTCCGAGGACCCACCGCACGAGGTGGCAGCGCGGTTTGCCGAAATCCGGCGTGTATCGGCGCAGATTGCGATCGATCCACCCGCGGCGCTCGTCAAGCTGGTGATCGGGGCGAGCCTGGCTTGCAATCCCGGGCCGCACGTGACGGATCTGGGCATTACGGACGGCATGACAGGCCGTGTGGTGGTCGATCCCGTTATCGCCTGAGCTGTGTGTCGAGCCTGTGTCGTGAATGCTCTGTGCAGAGGTTTGACCTTTTGGCGAAGTGTATCAGGACGCGGTTTTTAGTGAGGCCCCGACACGCAGCGTGTGAAAATTGACCAGCGCCAACGCTGCGGCGCTGAAGACTTTGTCCTTGTGCGCCAGTGCAAAGGTTCGCAGGAAAGCCTGATCTTCGATGACACGGCTATCGTCGAGCACGAAATTGATAAGTGGCTTCTGCATGGCTGAAAGATTGAGATTCATCATCGTCAGGCATCCAAGATACCACTGGTAGAAGATGCGTATTGCGCCGGGATCGGCCTGCACGGTGTCCAGAAATTTCTGGCACGACAAGGCGCCCACGCCATAGAGGCTTGCCAGCGCGGCACTCGGGACGGTCGGGGTTTGCTGTTGTGCGGTTGTCTGCGCCTGTTTCACCGGTTCGGTGGAATGGGGCTTCGGGGCGTTGGAGGGGCCGCCTTCATACTGGACGAGCGTGTCTGCGGCATCCAGATCGTAGATTTCACAATTGTCGCCAACGACATCGGCTTTCAGGATCCGGGCGATCCGGACCAGTTTTACGATCAGCGGTTCTTCCGGATATTTGGTCGAAATACGACCGTTGACGTGCCAAAGGCGCGGCAGGTCATCCTGTTTACTGGAGTTTCCGGTGTTCCAGACTGCGGTGTCCAGACTGGCCGTGCCGGTGCGGCGATCGAATTCCGGTTCGAGTTCCGGATCGTTTTCGATCAGTATCCGCCATTCATCGGTCGAGATGCCGGGGCCCGCGCGCCTTGAAAAAAGGGGGTGGCGCGTGATTTCGACATCGTAACCCATCTCAAGTCTCTTTCCGTCTTCCCGTATACATTTCGTTACTTTGAACACGCAAATGCAGAACGTCAAACCGGGAAGGAGAAAGAAAATCTATTTCAAGCCCACTTTAAGGGCGTGTTTTATCGCGTCGGCGCGACGGAGGGGTGAAGGCCGTGCGGCATCACGCAATAAAAAACCGGCTCAGACCCAGATCCCGCAGACCCCTGCGATAAGCGATCGAACTGCGGTCCGCCATCACATGCGCCTCCAGCGTCGGATCGAGCGGTAGACATTCCGGCTTCTGGGCCTCGACAATCAACCGGTCTTCTTCAAAAACACGCAGGTTGAAATCGTAGACATCCTGCACTGGGCCGTTGGTATCGAAATTTCGGCAGATCGGGGCGAACATGCGGGTCTTGCGCGCGGACACCGGGGACGCCGCGTTCATGATCACCAGTCGCGCATCATGCGGGAAATGGATTTCCAGTGTGGCGGTAAAGGGCAGGTGGGTGCGGAAATGCCGCAGCCAGACGAAGTCTTCGGGCGCCGTGTGCTCCACGCCCGCCGGGTAATTGCCGACATTGCTGCGATATTCGACCTCGAAGCCCTCGGGCGTTGGTTTGGGCACGTATGCGGGCACGCGGGGGTTGTTCGGATCGGCAAAGGTTTCGGTATGCACGAAGGCGAAGTGCGCGACGTCGAGGAACCCTTCCAGTTGCCGCCCGGCAAAGCCGGCAATGTCGATCCACGGGCAGGTGATCTGCTGGAACGCGGCTTCGTCCCAATGTGGCATATCCGGGATGGTCGGCACTTCAGCGGGGCGCAGGCATGTCCAGATCAGGCCATACCGCACGACCGCCGGATAGGTCCGCAGATGCAGCTTCGGCGGAATCGCGCTGTCCGGGTGGGCCGGGACGCGGACACAGCGACCGGCCTGTCCGAAGCGAAACCCGTGATAGGCACATGCGATCGACGTGCCGTCTCCGGTGCCCATGCTCAGCGGGACGCCGCGATGCGGGCACAGGTCCTGTGCGATGACCAGTTCCCCCTCGGCCCGGTAGATCACCAGTTGTTCGTCGAGCAACATGACGCCGACCGGGCTGCTGCCGACCTCGCGCTCCAGCGCCACGGGGAACCAGTGCTGCGCCAGAATGGCCCAGTCCGGGGCTTCGAACGTGCAGTTGCGCGGAAGATAGATCTGATCGGTGTCTGCCAAGATGTGGGCCTGCCTGCGGAGCGGAGGGGGCCGCGTCGGGTGCGCGGGTTCCGGCAGAGAATTTCACACTCGCGCTGCCCTCGTATATCGCATAAATTCGGGTTGTTCATTCGCAAAAAAAGAGCACCTATGCCCGTATTCTCCCGCTTTCTGCGCTATTTCGTGGCTGTGGCGCAGCACGGCTCAATCCGTAAGGCATCCGAGGAACTGGGTATCGCGGCGTCGGCGATCGATCGGCAGTTGTTGCAGGGTGAAAACAGTTTCGGCGCACCGCTGTTCGAGCGTCTGCCCACTGGTCTGCGCCTGACGGCCACTGGCGAGATGGTATTGAATGCCGCCCATCGCTGGTTGCAGGAGCGGGAGACCCTGATTTCGCAGATCGACGATCTGAAGGGATTGCGGCGGGGCAGGGTGGATGTGCTGTTGCCCGACGCCCTGACCAAAGGCCTAGTGCCGAGGCTTGTCGGGCAGTTGCGGCAGTCGCATCCGGGGATCGTGCTGAATCTGCTGGTGCGGGACAATCATGATATTGCCGACCTGCTGCTGGCGGGTGCTGCGGATTTTGCGCTGATCCTCAACCCCGCGCGCATTCGGGACATGGAGGTGCTGGCGCAGGTGGATTATCCGCTGGGGTTCGTCACGTTGCCTGACCATCCGATTGCGGTTTCCGGTGCCGCGCGGTTCAGCGCGAGTGCGGACCACCCGATGATCGTGCCGGCGCATACGCTGGCGTTGCGGCGGCAGATCGAGCGACTGGAGCATGATACCGGCGTCTCGCTGAAAGCTGCGGCGACGGCGGATAGTATCGAGATGATCAAGTCTCTGGTTCAGGTTGGTGCTGGCATCGGGATACTGAGTTATGTGGATGTGGTGGCCGAAGTTGAGGGCGGCTTTTTGTCCTTCACCCCGATCGTGAATCACCAACTCTCCCCGTTGGTGCTTGGATTGTGTGTAGGGCGCGCGCGCCAGCTTTCTGCAGCCGCAGGGCTGGTGTTGAGTCTGATAAAAGACAGCCTTGCCGCCGCCGGGCCTGTCTGACCGCCGCCGCTTTTTTGCAACAGAAGGGTGCAAATTTTGTTCTGGCCGTCAGACATAATTTGAATTACATAACGATATCAGATCAAATATCAGGAAGTGCATCAGGCATAGTGCTGCGAATTCGACCCGAACATTGCGAATGGCTGTGCCAAAAGGCGCGCAATACGCGTGGGATGGATTCTCGTCTTCCTGAATATTGCGAAAAGTAACATTCATTCTTTCAAAGTTCGGGAGTAGAGGTCGTTGGCCCATTTTCTGTCGCGCGTCGTGCCGCCTTTGCGCCCGAAATTCAGAAGCTCGCTGCTGCTTCTGACCTGCTGTAGCGGCCTGACGTCGGTCGTCTTGTTGCAGCCGGTGGACGCGCAAACGACGACAGCCATGCATCCGGTAAAGAAAAGTCGGTCGAAAGCCGTTCATCACACGGCGGCAAAGCCGACCCCGGCACGGGCCGCAACCGGCGTGCATCCGACGATTCCGCATGCTGCTCCCGTCAAGACGTCGCCTTATGTCGCGCACCAGGGTGAGGAAATCAGCGTGTCTTCCTCTCGCGACGCGATGAGTCGCGGCGGCGGGATGATGCATCTTGAAACCGTCACGCACGCGGCTCAGACCATCGGACGGCAGTTCATCGAGATGCGTTCGCCGACCAGCACGGCGTTCGATCTGATCAAGACACTGCCGAGCGTGAACGTGAACACGCCTGATACTTCCGGCATGCAGGGCGGTGCGATCCAGATCCGCGGTCTGACAGATTCCGATATGGCGCTGATGGTCAACGACGCACCTGCTGCCAGCGCCAATTACATGGCTGAAGATATCGATTCCGAAAATCTGGAGAGTGTGACGGTCACGCCGGGCAGTTCGGCCACGGATTTGCCCGCCACGTCATCGGCTGGCGGTGTGTTGAACGAGGTCAGTCGTGACCCCGGCCATGAATTCGGCGGCCTGCTGGATTTTTCGTATGGCACGAACAACCTGTCGCGTGAGTTCATTCGCGTGGATTCGGGCGAAATCGGGAATTCGGGTGTTCGCACCTTCCTGTCTTTTTCCAATGCCCACGCGCGTTCCTGGATGGGGGCGGGTATCAACGAACGCAAGCATCTGGATTTCGGCGCGCGCAAGGACTGGACCAACGGTTCGTATGCCCGCCTGTTCGCATCGTGGAATTATGAGGATTTCACGATTGATAATTACCCCACGGCGTCTCAGTTCCTGAATTACAAGCACACGGGCAACGGGTACGGTAACAAGGCCGAATTCGATCCGGCCAACAATGATTACTGGAAAGACAATATTGATCATTGGAACCAGATTTTCATCGTGGCGCCCGTCCATGTTGTGCTAACCCGCAAGCTGTCGTTCGACATCACCCCGTGGTTCGACTGGGGACAGGGTTGGGACGGTTCGCCCGGCGGTCTTGCGGGCGCTGGCTATACCAACTATGCGGGCACTCCGGTTTCTGAGACCGCACCTGTCACCAGCTACTTCCTGGAGAATCATGCGTTTCAGTTCGGTGCCACCGCGAAGTTCGGCTATGACATCGACAAGCATAATCATCTTCAGTTCGGATATTGGTATGAGAACGAAGATTACCTGCAGTATTTCCCGGAAAGCCTGACGCTGCCGAACGGGGCGAACCCAAGCCCGAACGCCTATGCCAGTCAACTCTATGTGGCCGGGTCACGCTTCATCCCGGGCAACGATACCGGGTTCGAGCTGCATTCGCTGTTCATTGATGACACCGCGAAATATCTGAATAACAAGCTGACGATCAATCCTGGCTTCAAGTTCGTCATGACGAACTACTGGTATGAAACCTATGGCATCACCGGTGCGCCGAGTGCGCCGAAATCAGGGGAAAACCTGACGGCACCCCTGCCGCATCTGTCGATCGGTTATATGATCAACGATCACAACCAGATTTACGTCAATGCGGAGGGTGATTTCCGCCAGCCCGATCCGTCGTCGCTTGCGGTGACATCGATTGCCGGTGGAAAATTCCCGAACAGTGAATATTCGATCAAGGAAGAACTGGGCTATCGCTATCACGACAAGTACCTTGTCGCGGATTTGTCCCTGTTCAACTACAACATTACCAACCGTCTGCTTTCGACCTATGTCGGGGCGGGACAGTCGGCCACGGTCAATGCGGGCAACGAGACCATTCGCGGCTTCGATCTGATGCTGGCGGGGCAGCCGATTTACGGGTTCAGCCCATATGTGTCGTTTGAATATCTGCACGGCACGCTGGATTCGAACATCGCGGCGTCAGATGTGGACGGCAATCTGTCGGCCATTCACACGAAGGGTATGCAGGCCCCACAGGCCCCGCACGTGATGGCGAACTTCGGTCTGACCTATACCCACGGTGGATTTTTTGCCAATGGTACGGTGCATTACACCGGTCCGCAGTCGGTCACGCTTGCCGGTGACGAACGCATTCCCGGCTACGTCACGGACACGCTGTCTCTTGGCTATCACTTCAAGCCTTACAAGTTCCTGAAGGCCCCTTCGGTCAAGCTGAACTTCACGAACCTGACGGGTGCGATCGTCCGGACCGGATCTTATGGCGTGGGAACCAATGCGACGTTGCTGCGCCTGATGAACGGCAACATGATCGCCTCGACCAGCGAAGCGCAGTTCTATGTGGAGCCGCGCTTCAGCATGACCGGGACGATTTCCACATCGTTCTGATCGGAGTTCGTGGACGCGGCACACCGTCTCGCGTCGATTGCGCAGCGAAGCATGAAGGGCAGCATATCCGCCCTTCATGCTGGCGATGACGTTCCGGTCTGGACGCAGTCAGCGGCGCCACACCACCTGCGACCTGCGTGCTCCCTTTCCCAACGCGATTTTCGCGTAACTGGCCATAACGCTGATGCAGCCTTAACGGATATGGCACCAGCGTGTGAGGTGCCTCAGAACGTCTCGCCGACCAGTTTTTCGCTGAGGCTCCACAACGCTTCAGCCCGTTGCGGGTCAACCGCGTAAGCGCGCACGCCCTGCTTCATGAGGCCGAGCGGCTGGTCGGCAGGAACAATCTCGCTGATCCCGCAATCCTCACCATAGCGCCCACCGATCCGGGCGGGGTCGGCAATGGTTGCCGCCCAGACGGCACTGGCCGCACCCTGCGGAATGGATTTGAAGGTGAAGGGTGGCTCGCCCTGTTCAATTGCCTGGCGGTTGAGGTCGGCGACCATCGTCTCGATCTGCCCTTGTTCCATGTGTCGCGAAAGTTCAGTCGCGATGCCGCCCGGGTGCATCGCCACGGCGCGAACGCCGCGCGTTTTATGGCGCGCATCCAATGCGACAGCGAACAGGACATTGGCGGTTTTGGAACGTCCATAAGCGCCGAACGGGGTGTATTCGGTTGTCTCGAAATTCGGGTCTTCAAGGTCCACGTCCGCGAACCGGTGTCCAGCAGAGGATAACAGGACAATCCGCCCGCCATCCTTCACCAACGGCAGCAGGCGGTTGACCAGCACGAAATGGCCCAGATGGTTGGTGCCGAACTGCGTTTCGAAGCCTTCTTTCGTGTGGCTCAGGGGTGTTGCCATGACGCCGGCATTGGCGATGATGGCGTCGAACTGCGTGCCTTGGGCGAGCAGGCGGTCGGCGCAGGCGCGCACGCTCGCAAGATCGGCAAGGTCGAGTTCCTCAAGCGTAAGCAGGGACTGATCGATATGAGATGTGGCCTGCCGGGCCTTGGCCAGATCGCGCGCCGTGCCGATCACATGGGCACCATGTGCGATCAGCGCCCGCGCCGTCTCGACGCCAAGGCCGGCGGAAACGCCTGTCACGAGATAGCGCTGGCCCTGAAGCGAGACACCGTTCAGCACGTCATCGGTTGTTGAGTGAGCATTGAATTGGGGGGACATCGGGTATCCTCGTGCATAAGTTGAGGCGTGTGCCTTGCTGGCCGGCAAAGCGCACATTATCAGGAAGCATGTTCCGCTTATCATATGCGGAATGTGATTCCGTTTATCAAGGGGAATTCAGAAATTGGAAGACACCACCCGCCGCAGGCGTCCGCGGGCGGACGGGCAGCGCAGCCGTCAGGCCCTGCTGGCAGCGGCACGCGCCGCATTCATGGAGGGTGCCGTCGATATCCGCATGGATGCGATCGCGGCGCGCGCCGGTGTTGGTGTGGGGACATTGTACCGGCACTTCGCCGACCGGGAGACATTGATTGAGGCGGTTTATGCGGTCGAGCGTGACGAACTGATCGCGGCTGCCGATACGGTATCCGCCGATCATCCACCACTTGAGGCCTTGCGAACGTGGATGCGGCTGTTCGTCGATTATGCGGCGGCCAAGCAGGCGATGACCCCTGTCCTGAACACGCTGCGTGGCGGTGCGGCGGCCTTGTATGCCCGCACTGGCATGCCGATTACCGATGCCGTCACGCGGCTGGCACAAGCTGCGGTGCAGGCGGGCGATCTGCGCTCCGACATTGACCCGATCGACTTGTTGCGTGCGGTCTATGGTGTCTGTGCCATTGCTGGGGAACGGCCTGACGAGGCGCGGAAATTTGTCGACATCATTCTGAAGGGTGCGCGCCCGGAGGTGTGAAACTTCACCTGCGCATGGTGCCAGGTGATTCGTGACCGAATACCGGTTCGTGATTGCGAACCGTCGGGATGTGGTGTGTCTGCTTCCCGAACGGGCGCGGAACCCGGGGTGGAAAACAGCTGTCTGAGGGGGTCATCAAGCCCCCTGCATCTGTCAGCCGTTGCGGTCGGGGGAACGGCGCTTTGGTTCCTTGGCGGTGCTGAAAAACCGTTCGAGCGCGGGTGTGACCCTGTCTTCGTGCCAGAGCAACCAGAGCTCCGTCTTGACCGGCGCGACCGCCAGTGGCCGGGAAATCACGCCAGCGCGCGCCAGCGCCGCCGTCTCCCGGGGCACTACGCTAAAGCCCAGACCCGCCGCGACGAGGCCGACGACGCTGCCAATGTCCGAGGCACGCCATTGGACGTTGAGGACAATGCCCGCGGTTGCGGCGTGCTCGGAAATGATCTGCATGATCCCGACTTCGTCGGTGTCGGGCAGTCCGACCATCGGATGCAGTGCAAGGTCGGCGGTCGGGATTGCATCATGCATGCGCATGGGATGGTCGGGCGCCATGATCACCACGAGATCCTGCCGCGAGTGCAACTGACGCTTGATACCGGGACCGACGCGGAACGGTCCACGTGCCAGAGCGGCGTCGAGTTCGCCAGCATCCAGCGCGCGGCAGAGTTCCGCAACGCTGCCTTCTGTCAGCACGATTTCCACGTCGGGCGCGTTGTCGCGCATGGTTTTCAGCTGTGATGGAAACTGCTGCTGAAACATGGCTGATCCCACATATCCCAGATTCAGTCGCCCGACTTCGCCTCTGGCGGCGCGCTGGACCTGATGGATGAGGGCATCGTGCGCGGCCAGAAGTCTGCGGGCTTCGCGGCGGCACACGTGGCCTGCTTCCGTCAGGTCGATGCCGCGCTTGCGCCGGTGAAACAGTGGCGCACCAACGGCGTGCTCCAGTCCCTTGATCTGCTGGCTCAATGCCGGTTGCGCGATGTTGAGCCGTTCGGCCGCCCGTCCGACATGCATGGTTTCGCAGACCGCGAGAAAGACCTGAAGGCGTCGCAGGGACGCGGAGACCAGAGCATCGTTCATAGGTTTGAACGTATTAAATATGGATCTTCATGTATATGGATTTGCGTGAGTGAAACCCCGATGGTCGCCTCCGAGCTTGGCCAGCGCGCCACAGCAAGGACGACATCGGGAGTCATTGTCATGGGTCAGAATTCCGAAGACATGAAGATCACGGATCTTCGCAGCGCGATCGAGGTGCTGAAGCAGCACGAGGGCGAATATATCGAGACCGACGTCGAGGTCGATCCGGAAGCCGAGCTTTCCGGCGTTTATCGCTATGTCGGGGCAGGTGGCACGTGCGAGCGTCCTACACGCAAGGGCGGCCCGGCCATGATGTTCAACAGCATCAAGGGTTATCCCGATTTCCGCGTGGCTATCGGTATGGTCGGCTCCCGCAAGCGCGTCGGTCATCTGCTGAACTGCGAGCCGTCAAAGCTCGGGTTTTTGTTGAAATCGTCTGTGGAAAAGCCGATCCCGCCGGTCGAGGTCGCCGCTGACAAAGCCGTCTGCCAGGAAGTCGTGCATTATGCCGATGACCCGGACTTCGATCTTCGCACGCTGCTGCCGGCGCCCACGAACACGCCGGAAGATGCAGGGCCGTATCTGACGATGGGCCTGTGCTACGCTGCCGATCCGGACACCAGAGAGCATAACATCACTATTCATCGCCTCTGCGTGCAGAGCCGCGATGAATTGTCGATGTGGCTCACACCGGGGCGGCATATCGAAGTGTTTCGTCAGAAGGCTGAAGCTGCGGGCAAGCCGCTGCCGATCTCGGTCAGCATCGGTGTCGATCCAGCCATCCAGATTGCCGCGTGCTTCGAGCCGCCGACCACGCCGCTGGGCTTTGACGAGTTGAACATCGCCGGTGCGCTGCGCGGTCACGCCGTCGAACTGGCGCGGTGCCTGACGGTTGATGCGCGCGCGATTGCCAATTCGGAAGTTGTGATCGAAGGGGAGTTGATCCCGAACTATCGTGTGCGGGAGGACCAGAACACCGGCACGGGAAAGGCGATGCCGGAATTCCCCGGCTATACCGGCGAGTCCAAGGATGAACTGCCGGTCATCAAGGTCAAGGCGGTGACGCACCGTCGCAAACCGATCCTGCAGACGACCGTCGGACCGGGCGAGGAGCACGTCAATCTGGCGGGCATCCCGACTGAGGCCAGCATTCTCGACATGGTCGAGCGTGCGATGCCTGGCAAGGTCGTCAATGTGTTCGCGCATTCCTCGGGCGGTGGCAAGCTGCTGGCTGTGATCCAGTTCAGGAAATCGTCGCCGAATGACGAGGGGCGTCAGCGTCAGGCGGCTCTGCTGGCGTTCTCCGCGTTCCCGGAGCTGAAGAACGTGATCCTGGTCGATGAAGACGTTGATATCTACGATACGGACGACGTTCTGTGGGCCATGCAGACCCGGTATCAGGGCGACATCGACACCGTCTTTATCCCCGGTGTGCGCTGCCATCCGCTAGACCCATCGCAGACGCCGGAATACAGCCATACGATCAGAGAAACCGGCAGTTCATGCAAGACGATTTACGATTGTACCGTGCCGTTCAAGCTGAAGGCGCATTTCGAGCGTTCGAAGTTCATGGAAGTCGACGTCAAGCGCTTCCTGCCCGACTTCGAAGGCTGAGGCAGTCATGGCCATGCCAATCCCCAGGGTCGTCGTTGGAATCAGCGGTGCGACAGGGTTCCAGTATGGCGTCAAGGTTCTCCGGCTTCTTCGGGAGCTGGGGGCCGAAACCCATCTGGTCATGTCCAAAGCCGCAGGTCTGACCCGTGAACATGAAACGGCGTATTCGCGAGACGAGGTGATTGCGCTGGCGGACATCTTTTATCCCACGGGTGCCGTGGGTGCCGCCATATCAAGCGGGTCGTATCAGACGGTCGGCATGATTGTCGCGCCGTGTTCGATGCATACCCTGGCGGCGATTGCCAACGGCATTACCGATAACCTGTTGAGCCGTGCGGCCGATGTCGTGCTCAAGGAGCGTCGGCGGCTGGTACTGATGGCCCGCGAGACGCCGCTGCATCTGGGGCACCTGCGCAACATGGCAGCCGTGACGGAGATGGGCGGCATCATCTTCCCGCCAGTCCCGGCACTGTATGCCGGTCCCCAGTCGGTCGATCAGATCATCACGCACAGTGCGGCGCGTGCCATCGGCCTGTTGGGATTCGACAGTCGTTCGCTCCCGCGTTGGGGCGAGGATCTGGCCACCACGCATTCTGAAGGATAAGTCCGGCCATGATCATCGGCCCCTATATCGACGGCGCGGCAGTCTTTCTGGGCGCGACCGGAGGCGCCCTGCTGTCAGCCAGAATTCCGGCGCGCCTGTGTGTCGCAATGCCGCTGACGTTTGGCGCATGCTCCATGGCGATGGCGATCATCCTGCTCAACAAGGCGGTGCACATGCCGGTGATGGTGCTGTCCGGGATTCTCGGGGCACTGGTTGGTGAGTTGCTGTATCTGGAGCTTTTCATCGGCAAGGCAGCCGCCAAGGCACGCATCGTCATCGACGCGGTTATCAAACCCAAGGTCCAGGGTCTGAGCCACGAGGAATTTCTTGAGAAATTCGTAGCCCTCGTCGTGCTTTTTTGCGCCAGCGGGACGGGAATTTTTGGGTCCATGCACGAAGGCATGACCGGAGATTTCTCCGTGCTGATCGCCAAATCATTCCTGGACTTCTTCACCGCGGGCATCTTTGCCACGACCCTTGGCTACGCCGTGGCGACACTTGCGCTGCCTCAGCTTGCCATTCAGCTGACGCTGGCTTTCATGGCAATTGTCATCATGCCGTTGACGACGCCGGCGATGCAGGCGGATTTTTCCGCCACGGGTGGACTGCTGATGCTGGCCGCAGGCTTCCGTATTTGCGGCATCAAGATGTTCCCGGTCGCGAACATGTTGCCGGCGCTGATCTTTGCGATGCCCGTCTCCGCTCTGTGGACGCATATCTTCGGATGAAACCCCTGTGGGTAGGCTGAAGGACTATCATGACTATCATTCCCGCCCTCATCGAGGCTTTTCTGATGGAGTGTCATGTGATGTCCATCGCAACCTGCGATGGCCGGGAACCCTGGGCCGCGAGTGTCTTTTACGCATACGACCCTGACACCCGCACGTTGCTATTTGTCGGTAGCCCCAGCACAAGGCACGCTGTGGAAATCATGAATCGCCCCCGAGTTGCCGGGACGATTGCCGGACAGCCCAGGGCTGTTCAGGAGATACAGGGGGTGCAGTTCAGCGGTATATGCGCGCTTATTGCCGACGAACTCGGGGAGCGTGCAGCGTTTGAGCAATTCTATCAGCGGTTCCCTGAAGCCAAGGCGAGGCCCGCGAAGATTTGGTCCGTGGAACTCGATTATCTGAAGTTCATAAGCAACATCGAACAATTTGGAAAAAAAATTACCTGGTCTCGCCACGAGCGGTGATTTTCAAGAGATGCCTCGGGCCGCCGGTGCTGCTGCATGCGTCGAACACGATAAACTGTTCATCGCGCACGCCCTCAGAGGAAGGGGGAAGTCGACGGGCTTTATCACCGCTTAGTCGGCAATCGGAACCAGATGCGACGGTGGCCATCATATCACTCTGTCGCTGGCACCCCTCGTCAAGGCTCAGCGATCTTGGTGCGCCGGAAAGACTGAGACGTTGTTGTATGTTGATCGTACTATCCAAGAAGGACGAGATACGTCCTACGCAAAGAAGATCGAACCGGCTTCCAAAGCCAGCAGGTAAAGATCGGCAGGACGCTCTATAGGCACATTACTCCAGCGACGGAGGCTATCTTCTCTATAGGCGGACCCGTCACTTCGTGCGGTCTCGATCAGGAGGAGTCTCTGCTTGCTGTCTTTCGTCAGAAGCAATCCTGTCTCGTAGACCACGCTGCTCACAATGACAACACTGCGGCTGTTACCGATCGCAGACTGCATAGGCGAACTTTGCCGTGCTCGGCCGATTCCAGTTCGCGACGATGACCGAACCGTACGTGGATATGAATGTCTTTCCTGTACCGCGTAAAATCCCAAGCAGATCATCGGCGACGATCGTGCGGTCAGAATCCGCAGTGCGAATAACGGCCTCGGACAGGGTGTGCCTGTCCTGCAGCGTTCTTCTTAAGGCCATCGCGCCGGGAGAGTGACCACATCGCTCTTCAGCCTTGCGCGTCCCGGGACGTCGTAACCCTACTCGTGCAGCTTTGGAGTGATGGTCCACCGATATAGCCGGCTCCCTCGCAGCGGTCGTCGCTCCCTAAAACACCCGGATAAAGGCCGGATCAGGGCAGCACCGCGTTCGGACATCGTGCGCTTTTCTAGAGATATTTCCCAAACGCAGGTCGGGAGTCAATTATTTTCAGATACTGACTAGTATTTGAAAAGCAGACAGGATATGGGAGACGTATGATCGCACTCGTCAGGCAAAACTGTCGTCGAATGACACGGACCGAAAGTCGCGCCGCGACGCGTCGACAAATTCTCGACACGGCGCAGCGCGCTTTCGCGAGGGAGGGATTTGGTGGTGCCACGATCGGAGCGATCGCAACTGAGGCGGGTTTCACCAAGGGTGCGATCTACTCGAATTTCGAGGGGAAAGAGCAACTATTTCTCGAGGTTATGAAGGAGTATCAGGAGCAGAGCCGAATTTCCGCTATCGCAATATTTGAGTCTGCACCATCGAAGTTCGAGATTGTTGAACGGCTTGGTCGTTGGGCCGATGTGCTCGCGCAAGACGGGGCGTGGTCGTTTCTGGCACTCGAATATGCGCGGCATGTCGGCACCGATTCTTCGTTCCGGATCGTGCAGTCGGACATGATGCGGGAAAACTGGCTAGTGATCGGTTCGAAATTACGACCGATGTTTCGAGATGATCTTCCAGCTGATGCGGAGATGCTGGGCACGCTGGTGTTCGAGTTGACGCACGCACCCCTGTCCGGACTTACCGCCTCTCCCACGGTCGGAGACCTTATCCGGCTTACATTTAATGGACTTCTGGCGGCCTATGGCGTCGCAGAGTCGATATAGCCTCGGCGCTACGGAGCCCGCACTGTGAAAGATATTGATATAAAGCCGTTATTCGGCTTGCTAGGCGTGCTGATAGCGGCGTTGGCGGCTGAGTTTAATGACCAGGTTGTCAGCCTGGTGCTGCCGGACATGCGTGGGGCACTCGGGGTAAGCCACGATCCTGGGACATGGCTGGAAAGCTTGTATATCTGCGGCGAAACCGTTGGTATGTGCTTCGCACCGTGGTGGATGTACACGCTGTCCCTTCGGCGCTTTATCCTCGGCATTCTCGTCGTCAATTGCACGACCTCCGTCCTGATTCCCGAATGTCATAACCTCACCCTGCTTTTTTCTCTGCGTTGGTTGCAGGGACTGTCGGGCGGTCTGACGATTCCGCTCCTGATGGCAACGGCATTGCGGTCTCTGCCACCACCGATTCGTCTGTGGGGACTCGCAGTTTATGCTCTGACGGCCACATTTACGCCGAACCTGGCTGTGACTCTTGCCGCCCTATGGTCCGACGTTGTCGGCTGGCGCTTCGCATTTTACGAATCGATCCTGCTGTGTGCCATCGGAGCGGTCTTGTGTTCGACCTTTCTGTGGCGCGATTCTACCCACTTCGAGCGTCTGCGCCAGTTCGACTGGCGGGGCTCGCTGTTGGCGTTCGTCGGCCTCAGCGCGCTGGTAACATTTCTTCTGCAGGGTGATCGTCTCGACTGGTTCAATTCGCCGCTTATCTGCGTTCTGATGTTGGTAGCGGCCGTCGCGATACCGTTGTTTTTTCTTAATGAAACGCGCCATCCTCTGCCACTCGTTCGGTTGTCCCTGCTGAAACGCCCGAATGTGCTGTATGGTGTCGTCGCCCTGTTCACGCTTCTGCTGATCAACCTTGCGGCGACGTCGCTGCCTATCACCTACCTGACCGAGGTGCAGGGATACCGGCCGCTTCAGGCGCATCTGATCACACTTGAAGTGGCACTGACACAGTTGATCTTCCTGCCGTTGATGGCTGTCATTCTGAACAGGGAACGCATGGATCCACGCGTCATCTCGCTGATCGGCATGAGCCTTTTCCTGATCGGCTGTATCGGAGACTTTTTCATCACCAGCGCCTGGAACAGAAGCCAGTTCTATCTGTGGCAGATGTTTTTCAGTCTCGGCCTGGCGATGATTGTCGTGCCTCTGCTGCAATTGGCCACCAACAGTATCGCGCCGCCCGAAGGCGCTTTTGCGTCGGGGCTGGTCAATACCCCCCGCGCATTGTCCGAGGCCGTGGGCATGTGGCTGCTGGATCTGATCGACCGGTGGCGCGGAGGCCTGCATTCATCGCGTCTGACGGACCAGATCGGACGGCGACGCTTTGATGTAATTCAGTCCAACGGCTACCTGCCGAAGCATCCGACACCGTTATTGCCCGATGGCGCAACACGGTTTCATGGCAGCCTGTCGTGGTTTTCCGGAACGGTTCGCGCGGAAGTCACGGCTCTGACAATCAGTGACGCGTATCTGGTCTTCGCGGTGATTACCGTGACCCTGATGGCGTTGCTCCTCACGCTTCCGGTGCGGACATATCCGCCTCGGGTCGCCCTTCTCAAGAAATAATCCGGAAATTATTCAGATGGCAAACCCTCCTGGCCCTTCGCCCTCCCACTCGCCAGCACCGCCTACGCGTCGGTGGCCGTGGCTTGTTGGTGGATTTGTTGTTGTGTGTTTTGTCGCCATCGTGCTGGGAATTATCTTTATTCCAGCCAAGAATGTCTGGACAGACGATGCCTATGTGGAGGCACATTCCGCGATGATTGCGCCGCGCGTCTCGGGGCAGATCGAAACTGTCGATGTGGACGACAATCAGATAGTCAAACGCGGTCAGGTTCTGGCGACTATCGACGACCGGGATTACCGGACAGCGCTGAACGACGCTCTGGCGACACTGGCGCGCGATCGTGCCCAGGTCGATGACGCGGCAGCGACAGTCGCGCGTCAGCCTTCGGTCATTTCGCAGGAGGACGCACGCGTCAAGGCGTTGGAGGTACAGACAGAATTTTCGAAAGCTGACGCGTTACGCTACGATCATCTCGCAACGACAGGTGCGGGGACATCCCAGCAGCGCCAGTTGTCAGCGACAAAGTGGCATCAGGATGAGGCCGATCTGATCGGCGCGCGGGCAGCGCTCGCTGCGGCAACGCATCAGATGGATATCCTGCGCGCCAAACACGACGCGGCGACGCAAACAGTGCACGCGGACGAAGCCCGCGTGGAACAGGCGCGCCTGAACCTGTCCTATACGCGCCTTCTTGCACCGGTGGACGGGATGGTCGGCGCGCGTTCGGTCCAGGTCGGAAACTATGTCAGCCCTGGCTCGACACTGATGGCGGTGGTGCCGATGAACGACGTGTTCGTTGAAGCCAATTATCGCGAAGTGGCGCTGGCGCACGTTCGACCGGGACAGAGCGTGAGCATCCATCTCGATGCTTATAACGTCGACATTGCCGGTGTTGTCGACAGCGTGCCGCCTGCGTCCGGTGCCGCGTTCGCACCCATCGCGCCGGAAAACGCGACCGGCAACTTCACGAAGATCGTCCAGCGTCTGCCGGTGAAGATCACGATCAATCCCGGTCAACCACTCGCACATCTTCTGCGCGTGGGTTTCTCGGTCGAGACAACAATTCACACGGATTTTGCTGACGTCGTGGCTGCCCAGAGGCAATCGAACGTACCTCTGACGCTGTCGCATGGTTGAGGGCATCATGAGCAAAAGAATTTGCCACTCCGGGGTGGTGCTGGGCCTCTCGGCGATGCTTTCGGCCTGCACCGTGGGGCCGAACTTCAAGGCCCCGCATGCGAATTTACCGCAAACGTGGGGCCAACAGGCAACGAACACACGAAGCCAGACCTATGGCGGGCAGGTTGATGCGGTCTGGTGGAACAGTTTCCACGACCCGGAACTGACGTCATTGGTCGGACGACTGGCACGTCAGAATTTTGACCTTGCAATGGCGACCCAGCGCGTCACCCAGGGTCAGGAAGAGCGCAATGCCGCCGCGTCCGAGGGCTTGCCGCACTTTGGCGTAATGGCCGGATACACCCGTACGCACCAGAGCCCTCAGGGGTTTCTAAAGCTCGTGGAACCCCGGCCCGGGTCACCGGTCGAGTATGATTTCTTCGAGGATGCCGCGATGGCCTCGTGGGAACTCGACTTGTTCGGGCGCGTGCGACGGACTGTCGAGATGGAGCGCGCTAATACCGCAGTGGTGGAGGAGGAGCGTCACGCAATTGCGCTTGAGGCCGTTTCCGATCTGGCCCTCAATTACATGCAGTTGCGGACGATCCAGCGAAAGATCGCTATTGTACAGCAGAATATCGACCTGGCGGCGCACGACGTGGCCCTGGTGCGCAACCAGATCGCCTACGGCACGGGCAATCAGCTGGATCTTGCCGAGGCTGAGGAGCTGGAAACGTCAATTCGCGCGACACTCCCTGGCCTGAAGACCATTCAGGCGCATCTGGTGAATGCGATCAGCTTCCTGCTGGCGGAGCCACCGCGCGCGCTGGAAGCGGAGTTGATGCGCCCGGCGGTGCAAGCAGCCTTGCCGCCCGCCGTGCCAACCGGCCTGCCGTCCGAGTTGGCACGCCGCCGTCCCGATATTCGCGAGGCCGAGGCAAAGCTGCACGCGGCTACGGCCGAAACCGGGGTTGCGGTTGCGTCTTTCTATCCCGATCTTTCCCTCAGCGGCCGGTTCGGGATGCAGGCTTTGCGGTTCAGCGACGTGTTTAATATGGGTTCCCGGGCCGCCGCGATCGGTCCTGCCCTCGATATACCGATTTTTGAAGGTGGTCGACTGAGGGCCCAACTGCATCTTCGCAAGTCTCAACAAAAAGAGGCTGCAATCGCCTATCAGAAAACTGTCCTGAAAGCCTGGCACGAAGTGGACGACGCGATGGTGGCGTATCACAATGTTCAGGAAACCCATCAGGAACAGACGGAAACCTTGACCCACGCGCAAAAGGCGTTGGACGTCGCCCGTCAACGCTACGCCGACGGCACGGAGGATTTTCTGAATGTGATCACGGCACAAAGAGCTTATCTTGAGACCGAGTCGGACCTGGTCGGCACGACCGGCGAGACGCAGAGCAGCCTCGTCCATCTCTACAAGGCGCTTGGCGGCGGGTGGCAATATTCTGAAGGGGGGAATCTGCGGTGACTGAAGAAGAAAAAGCATATTTCAAAATGCGCGACGTTATCTGCACGGCTCTGGCCGAGCACGAATTTGCCGATCCCTCTTATGAGGATCTGGCAGATCACGTTATCAAGGGTCTGAAAGAGGCAGGATATAAGATCGTAAGCGGGCCCTAGAGACAGTAAGGCTGGAGAAAGTAGATGTTTGAGACATGGAAACTCGTATACCTGAAGCCCGGCTCGACTGTTGAAAGACGCAAGAGCTTTGACGTCGCCGGGTCGGCACTGGCATGGGTCGACCATCGAAAGCAGGACGGCACACGGCTGACGTTCCTGCGTGTCGAGCATCCGAGTGGTGATGTGATCTCTCTCGAAGGGAGATGAAATTACCACGCTTCTCCCCTGCGGGATTTACTGTTGCGCGGCCTGCTCCTGCCCCAACCGCTCATCCCACGGGCTGCCGAGCAACGGGTAAATCGAATCCCGGAAATGCCGTACATACTCAGACTGCACGTAGTCGTTGTATGCAGATTGGCTCGCGATTGTTTCGATAAGAATGAAGTGGTTCGGTCCACTGAGTTGCTGCACCAGCCGCACAGACTGCAGGCGGTGATCCTGTCTTGCATGTTCGACAAAGTTTTTGAGCATCGCTGAACCCACGACCTGTTTGGCGGGGATGAGATCGACATTCACAACGGCATCTATTGGCAGGTCGTTGGCGTGTGCGGAGGAGGAAATTCCAAACGCACAGCATGAAATGATCAAAATTCGACGTAACACCTGTCAAATCCTCAGACTGTAAGAAAAACTCTCTGGAAGATCAGGGTGTTTCGCACCCTGTCCATATCAGGGATATGAACAGGACGGTTAAACGAGGCGCGGCAGACCCGTGTCAAGAGACAGGCCTGCACGCTCTGCCCCGGAGTTATCGCATGGATGCTGACTGTTCTCGATGGCTGTCGGCCTTATAACCGGGGCGTGTCTCCCGGCATCACCTCAGGCCGCGTCAACGTCGAACTCATCTCCTCACTCCGGCTCGGGCCCGGTCGTGGCACGCGAGGGCCTTCCGTTCCGGTCAATAGTCTGGCACGCCTGTGGGCTGAGCCAATCTCGCGATGTGACATCCACTGTCATCGCATCTACGGAGTTCGACTATGGCGGACGATTTCGAGACCATGCATCCCGGCCTGCAGTTCCGTGACGACGTGGTCGGTGACGGCGCACAGCCGACACAGGGCCAGACCGTGACGGTTCATTACACCGGTTGGCTGGACAATGACGGGACACCGGGCAAGAAATTCGACAGCTCGCGGGACCGCGGATCGCCGTTCAAATTTACGCTTGGCGTGCAGCAGGTGATTTCCGGTTGGGATCTGGGCGTCGCCTCAATGCGCGTCGGGGGACGCCGCACGTTGCTGCTGTCGCCCGAACACGGCTACGGCGCACACGGCGCGGGCAGTGTCATTCCGCCCAACGCAACCCTGCTTTTCGACGTGGAGCTTCTCGGCGTCGGTTGAGGCCTCAAACCTCGCCCACGTTCCCCAATTGCGGTTGGGGAGCGTGGGCGGGCGCATCGGACGCACATCCCCCGGCGTCAGCGCAACAGGAGGCTATGGCACGGTCGTGCTGGGTTGCATCGTCAGACATGGCGATCGGGCACGGATGGACAACGGACCCGCTTCATCCGGCCCTCACGTTTAGTTGACGACGTGCGGCATCGCCCGTAAAAAGCCCGCATTCTGAACTCGCGAATGCCCCATTCGGCGCAACCTTACTCAGCGCCGGAGGCGCCGCTCGACCATGTCCATGACTTTCGCCGATCTCTCCCTGGCCCCGGCACTGCTGAGCGCACTGGCCGAAGCCGGATATGTCAGCCCGACCCCCATTCAGGCGCAGTCCATCCCGCTGCTGCTCGAAGGCCGCGACGTGCTGGGCATGGCCCAGACCGGCACTGGCAAGACCGCGTCTTTCGCATTGCCGCTGCTGCATCGTCTGGCCGCAGACCCTCGCCCAGCTCCGCACGGCGGCGCGCGCGTGCTGGTCCTTGCGCCGACACGTGAACTGGTGTCCCAGATTGCCGACGGCTTCGAGAATTTCGGCCGTCATCTGGCACCCAGCGTGACCACGATCTTTGGCGGCGTCAGCCAGTTTCACCAGATCAATGTGCTGAAGAACGGTGTGGACATCATCGTCGCCACGCCGGGACGACTGCTGGACCTGATCGAACAGGGCCACTGCGACCTGTCGCACCTCGAAGCACTGGTGCTGGATGAGGCCGACCAGATGCTCGATATGGGCTTTGCCAAGCCGATCGAGCGGATCGTCGCCACGCTGCCGACAGAGCGGCATACGCTGTTGTTCTCGGCAACCATGCCGAAATCCATCGCAGCCCTGGCGGACAGCCTGCTGCGTGATCCGGCCAAGGTCGAGATCGCGCCGCCGTCCACCACCGTCGACCGGATCGAGCAGTCGGTGATGTTCATGGACGCCGCCGACAAGAAGGCCGCCCTGCTGTCGCTGCTGCGGACGCCGGGTATCGGACAGGCCGTGGTCTTCACGTTGCAGAAGAACATTGCCAACGAAGTCTGCGCCTTCATCACCGAGGCCGGAATCACG
>Ga0157365_10000182_pt1 | contig 29462 bp, 31 predicted proteins | sample AttsexASBM3_FD_111478 | JGI IMG/M metagenome (GOLD analysis project Ga0157365, IMG submission 111478) | Fungus gardens microbial communities from leaf cutter ant in Ribeirão Preto, State of São Paulo, Brazil - Atta sexdens ASBM3 | ecosystem: Host-associated > Fungi > Mycelium > Unclassified ... | reverse complement strand
CCCTTCCCCAGCGCCCCCACCGGCCCTTCCAAGCCCGGACCAGGCCGCACGACGAAGGTGAGCATGAAGTGCCCGCTCATGGTGCCTCCCTCCAGCCAGCCGGGACGAAGAGTCCCACTGGTGCGAGAGGAGCCAGACTGTCGCCGACCTCAGCCGTATCGCTCGTGACAGGATGGGCAGGCCCAGCGAAAAGACCACCGACGGCTATAGGGACGACCGCAGTCGGGATGCCCGGCAGCGTACCAGGAAGCGCCAAAACCGTGTCGTTCTCCATCCGCCGCACGACCGATGCGACATAGGCGCGCGTCTCATCGGGCAGCGGACGACCTGTCGCCAGGTGGTCGTCATAGCGTGCGGGACCTGCATTATAGGCGGCCAGAAACCCGACATCACCGTAGCGATCGTGCAGCCAGCGCAGATACGCAGCCCCGGCGACGATGTTGTCATGTGGGTCGAACGGATCGGCGCCCAGATTGAGGGCATGGCACAGATCACGCCACGTGCCGGGCATGATTTGCATCAGCCCCATGGCGCCCACCGACGACACGGCATGACGGTCGCCGGCACTCTCAACGTGCAATACGGCCCGAATCCACGATGGCGGAATAGCGGCCTGCGCGGCGGCCTTCTGCACCAGCGCGTCAATATCCTGTGCGTGCCCCTGAACGGGCGAGAGCACCAGCGCGAGCCCGAACCGGGCGACCGCTAGCGCACGCCTTCGACAGAAAGCCCACGCCCTCATCAGAAGTCCTCCGGTATGAGCAGATGGGGCGTCGGATCATCCGGGCGGTGCTTCGGCAGCGAGAGGGAGCCCTGCGGCAGGACAAATTTCCGGCGCCACGACTCCCATGCCCGCGTCACCGCTCCGGTGCCGGGGTAGAGATCGTCGAGTTCATCATCCGGACGGGCGCCCAGCATTTCAAATGCCCAGTGACACACCGCTTCAGGCTTCGCGCCGGTCAGTCCCCGACGGAGCGTCATGCTCTCCTGAATCCAGTCCCTCATGACCAGACGAGGGCTGACAACAGGACGACGCGCCACCTCGACGATGACCGGCTCCCACGCATAAGCGACTGGGACGTTGCGTTTGAAAGCGGCGAAGCCCTTCACCCATGCCATCCAGCGTGCGCCCGCGGCCTCGACCAGTGGTGCCAAGACCGCGATCGACGCCGGTGTCGCGGCAGCATGCAACACCCAGCCGTCGTATGCTGCGTCGAGATGCCGGATCAGCGCCGCATGATCGACCTCCCCCGCGTAGTCCGCCTGTCCGCGATAGCGATGGGCGCAGTTGACATAAGGGGGATCGGCATAGCCGAGCCGGAGACGGGCAAGTGTCATTCGCGGCCTCCCTGACGCTTCGTGGAACGGCTCCAGACAAGGTTCCAGACGCGGCCACCGCGACCGGCCTGGAACAGGGTGGCGCGGATCGGCTGGCCGAGCGAGGGATCGTCCAGCAACACCGAGACGTATTCCCCGGCGCGCTCCCCGGTGCGTGTCCAGCCAGCCCCGATTTCCAGCGCCTCGGCACTGTCACCGAGATGGACGCGATAGTCTGGCGCATTTTCCGCGTCCGCATTCTCGGCACGCACGAAGGTCAGTTCCGCGTCGAGGGCGAGCGTGCGCAGGCGCCCGGCAAAGCCATTCGCCGTGCGCGTGAAGAAGCCGATCTGAGTCATGGGTTGAACGCTTTCCTGTCGAGAATTGAGATGATGGAGGGCAGCGTCATGGCGTCACTCCAGCGGAGGGCCGGGGCTCTTCATGGGAACGGGACGCACGATCATCGTGGGTGGTCGTCGACCCGGATCCGTACGGCCCGGAAGGGGTTCGAAATGCGGCGGCGGCGGTTCGGCGTCACCGGTCCGGAGGTAGACGGGCGTGGCGCGACCGATCACGCTGTCGGCCGACAGGACACCGAAATAGCGCCCGTCGAGACTGGTCGGGACCGCCGGGTTCATGACGAAGACCTGTCCCGGGCCGAGACGGATGCAGCCACGCCAGACGGGCAACGGACGCCCCCGATGATCGACGGTTTTGGCGTCACCCGCCGCCTTGCCGTCGATGGTGAGGTGCGGGCCGAGGCGGCAGACGGTCTGACCGGCGAGTGCTGCAACCGGCTTGAGCAGCGGCACCCCGAAGGGCAGATAGCCACGCGTGGCCAGCAACGTCGCATCGCGATCGGGCAGATGCAGCGCCACGATGTCGCCGACACGCAGCGCCGGCGTGGGTGTGACCCGATAGAGGCCCACCGGCACGCTGGCGGTGGCGTTCCACATCCAATGCGGGCTGGGCGAGACACCGGTCGTCGCCAGGGTCGTGAGGGCCGCGAAATACGTGGTGAAGAGCCAGGCGCGGCGGGTCATGACGCAGCCCTCCGCCAGAGCCACGCCTCATGCCGGGCACGGCCATAGGGCGGCGCGGGCCGGCTGGCGCGCAGCCGCGCATCGAGATCACGCCAGTAGTCCGGACAGACGGCGCGGGGATCGAGCCCCTGCCGCTCGATACGGCGGATCGTCTCGAGCACCATCCGGACCGGAGCGTCGCCGGTCTGGCGCAGCAGCCTGTCGGCTGCGCCGGTGATCCATGGCAGGACAGCGCCAGGCTCGCCCGGCGGCATGGCACGCACGATGTCGATGGACACCGTGACGGCGCCCGTGTCGCTGGCCAGCCAGCGCATCAGGGCGAACACATCGCCCGCGGCGAAACTTACGCGGCGCCTGTGGCGGTCAATTCTGACACTGGTCTCGGGGCAGCCGAACCGCAGCCACTGCTCGATGCGGGTCTCGATCCAGACCAGATCGAGCTGCGCGCCGGGGGAAAAGCGAAGATCGTTCATGACGGTTCTCCGACGGGAAAGGGAAGAATGGCGGCAAGGCGATCGCGGGCGCGTCGGGCCATGTCGGGATTGATCTCGCAGCCGACATAGCGGCGGCCGGCCAGCCGGCAGGCGACGCCGGCCGCGCCGGACCCGGCGAACCAGTCGCCCACGAGGCCGTCAGGCGGGCAGCTCACCCGCACCAGCAGGTCGAGCAGCGCCACGGGCTTTTCGGTAGGGTGGATGGCGCGGCCATGAGCATTGCGGAAGCGCTGCACCGAGCGGGCAAGACGCGGGCCGCCGTCGAGACTACGGTAGGTCGAGGACGTGATCGCGCCGGTATGCGGAGGCCGCTGCTTGCGGCGCACGACCCGCGCCCGGGCGTCATCCGTCGTTGCGACAGCGTTGTAGACGGACTGCCAGCGGACGGAGAAAGGATAGAACTGCACAACTAGTTCGTGGACGCGCCGGAACCGGTCGGCATGGAAGACGCTGCCGTTCTGCTTTTCCCAGACGACTTCCTGAGCATGCCTCAGAGCGGTCGCACGGAAGTCGCCGCTCGTCGCCATGAAGCTGCGCAGGGAGCCGAACACCCAGAGCGAACCGGTGGGTGTGAGGGCCTGTGCCGCGAGCGACAGCCAGGCAGTGATGCGACGGTCCCAGGACAGGGATGTCTCGCCGTAGGGCGGATCAGCGATGATCAGGTCGTATGGTCCGTGCGCCGGCATGAGATCGCGGCAGTCGCCGCAGAGCAGCGTCATGGCCGTGTCTCCCAGACCGTCGGTCGCCCCGATGCCGTCATCAGGCAAGCTATGCGGGCACGTCGAGCACTGAAATTGTAAACACCGCGTGGAAATCTAGCCTTATCGCGAACGGCGCATCGTACGGGCCATGGTGGCACCGCCCCGTTCGTTCCAAGCGAGAAACCGCACACGCGCGTGCGCGCAGTATTCAAGTACAAAGAGTCTCTATTTAGACTCTTTAGAGAGGTAATTTTTATCATTTATTACAATGCCTTACCGATCATTTTCGAGAGCGATAGGCGTGGATTCCTGTTGTGATAGGCGTGTGCGGGAGAATTTATCGACAGGGATATCCACGAACTTATCCACAGGAGCGCCAACAACGGGACGGATGCGCACGCGCTCGGGCCAGTTGCCGCCGGACAGTTCGATCCGGTACCCGGGCAGAGCGTGGCTCCGGGCCAGACGACGGAGGAAAGCCGCGAAGGCGGTCAACGTCAGGGTCGTGCCGGTCTTGCTATGGAGATGGGCAATCTCGAATACCCACCCGCCCGGTTGTCGTCCCGCATGGCGCCGGGCGATCAGATAGAGCAGGCGCTCAAGGCCGCTCGTTAGCGTGAAATAGGCGGGATCGAGAGCAAGCACGGCCCGTGGTGCGAGGATGGCGTCTCGCAGCCAAGGCGCGAGACGGATTTGCACGTAACCTGCGGCAATCTGCCAGTCTTCAATCCACGGCGCACCGTGCTGTTCGTCAGTCCAGGGCGTTTGGCTCATAACAACGCGGGTACGGTTCAGACGCTCGAGCCCATCGGGGAGACGCTCGTAATATCCTCCCGAAACCGCACGCCCGGGAAAACCAAGGATTTCGTAACGCGTTCCCTGAAGTGCGACCGGAACCGGCGCGCCACAGCGCCTGGCAGCCATCATGGCCGATGCCGCCCAAATCAGGATGTCAGCATCCCAGATCGTTGCGATTGCCATTGGTGACGAGACCAGAACGTGCTGCCCTCCTTGCGCGAAGCGCAACGGTCCACGACGATGGCCTTTTCCCAACGCGAAAAACGCGTTGGACATGAAGAGGCGCGGCATGCAGGGCATCATGACGGCCGCCGCCCGCGCCTGGTGACTCCGGAGCGCATCAGAATGTAGTTTTTTGAGAAAATGGACTTCGAGATACCGTTCTCGACCCAATCCTTGAGGTCGGCGAGCGTATAGGTGACGCGATTGCCGAGCTTGTGAAAGACGGGCCCGCAACCCAGCGTACGGTAGCGCTCGAGTGTTCTTGGTGAAATGCCGAGCCACTCGGCAGCCTGGGGTGTTCTCAGGTGCCGCGCGGGTTTCGGACGGGGTCTTTTCTTGACCATTGCTGTTCTCCGCTGAAGGCGAACGAGGCGTAATGCCGCGCACCGGGGCGGAGAGTGGCGGAGAAAGTCGGGAGGGGTGGTGGACGAAAACGGGGGGTGTCCCAAGGAATCGTCCACCCCCCTACCCCGTCGAGCGCGCTACAGTGCGGCGAACGCGCAAGCGATTTCCGGACGGCCAAACGAAGGTTGGCTCCCATCAGAACGACGTCATTTTCAACGCGGCACGGCCGCAGATGCTGGCAACGAACGATGACCATGGTGCAGCAAGGCCAGATACTCGCCTCCAGCCAAGTGTTCGGCGAGCTTGAGAAGCCGTTCCACCCGCGCACGCTGGTGCACGTCCTTCCAGATAGAACCGCCCAGCGTCCTGACACCCGTATCCGTCAGCGCGGCAATGTCGCGCACGGTCGCACCCGCGCGTTTTGCCGTCAGCGCCTGCAGGGCATGGGCGAGACGCGTGGCCCTGTAGCGGGTGGGACGGAAGGTATTGGGCAGTGGTCCGACCACGCGACCGTAAAGACGTTCGAGAAGCCGACGCAGATGGTAGAGACGAATCCAACACGACGCATCCAGCGGGATGACGACGGCTGCACGCCGGTCGGCGCCATCGGCGACCCAGAGGCGGATCGGGCCGGTCTTGTCGCCAATCACGAGATGCAGTCCGTCATCGCCAAGTGCGGCGTTCAGTTGCGGTGCAAGTTGCAGCGGAAAGAACGAGGAGGCGGTATAAATTTCCGGAGCCGGAATGAGAGCAATGATGGCGGAGAGGACTTCCTGCGCCCACAGTGCGGGCATCGCCCAAGCAGGGATGGCAGGGTCAACAGGGAAATCGCAGACCCCACGGACGCGCGAAGGTTTCAAGAGTTCGCTGTCGGGCCGCCGCGTCAGCCGCCTTCTGGGTCATCAATGCCTCATACCCACGGGCGTAATCCTCGTTGAGAGAAAGAAATTCCTGCGCGAATTCGGGGAGGTCGAGCGAAAGGGCCCTGTCGAGAAATCCGGGCGCATACCAGTCAAGCCGCGTCTCCATTCTGTGGTTTCCTCGCTATTGTTATGTCGTCGGCCCGGAATCGGCATGGAACAGTCCGGAACGTCAGGACATGCCTCAGGCCACCCATTATTCGTGGCGATATGAAAATGTTCCGTTATCGTGAGATGCCTTGGGCATGAGGCGCGCAAATGATGCCGGACCGACTGCGCCCGCGCCAATGACGGCCAGTATATGCTGCCAGACCGAGGATACGATCCCCGTCTGCGCCACACCGAGCGCCGCGAAATAGCCGGCAATAACCGCGGGGACGCAGAACGCGAGCATGATCCCAAGTCTGGCGAGCGGTTGCCGGCTTGCCGTCAATCCGGCGCGGAACAACCAGAGCACCAGACTCCCGGCCATGACTCCAAGAATGACCGACGCAAGCCCGGCTCCGGTATGATAAGCGCAGAAGAAGACCATCAGCCCGGCCATGGTGGGCACGACGATCGACACCAGCGTAAAGAAGACCCAACAGAGCAGTCCGATCCCTACTCCCCCCGGGATCAGCCCGAGCACGATCATCTTCACCTCCGGCAAACAGAACGGGAAATCATAATACGTACTGGTCGGTATTTGCTCCAGAAAAATCGTGAGGCGAAGAGTCGGACGCCACCTCACCACCGGAATGACACGAAAAGCGACCCGCGCATCCTACGGGTTGCTGGCCGCGTACCGTGTCATTCTTCACGACGCGGGTATAGCGCGGCGGCTGCCAGGGCGCGTCTGAGTTCGCGCTCGATCTTGGCGCGTTCCCGGCGGCTCAGATGAAAGCTGGTGAGTTCGGCCCGCAGCATCTGGATCTGATCGTTCAACGTGGTCATTGTCCTGCTCCCTGTCGTTTGTCGAAGACAGGACGCCGCCCGCATGCGCGCGGGAGCCGGGTCGAGGATCGCCGAAGGCGACCGGCTTGCCGGCGAGCGGAGGAGCCGAAATGCGCAGCATTTTGGAGGGGCCGCTCGTCCTCGAGGCGGTTTCCGTGGGCATGGTACACTGGGAGGACTCAGTGACAGCCCATCTTGGCATTCTTCCCAATCGCACGTGGCTGCACGCTGGCCGTCATGGCCGGCAACGTGTCTCTTGTGGGCCGAAAAAGGGCGCCGAAGCCCCGCCCGGGCGAACCCGGGCGGGTGATCGGTGGGAGGGCTCATTCGCCGTTGCGGCTGGTGCGGGGGCGGTTCCAGATCAGGGTGTGGCTCTCGCCGTCGTCGTCCGCGAACAGGTTGGCGAAGATCGGAGCGGCAAAGGACGGATCGTCCAGTTTCAGGCTGAGGTAATTCCGCCCTTCGTTGGAGCGCCGGGACCAGGCACCACCGAGGTCAATTCGACCCAAGTAGACGCGGTAGTTCGGAGCGTTGTCGTTGGTCCGGTTGGTTTCGGGCACCAGACGGACATTGCGGGCCTGGAGTGCCAGGGTAACGATTTCGCCTTCGAAACCCTCGCCCGCCTTCTTGAAAGAACCGATGTTAGCCATCGTTCTGTCTCCCTTGCTGTATCGGGCCGCGACCACCGGGGCCTCGATGGCGATCGACCAGCCGGAGGCGAGCGGCAGAGCATCCCGCAGGGGCCGAAGCGCAGCGGAGGACGGCAGGGCCGGAACTTTCTTGTTTTGCGCGAGGAATGACGGCGTAGCCGTCAGGGGAAGAAAGTTCCGGAACGCCGTTGCGACCAGCCGATCGAGGCAACGCCGTCCTTCGGCTAGATCAGCCATCCGACAGAGGCCATGGTGTGCGACCCCATCAGCACCGGCGGAGACAGAAATGCGACACCCGGTCCTGTGGTGAGGGCAGGTGATCAAGGCGAGCGACGCTCCCTACATGGACGCCTATGTTCTGCTGCACGTCACACAGACCGGCCTTGGGCAATGCTCCCGCCCACCGTCTCCCCACGGGCGGGACGATCGGCGGTCCGCCCGTGATGGCATGTCAGCGAGGCGCGGTCATTCCGAAACCGTACGGACAGATCGGTTTACCGACCGATCGTGCCTGACCCCGCGTGACGGACAGAGCACCCCTGCACACGGCGTACCCTGCGCGGAACAACAATGCGCATGAGCCCTTCCCCCTCCTACGCCGCTTCGTCAGGCGGGGCTTCGGCGCGGCCGGCCCGGCAACAGGGACGGCCATCATCCCACGTTCCGACGCCTCGCCTTCGCGCCGATCGCGCCAATAGGTGTCTGTGCCGGAAATGGGGGTTGCTGGATATGGATCATCTGAACCTCCATAGTTACCGTCCTCCTCTCGAGGACAGCTCCGGCGTTCAGCCAGCATGGACGCGGCCGATGACGCCTCCGGCTCCGCCATGCGGGACGTGGAGGAACCGAAATGCGCAGCATTTTGGAGGAGCCGCGCCTCATCGACAGGGGCCGGATGCCGGCTGGCAAGATGGGAGGCCACGAGGAAGGAGCAGTGTTAACGGATGGGCCGGTCGGGATCAGCGCTCGTCAGACGATGCGGTTGACGCCGCCGCCGAGCGCTCAGTACAGAGAACGCCAACCATCACAAGTGGCGATGACCGATTCGCCGTATATCGCCCGATGACGTGAGGACAGTGCGCACAGCCGCCAGATTGAACCGAGCTTTCGTCGCGTTTTCGGGCGGCGGCGCGAAAGGGCTGATCCATGTCGGCGCCCTCAGGGCGCTCGAAGATCGCCACGTCGTCTTTCAGGGCGTTGCCGGCACGTCGGCCGGGGCGATCGTCGCGGCACTCCGTGCGGCAGGGTTCTCGTCGCAGGAGATTCTTGATCCGGATAACGGCGTATCCATCATCGACCGGTTGCACGAGATCGATCCTCGCATAAACAAAGCGACCGATATTTTCGGGCGCGGCGGTTGGGTGAGATTGCGCCTCTTCCGCTGGACCAGTCGCCATGTCTCGGCCCTGAAGATGATCGCGGTCGGCGTCGGTGTCGCAGATTTTGCCGGAATACTGGCCGCCGGCGAGAGCCATTCCAGGTGGGCGATCTGCGGCGCCCTTCTGATCTCCGTCCTGCTTGTGTGGGTCGCAAAGCAGAGCGTGCGGTATCTGATCGGCGGTCTCGCGGACATCAAGGGCTTCCGCGACGCTCTGGCAACATTGCTCCAGCGCCGGATGTTTCCCGATGCCCCGGAACGGGTCGTGACCATGAGTGATTTCGGACGTGATGGCCGTCCGACCCTCAAGGTCGTCGGCGCCAATCTGAGTGAGCGCAAGTTGCACCTGTTCTCACCCGAACGCACCCCGGATATCCCGGTCGCCGATGCTGTCGCGGCATCGATCTGCCTGCCGGTCATTTTTCGGCCCTGGACAATAGAAACCAGAGAGATCGCCGACGGCGAGACCGTTTCCACAAAAGACATGGTCTTCGTTGACGGCGGAATCGTGTCCAATCTCCCGGCATGGCCGTTCGACGAAGAACGCGAACTCGATCCCGAAGCCCTGACCATTGCCGTTGCCATCGCCGATCTGTCCCGCGCACCCGTCGTCGATCGCTTCAACTGGTTGCCTTCCGCGATCCGCACCGCGCTGTTCGGCTCCGGAGAACTCAATCTGCGAGCCTCCGGCCGGTCCGAACAACTGGAACTCGAGAGCCGCCTCGATCTGCTCGATTTCGACATGACGCTCGACGATGCGCGCCAGGAAGTTCGCGACGGTGAGGCGGCGACAGGCGTATGGCTGGACAAGTGGCTGTTTAAGCGCCCGGACCTTTACCGCACCCTCTGCCTGGAAACTCAGCGACTTGCGGCCGCGATTTTGAGCGACGCACTCGATGATACGCCGGGTCGCATCCGGGTGGCGATCGCTTTACCCGATCGCGACTATCATCATTCGCTTCGCCTTGAGTTTTCCGTCGGCTACGAGAGGGACCCTGATGAAGGCATGCTGGTTCCGATCGAAGGATCGGTGCTCGGTGCGGCATGGTCGAAAAACGAGTCGCGCTTTGAAGTCGCACCTCTGCCACCCGATCTCGACCTGCCCGGCGATTCCAACCGACTACGCCGGAAAATGGTCTGGGCGGACTGGGCGTGGCAGGTCTGCATTCCTATCTCAGCGCATGAGTCAGGCATCCATCTCGCCATTCGCATCGACGGCGATGCCGTGCTCCCGGAGAACGAACTGATCAGCGGCGCGTTCGATATGCTCGAAAAATCTGTCAAAGACCTGTTTGATGAGGTAGTAAGTGAGTTGTCTTAGAGGGGAGGATGACCATGGCTTTGAAAAGCGTCACCTTTAAAGGCTCTCTGACACCCAAGGATGTCGAGCCTAATGACAGGATTCAGCGGGTTCTTGCCAGACATCAGAGTGCCAGGTCGGATCTCGTTAGGGAAGCACGGCAGATAACGGCCGAGCGCCGCCGCGCGCTGGAGAGCATCCGTGACCCCGACCTCCGGCGTAGCGCGGCCCGCTGAGGTCCATATCAAGGGCGAGGCCGGCGCTCACGCGCCGCCGCCGAACCGCAGGACCGGGATACCGAGCTTCTTCGCCTTGTCGGCGAGGTTTTCCTGAATGCCGGAGCCGGGGAAGACGACAACCCCGATCGGCACGGTGTCGAGCATGGCATCGTTCCGCCGGAAGGGCGCCGCCTTGCGGTGCTTCGTCCAGTCCGGCTTGAACGCGATCTGCGCGATTTCGCGGTGATCGGCCCAGCGGGACGCGATAAACTCGGCGCCTTTGGGCGAACCGCCGTGCAGTAGCACCATGTCCGGATGCTTGGCCCGGACCTTGTCGAGCCGGTCCCAGATCAGGATATGATCGTCGAAATCGAGACCACCGGTCACGACCACCTTGGGACCGGGTGGAACCAGCAATTCGCCCTCTGCACGGCGTCGGGCGTTGAGGAAGTCACGGCTGTCGATCATGGACGCCGTCATCGTGCGGCGTGACACCAGCGAGCCGGTTTTCGGCCGCCAGGCGCTCAGGGTCAGGCGTTCGAACTGCTCCTTCGCCTCGTCGCGGAAGATTTCATAGGCGTTGCGACGCTCCAGCAGGGTCAGCCCCTGCGCGATCAACCGCTCCAGTTCCACCGAGCGGATCTCACTGCCATCCTGTTCCTTCTGACTGGTTTTCTGCGCCTGCTCGTTGCGATCAAGCTCACGCTCGACCTGCCCGACCATGCGGTGAAAGACGTTGACGCTCGACCACAGCAGCTCTTCGAGATCAGGCTCCAGCCGCGTGTCGGTCAGAGTGGCGGCGATGGCGTCAAAGATATCCGCGACCGCGCCGGCGATGCGCTCCGCCTCGGGGAGCGGTCTCGCGTCCACTTGGTCCTCAAAGGGACGATAGCCATACATCTGGAGTTCCGCCAGCACATGGGCGGTCGGGGATGCGGCGTGCGTCGGTTCGAAATCGTCTGTCAGGTGGGTCATGGCTCCGTCCTCCGGGAGACCAGCCGCGCCCATCGCGGCCTTTCCGGGGCGGACAGCGGCAGACCAGGGGCGGTCCGGAACCGCGCGGCACGCGCGGCCGAAGCGCAGCGCAGGATGGCAGGACGGCGGCTATTTTGCTTCGCGATGCAAAGCGCGCCCCCTTGGGTGCGCGGCGGAAAATAGCCGTCGTCCGCCATTGAAGGCCCGTCCCGGCTGACGCCCGCTCCCCTATCAGAAAGGCCGTGGGTGCGCCGCCACGACCGGATGGACCCTCGGAACCCGCCTGCCAGGGCGAATACCCGCGTGCTCCGTTCCCGGCCCGCTTCAGGCGTGTGCCGTCTCCAGAAACCGCGCGACGTCCGAGGGTGCGAGTTGGGGATGGAGGATCGCCCGCAGAGCGGCCCGGCCGAGATGACGGAGATCGTCGTTGAAGTCTGCCAGCCTTGGTGACAGGGCAATCAACTCGATCCGGGCGTCCCGGGCGCGCTCCGACAGCGTCTCCAACGCATGGTCGCCGGCCGGGTCATCGTCGCGCACGACATAGAGACGGCGCAGCAACGGCGGGAAGACCATGGCGGCGAGATGGGAGGCGGACAGACAGGCGGCCAAGGGCAGATCGGGCAGCACCTGCCGGAGGGAGAGGACCGTCTCGATCCCTTCGCCGGCGGCCAGCACGTCGGCCGCCACCCCGAAGCGCACGGCATGACCGAGCAGATCGCCAAGCGCCCGGCGCGGGACATCGACCGGAGCCTTGCCGTGCCCGTCCGGCACCAGCCAGGTGCGATGCACCCCGGTCAGAGTGCCGTCGAGATCGGTGACGGCGGCGATCAGCGCCGGCCACGTCTCCGTGGGACCGTCATCGTCCGGGCGATAGTAGCAGTTCGGATGAAAGCGCAGCGCCGTGACGCCGGGAAGCCATTTCAGGTCGCGATGCCGCAGATAGGTCGCCGCAAGCGTGCCGGCCAGCGGACGGGTCATGGACCACAGGCGTCGTGCGGCTTCGGTGTGACCTGCTGGACCCCGGTCGCTCACTGAATGATCGACAGAAGCCACGGACCTCGGTTCCCAAGCCGGCAGACTGAGGAACGCCCGAGCTTCGTCAGCGACATCGCGGAAGTCGAACAGGCCGCAGCTTTCGCGGATCAGATCGAGCAGATCGCCATACTCCCCCGACTGCGCATCCGTCCATCGCCCGGCCGCTCCCCGTCCCTCCGACGGACCATGCAGGCGCACATAGAGCGACCGACCCGGCGTATTGCGGACATCGCCGACCAGCCAGTAATTGCCGTACCGCCTTCCGGCAGAGAGGTAGTGACGACAGACCGCCTCGGCGTTCTCCGCCAGCCGGCGGGCCAGATCACCGGCGTCTTCTCGCTCATGCGCGGTCATGTCAGCCTCCCGGCGGGCTTGATGCCGCCATAATCTGCCGCTAACGGCGGTGCAGACGGGCTCCGGCCCGCATCGAAAAGGAAACACAGATGAAGATGACCGAACTGGTCGATCATATCGCCAGCGCCGCCGACCTCTCCAAGGCCGACGCGCGCAAGGCCGTCGATGCCCTGGTCGCCGCTGTGACCGACGCCGCCAAGGCGGGCGACGAGGTCACGATCCCGGACCTGGGCAAGTTCAAGACGAAGGATGTCCCGGCCCGCGAAGGCCGCAACCCGGCGACGGGGGCAACGATCACGATCGCCGCGTCGCGCAAGCTGACCTTCACGCCGGCGAAGGCGCTGAAGGACAGCCTGAACGGCTGACCGCCGGACGAAGAAGAGGCGGCGGAACAATTCCGCCGCCTCCCAACTGACTGGCCCCCGTGCCAACAGCACCTGTGTCATCCAACCTTCTCCATCAGCTGCCGGGCCTTGCCTTCCAGATCGAGACGGGCGTCCTGATTAGGTTTCGTGCGCGCCAGCGCGGTGATGCCCTGCGCGAAATCATAGATCGTCTCGGGCTTCCTCTGCTCCTCCCGCAACACGGTTTCGATGATTTTCGCGGTTTCAGGCTTTGAAAAGCCACGACGCCGCAGAAAGCTCTCGCGGTCCTCGTCATCCCGCGCCACAATCGTCTTGCGCGCCGCCTGGATACCAGAAATAAAAGACGATGGGCTGGCATTCGCGAAGTTCCGCAGTGCGGGTGCGGCCTGATGCACGAAGCGCGATGGTGCGAACTTGCTGTGCCGGATCGTGATCTGTTCGAAGTTCTGGCGCCCCCAGATCATACGATTCTGGCACACGCCACGCAGATAAAACGATGCGATGCCGAGACTTTTACTGCCGACCTCGGAATTCCAGACATAGAATCCACGGAAATACAGATCAGGCTCTCCGTTCGGCAACCGTCCCGCTTCGATCGGATGGGTATCGTCCGTGAGAAAGACGAAGACATCGCGATCCGATGCATAGAGCGTCGTCGTTTCCCTGGTGATGTCGACATGGGGATTATGCACCATGCTGGACCAGTCGATGCGGCCGGGCACCTTCCATGCGGTATCCCCGGTGCCATCACCAGCGATTTTACGGATCGCCGCAACCACCTCGTGATCGAGCACGCGACCGTAATCCGGACCGGTCACTGCACGAAGCTCCATGCGGTCATTGTCGGTTTCGTAGGTTTTGACCAGTTCGGCGCGATGGGACAGCAATCCGTGCTGCAGATTGATCGCCGCCAGCGGGGCAGGCAGCGAACGTAGATAGGACGACGGGGCCCCGACCAAGCTCGACAGCTGACCGAAGGACCAGTGTGTGGGCGCGACGGGAGCCGACTGGCCCGACACGGTCAGCGTCAGGCGCTCGGCGTTGTCGCGACTGGCCTCGACACGGATGGCGCGGCTTTCCACCGTACGGGCGGTGGCGCGTTCCGCACGAGCCAGCGTCGCGGCATGCAGATCGGCCAAAGACAGGTAACGCTCGTCATCGGGACGGGAAAACCACTCCGAAGACACGCGCGCATCGCGCGCGCCCCGGGAAGGATCGACGCGGAATCCCGCAGCGGGACGGACGGACGACAGGGTGCTGGACATCGAAACTCTCCTTTTCGCCGGACATTCGGCACAAAAGGCGAAGCCGCCCTCTCCCTCCTTCAGGGCCAGCCCGACACGAAAAAAGGCGGCTGCCGGAAACCGGAAGCCGCCTCGAAACACCATGATCAGCATTGCGACAATGGGCCCTACGGTCCCCTGTTCTGACCGGCGAAGCCGGCACGTCTGTGAAGCGGACAGACACGCGCGATAGTCGCCGGCTCATGATCGGCCAAAAACAGTCCGAGCAGTTCTTCGTAAGTAGAAACCCAGAGCAAGTCAGCCGCCGCCGCCTGCGTGGCCCGAGACGGTCTGAACAGGATACCCCGGTCGACCGCCCGTAAGAGGGTCAGGTCATTGAACGCGTCGCCAACCGCAAACGTCATCGCGGCGGCCGTACCGCAGGCGGAGACTGCCTCATGCTTGCCTCGCAAATCGTTCCAGAAATCAAATCCGACTATACGGTCCCGGTCGTCCAGAAGAAAACTGTGGCAGAAGACACCGTCTGGCTGGAGTTCCCTGATATAAGGTTCGTTCATTGGTCGGAATGAGTCTGTGGCCAATATGACGGTCATCTCGCGAGCGAGTTGCCTCACGAAATCGACTGCGCCGTCGAAAAGGGGTAGCGTCGCGATCGCCTCCTGAATGGCCGACATTGATATCCCGTGTGAATTCAGAGCTTCGACCCGCCGCGTCATCAGGCGCCGGTAATCCGGTTCCTCGCGCGTCGTGGCCATCAATGCGTCGAGGCTGAATTTCTTGCCGAGATAAGGCCACATTTCAGGGGCCAGGACGCCCTCGAGATCGAGAAAGACCGTCCTTTCCTGTTTCATGAGTGCGCCCCCCCATGATCGAAGAAGCCAAGGGCCAGACCGATACAGACGAGAAACACACCAATCACACGATTGAACATTCCGGCCCGGGCAAGGATCCAGCGACGGGTCGCACTCTGTGACAGCACATAGGAGACAGCGACGAACCAGGCCAGATGACAAAGCGAAATCATCATGCCACACATCAGCGCGTAGCTGACCGGTGACGCAGGCCCAATGACCTGCGTGTAGAGGCTGATGACGAAGACGGCCGTCTTCGGGTTGAGCGCATTGGTGAGGAAACCGTCGAGAAAGGAACGCGAAGGCGTCATCAATGAGACACGCTCATCGGCCTCCTCGATCGCGGACCCGGACAGGATGGTCCGGATTCCAACATAGAGCAGGTAAGCGGCTCCGGCGTAACGCACATAGAGAAGCAGATCAGGCAGGATCATCTGCATTGAGGACAGGAGAAAGACGGCGTAAAAAACGTGGGTCCAGCATGATGCCGCTATGCCCAGTGCCGAGAGAATGCCTGCCTGTCGGCCATAAAGATAGCTGTTGCGCGAGACCATTGCGAAATCCGCACCCGGACTTATCACAGCCAGCATGGTCACGCCGAAGACGAGAGCGATCTGGTTCACGGACATGTCTCCTCTACGGTAAAGCCTCTTACCGCGCGGAACGTGATGACGAGCACATCGCGATATGCTTTCTGGTTTGCGTCTCTCGGAAATACCGGACTGACGCCATGGACGACCTTTTCATCATCCACGAGGGCAAGATCGAAGCGTTTCTGGAGCGTGAAATCCGCAAGAGGAACACCCGCGCGGGAATAGATGGTCGTCTCCCCGCCAGTGACATTCTGACGATCGATCAGTACCATCATTACGAAGGAGACCCCGTCCCGGTGAGCACCCTCCGGGGTGGGTTTGCCTCCGTGTTCGATGGCTTCAATTCGGAACTGGTGGACTTCGACGAACCAGGATGTCGCAGGATCAATGCCAGCGAAAACCGTCGAAGCAAAACGAAGAAGATTATTGAGCACGACTCCATCGGCAATTGTGTCAGGAATTGGATCAAAATGTCGCTCTACCCCGCCATTGAGATGGTTATAGTTGACCGTCTGATAATGCGGCCTGTGCGACAGTCTCTGAATTCGATGATCGTTCGATACATGATATGTGGCATGTCGACGGCGACGATAAACGCCGCGGTCCCCCATATAGGTATCAATTGGCATGCCGTTCCATGAATTACAGAAGTCATTGAGACGAGCAGCGCTGCACTCCGAAGCGGACTGAAACACCTCTTTCAGTATCTGACCGTCAGACATGAAATAACTTTGCGACCTGATGGCGTCCTGAATAGAATTCAAGGAGTGTTCGATGGTGAGGCGATCATCGGGACTATCGGCGAGTATTGGAAACGACATGATGATGTCCATAACAGTTTCTGCCAGTGCCGCATTCGCGACAATTCCGCAAATGACACGGTGTGGCGGGGCAAAAAATCGATTTGTTCTGACGCTGATTCGTGAGGTAGTCTCACATGTCGATGTCGCGACGCGGAGGTGAAGAAAGCATGCGTATTCCTGTCCGCCTGCCCTCGCTCAACGCATTGCGCGCTTTCGAAGTGGCAGCCCGGCACGACACGCTGCAAGCGGCCGCAGACGAATTCCATGTCACCCACGGAGCCGTCAGCCGGCAGATCAGACAACTTGAGGACGAACTGGGCGAAGAGCTGTTTACGCGTCATGCGCGTAACAACGTTCTGAACGACCGTGGCCGCGCACTTGCGACAAAGCTCCATGAGGTCTTTCAGGATCTCGCACAGGCCCTGGAGGACTTTCATCGCGATGGCATTGTTCCGCCGTTGTCGATCTCATGTGAACCGACGCTGTGTCTGAAGATGCTGATACCGGCACTTGGCGATCTGAATCGCGATACCGGTTTGGATGTGAAGGTCTTTGCCGCCGGGGGACCAATTGATTTCGAGAAAGATCGGATCGACCTTGCTATTCGCCGGGAAGATTTTCGGGTCGATCAGGATTTGCACATTTATCCACTCTGCGACGAGGCGACCGGACCAGTGGTCGCACCAGCATTGGTCGCGGACGGAAAGGCAGACACCCTCTTCAAAAGCGTTCAGCTGCACACGATGACGCGTCCCGACGCGTGGAAACAGTGGCTGAGTCTTTCGGGTATAAAACGCACACGTGCTCCCAAACTCACGTTTGAGCATTTTTACCTGGCGCTTCAGGCCGCGCAGGCCGGACAGGGTGCGGCGCTTGCGTCAGTATTCATGGCGGCCGGGGATATCGAGGCAGGGCTCCTCGTGGCGCCGCGCCGGTTTGCGTGCGACGGAACACGCTATGTCTGCCTGTCGGCGGCCAATATCGCACAGGATGACCGAAAACGGACATTCTGCACGTGGCTTGCTGAGCGGATGAATCGCACCCTGGAAAAATTTGTGGATCGTGCGCCCGTCACCGAGCCGTGATGTAGAAGTCGATGATTTGTTATGCGGTAATTTTCTGACTCAGAAACACGTCGAAGCGTGGCGTAACCTGTTCCATCATCGTCTTCAGGGAGGGAAATATCGGCGGCTGGACGCTGGCCCGGACCTTATAGCCGCCGCCCCGCTTCCCGGGCCATATGGGTTTTGTTGCGATGGACGATCATCTCGGCGGCCTCTGGAAACCGGAAGCCGCCATGGGTGAAGAACGGTCATTCCGCCGCGATGGTGTCAGGCCTGTCCGCCGGTTCGTAGACCGTCTCGTCGTCACCATCAGACGCAACCGGCCCTTTGGTCCGCAACGCCTCGGGGAGCCAACCGGAGCCGTCCAGCACCTGCTCAGCCTCGCGAGCCATGTCGCCCTTCTTGAGATGCGCGATCCGGGCAGCGGCCGCGTCGCCGCGCGCCTCACGCACCGCCTCGAGAATATGGGCCTTGGTCACCCGGCCGAGATAATTATCGACCGTCGGCGTCCAGCCGGCCTCGACGGGGTCGAGATGCACCGCCGCCGCCAGCCGGTCGGCCCGGGCGATGCGCCGCTCGATCGTGCGCGGCGAGACGGCTCCATACGGATGGACTTTCTCGTAAAGAGCGTTGACGCCGTGGGACAGGCAATGCGCCAGCAAGGCCAGACGGCTGTCATTGTCGAGACGATCGAGCCAGATCCAGAGCGCGTCTTCGCTGGTTGGCAAGTCCGCCTTCCAGGCCTCGTCGCGCGCATGAAGCTGATACGCCGGGATGCTGCTGGCGAGGTCCGGCCCCTGAACAGGGAACGACACGGTGCGAACACCCGCCTGAAGGCAGGCGCCGTCATAGGTCTGGTGGAACAGCACCAAGCAGAGCGTATGCAGGAACTCGGTCAGCGCGACGTGCGGGTTATTGGCGAAAGCATCGCGCAGGGCCAGCGTCCGCCAGGCCGTCAGTTCGGTGACAAGACGGTCGGGCAGCGGCTTTAACCCATCCTCGGGCTCGTCGTCTTCCGTGCTGACCTGGCTCGATATGGCGGCAGCGTCGGAATCGTCGGGATCGGTATCATCCGTTCCGTCATTCACGATCTCTGCCGATACCACGTCACCGTCAGGATCGGCCGGCATGTCTTCGGGACGGACGAAACCTCGTGCGATCAGCAGGGTCCCGTCATTGTCGAGGCTGACGAAGGCCCCTGCGCGCGCCATTTCCGCCGGCGCGTAGGCAAGCGGGCGATCTTCCAGCGCCTCGATCGTCTGTTCGATCTCGCCGAGACGCTCGTCAACCGCCTCGGGCAGTTCGTCGGCTTCGGCGTAATCCGCCTCGATCATCTCCTGTTCAGCACGCAGCGCATGAAGGCTGGCCGCCTCGTCTTCCGAAAGCAGGACCCCCGTCCCTTCAATTTCGTAGAAATCCCGTGTGTGCCCCCAGGTGAACGACCGCGCCGCCTCGACCCACTTCCATCCTTCGGCGCGGATTTCCTCGGCCGCAGCGTTGAGCTTGTCGATGACCAGCCGGTCGACCAGCGTGGGATCGTCCAGCCAGCCACCATCATCGGCTTCGAACAGATCGCGCATGACATGACCGCCGGCCGCGACATAGGCGTCGAGACCGATGAAACGCACGCGCGCATCCGACGCCCGGATGGCTTTCTCCGTCAGCATCCGACGGATCAGGTAGGGCTCGCGATTATGGCTCCGGGAAATGATCTCCCAGACCTGCTCCTGGCGTTCATGATCGTCACTGATTGAAAAGGCGATCAGTTGTTCCAGCCGCATGCCGTCTTCCTCATAGACAGACAGGAGGGCGTCGGAGACGGTCATCAGGCGCAGTCGCTGTTTGACAACCGTGACCGGCACGAAGAACGCGGCGGCGACTTCCTCCTCGGACAGCCCTTTTTCCAGCAACGTGCGAAAAGCCCGGAACTGATCCAGAGGATGGAGCGGCGCGCGCTGCGTGTTCTCGGCCAGAGAGTCATCCTCGGCCAGGATCGGCGATCCGGTCGCGCGCACGACGCAGGGGATCGGCGCGGTCTTGGTCAGCTTCTTCTGCCGGACCAGCAGTTCGAGGGCGCGGAAACGACGCCCGCCTGCCGGCACCTCGAACAGGCCGGTCTCGGTGCCCTCATCGTCAAGAACGGGGCGGACGTTCAGTCCCTGCAACAATCCGCGACGCTCGAGGTCCGCCGCCAGGTCCTCGATCGAGTGACCGGCTTTGACGCGGCGGACATTGGATTGGGACAGAACCAGCTTATTGAACGGGATATCCCGCGACGAACTGAGACTGATTTTCTGAATGGCGCTTGCCATGGCAGGAAACTCCACGACGGACGGCTTGAAGACCCTCTCCCCGCCTCGAAATCCGTCACGGAACCCCTTCCCTGCCCTCTTCCTCTGCCCCAGCCTCACACCCCGCTCATCCCGTCACACGGATCGAGGAACAGATCTGCGCGCCTGGTCTTAATCGGTGTTGGCCTGTCTCGCAGGGCCGCGATACCATGCAGAAAGGCCACCGAGCCGTTGTATGCTGCGGATTCAGACTGCCCAGGACAAACATAGGAAAGCTCTGAGGCGGACGCCGCGTGCTGCCCTCCCAGTCACGAACCCACCACGAAGGCCGGGACCGCCCATCAGTTCATTCCAAAAACGGAAATGATTGGAAACGGGCATCTCCTGGCCCTGACGGCGGGAATCGTCTCCGCCCATGTCAGCACCAACACCGTGGACGTGGCTACCGTTCCGGAACTGATTCGAACAATCTACCAGAATTTGGCTTCACTCGGGGCTCCGGCCGAAAGCATGAAGGACGAAAAACTGACGCCGGCAGTGCCCGTTAAACGGTCGGTCTTTTCCGATTACATCGTATGTCTCGAAGATGGCAAGAGACTGAAGATGCTCAAACGCCATCTCGGTAGGGCCTATGGCATGACTCCAATGCAATATCGTGAGCGCTGGGGGTTGCCGGCGGATTATCCGATGGTCGCGCCGAATTATGCGACCCGCCGGTCCGAGCTGGCGCGGGCGAGCGGCTTGGGCCGCAAGACGGGAGCAGAGACGTCCGGTGCCCACTCTGGGCCGGCTACGGGCGCCCCCGCCGACGACGGCGTCAGGCTCAGTCGGAACGACACACCCCACATTACGGTGCTTCCGGAACGCAAGAGGGGCCGTCGGAAGGCCATGGCCTAAGGGGCGCGCCCGCGGATTTGCGGTACGGCCGGGGCACTGACCAGGCCCTGCCCGTACCGCCGATCCTCTATGCGTCGACGTTTATATAACCCGGCAGCGCCTCGACGCGCGCCAGCCACTGGTTGAGAGCCGGATAGGAATCAAGCGCAATGCCGCCTTCTGGAGCGAGCGCCAAATAGGGGTAGGCGGCACATTCGGCCAAAGTCGGCCCATCGCCTGCGAGCCATGCGTGATCGGCAAGGTGCCGATCGATGACAGTCAACGTCCGCGCGCTGGCTGTAGCTACGTCATCGTATCGTAAGGGGTAGTCAAATTTCCTAACCAAGCGCGCATCGGCCGGACCATGCTGGATTTCGTTGACACTGACCGAGAGCCATTCGACGACGCGAGCACGGGCGCCAGGCTCTGCCGGCCACCACTCCGTCGTGCCGTGCTTTTCCGCAAGATAGACCAGGATGGCCTGGGAGTCCCAGATGACGGTCTCGCCATCTTGCAGCACCGGGACCTGCTGCCATGGGTTGAGGGCGGTAAATTGAGGCGCCTTGTGTGCGCCAGCGGCAAGATCGACGTTACGGATATCCAGTGAAATTCCCGCTAGGGCGGCGAACAGGCGGACTTTGTAACAATTCCCGGATGGGGGGCAATTGTAAAGAACTGGTGATGACATGACCGGTCGTTCCTTTTTTTTCGTGCCGGAGAGGCGGCAACGCATCTTCGGCATTTTCGATGGGACGTCAAAACAAGATCGATGTTCAACGCCAGGAAGGACCGGTTCGTACTTTATATTTCAGACACAGGTAGCCACCGCCCTTCCCTGGCGTCGGGCGGTTCGCAGGTGTTTTCCCAGTGGGCGTCTTCACCTCCTGCCTATTCCCCTGAGCTGAACAACCGAAGCCGTTCACCGCAGGACCATAGGTCCGGGTGTTGTATTTGGCAGGCCACCCGACACAGGAGGCCGCCCACATGGAAAAAGCGTTGCGACACGCCGTCGCGGACCGTACCTCAAACCGGGGTCAGGGGGAAGCCGGAAGGTCAGGTCGATGAAATTCGTGGACCGGAAATTCATGCGGTCGAAACCGTTGCCCGCTCGCACGTCCACGCCGACGAAGGCCCCGCTCAGCCACTGCCCAGACCATGGCAGCGTGAGCTTCGGACAGGCCCCGATCAGTGAGGCAGATGAGCCCACTGCTGTTGATGGTTCATCAGCCGCCTGGCTGATTATGCCGAACCGCCATCGGCCTGCGCATCGTGCCGATATGATCACGCAGGCCGCCACGAAGACAGTGACGATGATGGAAGCGAACAGGCCCTCATCAGCATGACGCCGCCGCCGATGATGTAGAGCGTTTCGCCTAGCAGCGAGCGCAGGACCAAATCCCTTAGGAGGCCGCTACCGAGGGTGTGGACGCACGGACATGGCGGCTGATCACGTTGCCCGCAGTGCGCTCAGCAGTTCGCGCCCTTTTTACGGATTTCCGCCCAGTGCGATCGACCGACAGTGCGCTTTGACGCGGATAGCCTGATCGAAGGGGTTTCGGACGTCTTTTGCTTCATCTACTCCGGGGACAAGAACCGTTGAGCCTATTGCCGTCGTGGTGGGTCTTCCGGGGTCGCCTTGGCAACAATGGTCAGCGTCCCATCGGGCAACGGGCGCTGCAAGCGCAGGGCATCGTCGATCGGTGCTGTCATCCAGCGGTCGATCTCCTCCCCGGTCGTCAGGATCACTGGCATGGCCTTGGGATGAATGGCTCCGACTTCGTGATTCGCCTTGGTCGTGAGAAAGCCGAACAGGTCGTCCGTCGTCTCTCCGTCTCTCGCTTTGCGCACAGACGTCCACCGACACCAGATGCCGGCAAAGAAGGCGAGTGGACGCGTCTCGCCGAACGCGAACCAGGCCGGCGGCCGGGAACCGTCTGGCTGCGGTTCGGGCTCGGCGAAGCTGGTAAAGGGCACGACGCAGCGATGCACGACATCGAGCCACGGCCGCCAATGCGGCGACTGCGGATTGCGGATATTGGTCACACCCCGATCCACCGTCTTGCCGGCGAGATAGCGGGGCGGCGTCGGCATCCCCCAGCGCGCCATCACCAGTTCGCGCCCCGCCGCCGAATTGCGGACGATCGGCGCCATCATGTTGGGATAGATGCCGGGCAACGGCGGCAGATTACCGGTGCGGTCGACCATGACCTTCGCGAGGTCGCGGATCGCCTGCTGATTGGTGGTCATCGAAAACAGGTTGCACACGCGAAAGCTCCTCAGGACCACATGCCGCGCAGCCGAGCACCCATGTCGATCCGCACGGATTTCACTGCCTCCTGCCGGGCCTGCTCCTCGGGCGCCACGACCGGCCATGAGGTCGCGTGGAACAGCGGCAGCATCTCGCGTATTATGAATCGCGTCCGCGCGGCATAGACATGCCGGTCGCCAAGACCCTGTCCGTGGACATAGAAACGCTGCGGGACCATCAGGTCGAGGGAATCCTTCGCCCGCGTCATGGCGACATAGAGCAGGCGGCGTTCTTCCTCGATGTCGTCGCGCTCGCCGGTGGCGAGGTCCGACGGGATGCAGCCGTCCACCACGTTCAGCACGAACACGTTCTTCCATTCCTGCCCCTTGGCGGAATGGATCGTCGAAAGGATCAGATAGTCCTCGTCCAGCAGCGGCACGCCCGCTTGGTCGGAGGTCGCATCCGGCGGGTCGAGCGTCAACTCGGTGAGGAATTTTTCCCGTGAGGGGTAGCCTGCGGCGATCTGCTCCAGCTGCGTCAGATCCGCCTGCCGCATGGTCGCATCCTCGTGCAGCCGCTCCAGATGCGGCTCATACCAGGCGCGCACGGCGGCGATCTCGCCCGGCCAGCCGACCTTGCCGCCGCCGAGGGCTGCGACCGTCTCCACGAAACTCCGCCAGGCCTCGCCGCTCCGCGCGGGCGTCTTCGTCACCGCCAGCGCCTCGAACGGGCGGTCGGACTCGCCCAGCGCATCGAGCACCCGCCGCGCGGAGGTCGGCCCCACGCCCGGCAGGAGCTGCAACACGCGAAACCCCGCGATCCGGTCGCGCGGGTTCTGCGCGAAACGCAACAGCGCCAGCACGTCCTTCACATGCGCGCTGTCCAGAAACTTCAGGCCGCCGAACTTCACGAACGGGATGTTCCGTCGGGTCAGTTCGACCTCCAGCGTGGCGCTGTGATGCGAGGCGCGGAACAGCACCGCCTGTTCCTTCAGCGTCGTGCCGCCCTCGCGCTCTTCCAGCACCCGGCCCGCGATATAGCCCGCCTGCACGGTGTCGTCGGCGATCGTCACCAGGCGCGGACGCTCGTCGGACTCCCGCTCGGTCCAGAGATCCTTGGTGAAGCGCTCGGCGGCCTCGCCGATGACCGCGTTCGCTGCATCAAGGATCGGCTTCGTGGAGCGGTAGTTCCGGTCCAGCGTCACGATGCGCGCCGGCGGATCGAAGTGGGCCGGGAAGTCGAGAATGTTGCGCACCGTCGCCGCGCGGAAGGCGTAGATGCTCTGCGCGTCATCGCCCACGACCGTCAATCCGTACCCGTCGGGTTTCATGCCCAGCAGGATGTCGGCCTGGAGCCGGTTGGTGTCCTGATATTCGTCAACGAGGATATGGTCCCATTTGCCGCCGATATCGGCGGCAAGCACGGGTTCGGCTACCATCTGTCCCCAGGCCAGCAGCAGGTCGTCGTAATCCAGCACGCCCTGCGCCTGCTTGGTCGCGACATACCCGCCGAAGAGCTGTTTGAGCTGCGCTTCCCATCCGGCGCACCACGGATAATGCTTCAGCAGCACATCGCCGAGCGGAATGCCGGAGTTCGCGACACGGGAATAGATGGCGAGGCACGTCCCCTTGGCCGGGAAGCGCTTCTCGGTCTTCGAAAAGCCGAGATCATGACGGACCAGGTTCATCAGGTCGGCAGAATCTTCGCGGTCATGGATCGAGAAGGACGGGTCCATGCCGATCTGCTCCGCGTATTCCCGCAGCAGCCGGGCGCCGATGGAATGGAACGTGCCGGACCAGGCCAGCGCGTCGGCCAGTGTTGCGGCCTTGTCGCCGAGAACGGCGCGGCAGATGCGCGCCACGCGCCGTGTCATCTCGGTGCTTGCGCGCCGGGAGAAGGTCAGCAGCAGGATACGGCGCGGATCAGCACCTGTGGCGATCAGGTGCGCGACCCGATGCGCCAGCGTGTTGGTCTTGCCCGACCCGGCACCTGCGATAACCAGCAGCGGAGATGCTCCGGCCGCGACTCCGGCGCCATGTGTGACGGCCTCGCGCTGGGCCGGATTGAGCCGGGCGAGCGGATCGTCGGTCGCCGCTTCGGTGGAAATCTTTGGAGTCAAATCCTTACGCCATCCTCATTCGCGATCCGCTCGCCGCTTCGCCGGGCATCCTGCCATGCCTGTCGGAATTATGCCTTGACTCTCGCCTCCGATCTAGAACAAAGCACGAACATATAATCCGGTGAGGGCGACCGAAGGCCGGGCAGAGGATCGAGATGACCACCGCGGAGAACAGAAAGCCAGCCCGGAGAAGGCCCGCCGTCGACGCGCTTCAGGCGACGATCGTTCGGCTGGAAGGGCACAAGGCGCGCCGCCGCGCGGTGCTGCCGTTCGGCGTGAAAGAGATTGACGCGAAGCTCCCCGGCGGCGGCTTGGCTCTAGGCGCGCTGCACGAGGTGGCAGGCGGCGGAAACGACGCCCTGAACGCTGCCGCTGCCGGGCAGTTCGCCGCCGGCATCGCCGCCCGCACCAAGGGCAAGGTGCTGTGGATCGTCACCCGCCAGGATCTGTTCGCCCCTGCCCTGAAACAGGTCGGGCTGGGCGGAAGCCGGGTGATCTATGTCGAGGCCAAGGCGGACCAGGATGTCCTGGCCTGCTTCGAGGAGGGGCTGCGGCATGGCGGTCTGGGCGCCGTCGTGGCCGAGGTTGCGCGTCTCTCGATGACCGCCTCGCGTCGGCTGCAACTGGCGGCCGAGACGTCCGGCGCGCTGGGGATCGCCGTCCGCCGCTGGCGCCGGAAGACCGAGGCGGCTGATTTCGGCCAGCCGACCGCCAGTGTCACGCGCTGGCGGATTTCGGTCCTGCCGTCCGAAACCCTGCCGGTGCCCGGCGTCGGACGGGCGCGCTGGCTGCTGGAACTGATCCGGGCACGGGCCGGGGAATCCGTCGATTTCGAAGTGGAGGCTTGCGATGGCCATGGGAAGCTCGGGTCGGGTCGTCTCTCTCTTCCTGCCGCTGTGGCCGACGGACCGGATCAGGAAAAGGCTGGGCGCCGACGCACCCGCGCCTGACGCGCCGCTGGCGCTGGTCGGGCGCGAGGGACGACGCCGCGTCGTGCTGTCGGTCGACCTCGCCGCCCGCAAGGCGGGCGTGCGCCCTGGCACGCCGGTCGCCAAGGCGCAGGCGCTTTACCCTGATCTGATCATCATGGATGCCGACCAGGAGGGCGACCGGACCGGATTGGAGAAACTGGCGCTGTGGTTCCAGCAGCGGATCGCCCCTCTGGTGGCGGTGGACGTGCCTGACGGTCTGGTGCTGGACACGACCGGTGCCGATCATCTGCATGGTGGCGAGCCGGCCATGCTGGCGGAGATGGTGCATCGGCTGCGAGACGCCGGCATCACCGCCAGGGCTGTGGTCGCCGACACGCTGGGCGCGGCCCATGCGCTGGCGCGCTATGGACGCGCGCGCACTCTGGTGGTGCCGGCCAAGGAGACGGCCGCCGCTATCGCGGACCTGCCGATCGAGGCCCTTCGCCTGCCGGACACTATGATCGAGAGCCTGCGGGCGCTGGGCGTCGCGACGATCGCTCCGCTCGCCGCGATGCCGCGCGCGCCGCTGGCGCTCCGCTTCGGGCCGGACGTCACCCGCCGGCTGGACCAGGCCTATGGTCGCATCAGTGAGGCCATCTTGCCGGTCCGGCCGGTTGACCCGGTCATGGTCAGTCGCAATTTCGCCGAGCCGATCGGCGCGGCCGAAACCATCGCCAAATATATCGGCAAGCTGGTACCGCTGCTCTGCCAGGGGCTGGACGAACGCGGACAGGGCGTGCGCCGTCTCGATCTGCTGCTGCATCGTGTCGACAGTCGCACCGAAGCGATCCGCGTGGCGACGGCCATGCCAGTGCGGGACGTGAAACGCCTGACCCGACTGCTGTGCGAGAAGATCGAGACCATCGACCCGGGCTTCGGCATCGAACGCATGGTGCTGATCGCCTCACTGGCCGAACCGATGGATCGGCGGCAGACCGTCTCCTCCCTGATCGCCGAGGAAGAGGCGGACGTGTCCGACCTGATCGACACGCTGGCCAATCGTGTGGGCACACAGGCACTATATCGTTTCGCACCAGTAGAGAGTGATCTGCCTGAACGCTCCTTCTGCCGCGTGCCTGCGCTGGCGCCCGAGGAGACAAAGGACTGGCCGGAGCACTGGCCGCGTCCGACCCGTCTGCTGGCGCGGCCCGAACCGGTGCAGGCCATGGCGGAGCTACCGGACCAGCCGCCGTTGTTCTCCATCTGGCGCGGTGTGCGGCGGAAGGTGAAATGCGCGGACGGTCCTGAGCGTGTTTTCGGCGAGTGGTGGAAGAACGATGCGGAACTGACCATCGCCCGGGATTACTTCCGGGTGGAGGACACCTCCGGCGAGCGGTTCTGGCTCTATCGGGCAGGTGACGGCGAGCATGGCGAAACCGGTTCGCAGGGCTGGTTTCTGCACGGAATCTTCGGATGACCCGCTATGCCGAATTGCAGGTGACGAGCTATTTCTCGTTCCTGCGCGGGACGTCATCGCCGCTCGAACTGTTCGAGCAGGCGAAGGCGCTGGGGATCGCGGCGCTGGGAATAGCCGATCGCAATTCCCTGGCCGGCATGGTGCAGGCCCATGTCGCGGCGAAGGCCGCCGGCGTCCGGCTGGTCGTCGGCTGTCGCCTCGACCTCGCCGATTTCCCGCCGGTGCTGGTCTATCCGACCGACCGCGCGGCCTACGGCCGCCTGTGCAGGCTGCTCAGCCTGGGCAAGAGCCGTGCCGGCAAGGCCAGATGCCACCTGCTATGGGAAGACCTGATGGCCTGGGGTGACGGATTGCTCGCCGTTCTGGTCCCCGATGTCGCGGACGAGGGCTGCGCCCTGCATCTGCGCAAGCTGAAGGACGCGTTCCATGACCGCGCCTATATGGCGCTGACCCTGCGGCGGAGGCCCAACGACCGGATGCGGCTCTACGAACTGGCGAACCTTGCCCATCGGGCACACGTGCCCACCGTTGTGACCAACGACGTGCTGTTCCACACCCATGACCGGCGCATCCTGCAGGATGTCGTGACCTGCATCCGGCACAACACCACCATCGACGAGGCGGGTTTCGCGCGCGAGCGCCACGCCGATCGCTATCTCAAGCCACCCCAGGAGATGGCGCGCCTGTTCGGCCGCTATCCCGAGGCGATAGCCCGGACCATGGAGATTGCAGAGCGATGCAACTTCAATCTTGATGATCTTGCCTACCAATATCCCGACGAAGTCTCAGTTCCCGGCCAGACGCCACAGCAGGCGCTGGAGGTCCTGACATGGAACGGCGCTGAACAGACCTATCCCGAGGGGATTCCGGATGACGTTCGCAAGAGCCTGAATCACGAACTCTCGCTGATCGGGCGTATGAATTACGCGCCGTATTTTCTCACCGTGAACAGCATTGTCCGCTACGCCCGCAGCCAGGACATTCTGTGCCAGGGCCGTGGCTCGGCCGCCAATAGCGCGGTCTGCTATGTGCTGGGCATCACCGCCATCGACCCGGCACGCAATTCGCTGCTGTTCGAACGGTTCGTGTCCGAAGAACGCGGAGAACCGCCAGATATCGACGTGGATTTCGAACACGCCCGCCGCGAGCAGGTCATTCAGTGGGTCTATGGGCATTATGGCCGTGAGCGCGCCGCCCTGACCGCGGTGGTGATCCGCTATCGCGCCAAGGGCGCGCTGAGGGATGTGGGCAAAGTGATGGGCCTGCCCGAGGATCTGATCGGCACCTTGTCCGGTCAGATCTGGGGATGGTCGAAAAATGCCGATCCGGAGCAGTTCAGGGATATCGGCATCGACCTGTCCGATCGGCGCATCCGACTGACGCTGGATCTGGCGTGCTGCCTGATCGGCGTGCCGCGCCACCTCTCCCAGCATCCGGGAGGCTTCGTGCTGACCCATGATCGGCTCGACGAGTTGGTGCCGATCGAGCCCGCCGCGATGGAGGATCGTCAGATCATCGAATGGGACAAGGACGATATCGACGTTCTCAAATTCATGAAGGTCGATATCCTGGCGCTGGGGATGCTCACCTGCATGAAGAAGGGGCTGGACCTGCTGGCCGAGCACAAGGGGCAGGATTTTTCGCTGGCTACCATCCCGGCCGAGGATCCACGGACCTATGCCATGATCCGGCGGGCGGACACGATCGGCGTCTTCCAGATCGAATCTCGCGCCCAGATGTCAATGTTGCCGCGTCTGAAGCCGCGCGTGTTCTACGACTTGGTGATCGAGGTAGCCATCGTCCGCCCCGGTCCCATCCAAGATGGGGTGGACGGCCTCCATGCGGCATCAACGTGCCATGATGGGGTCGGAAGACCATTCAGAGGAGACCGCCCGAATGAAAGTTACCACAATCGGCCTGGATATCGCCAAGTCCGT
>Ga0157365_10000181_pt1 | contig 29622 bp, 21 predicted proteins | sample AttsexASBM3_FD_111478 | JGI IMG/M metagenome (GOLD analysis project Ga0157365, IMG submission 111478) | Fungus gardens microbial communities from leaf cutter ant in Ribeirão Preto, State of São Paulo, Brazil - Atta sexdens ASBM3 | ecosystem: Host-associated > Fungi > Mycelium > Unclassified ... | reverse complement strand
GGTGACTGTCATAAAACTGTAATAAAAGATGTTTGACGAAGTGCCAAGCTGTGCCGTCCATTGCAGTGGACGGCACCTTCGGAGAGAGGCAACAGACGGTGGAAGACAGGCAAGGGATATTCCACGGCGCGTGCCACTGTGGCGCGGTGCGCTTCACAGTCGCCCTCAGCGACGGTTTCAAATCGATCCGGCGCTGCACATGCTCGTATTGTCGGATGCGGGGTGCCGTGGTTGTGATGGCAGCACCCAGCGGTGTGCAGATTACCAAAGGACAGGATGTCCTGAGCCATTACCGTTTCAATACCGGCTCGGTGCAGCATTTTTTCTGCAGCCGGTGCGGGATTTATACCCACCACCAGCGCCGTTCTGATCCCAGCCAACATGCTGTCAATGTTGCCTGCCTGGATGGAGTTAGCCCGTTCGACTTCGCCGTTGTGCCGGTCACTGACGGGATCAACCACCCCAATGATACAGGCCAGGCCGCGCGGCAGGCAGGCGTCCTGTATTTTGTCGCAGCAAATCAGGACACCCCCTGATCTGCCAGAGCCTGACGGCTGTCAGATGACGTGAGCGGCCAGCCATTAGCACGCCGCTGCCACAGCCGCCGAAGCAGGCAACGTCACCACCCAGGCAACGATAATGGTACGGGCGATGCCCCAACGGACGGCGGAGACAGGACAATCACCAGCGAAAGCTGTCGAGCAATTGCGGATAGAGGCTGCGCCTCTGATGCTCGAGCTGGGACGTCACCCGGTTGACATTGTAGCGCGCGAGAAGGGTTTTGATGATCGCAACCGGATGCGACGGGTGTTTCTGCGCGCCTACGGTTTACCACCTCAATCGATCCGCGGGCACCTAGCAGGAGTTGGGTGAGCGCTTTGAAATGTGTGCCATAAAAGAGAAAATTAGGGGCAGGTCTGACTTGTCAGAGCCAGAAAATGGCGGTGGCAGCGCCGCGCAGGCACAGATGCCCAGCCTGTAACCAATCTTCGAAAAGGAGCTGCCGCGTTAACTTGGGCGTGGTAAGTGGGTGGCATGAGCACGCCTGCCGTGAGCTACAAACGGCATCGTGTTCCGCGTGACCTGATTGCGCATGCGGTGTGTCTGTATTTCCGTTTTCCGCAACCTCTTCGTCCCCCCGCCTCCATTTGCAACGCCATATCCCGTCACATCCATCGTGTTCGGGCATTCGCCATTGGAACAACGTGTTCGCTCTTACAGTTTGAAAAGCCTGTCAACGGATCTGCGTCACCGACGAAGCATGGCAACTTCGTCATCCCGTTCTTTAGCGTGCTGCGGCAATCTGTGTTTGAGCATCTGGTGTACTGAATGGTACCACGGTTGTGTTGAACTGCTCGTCGCCTGCCCTATTCGGAAGTCTATGACTATTCATAACAATCCAATGCAGCAGGCTGATCACAGCCGCTTGCAAGGCTTTCAGACGATTGCGCGCGTTACAGATTGAGTGGAAGCGACGTGCGATTGTCCAGGATCGCTTCGGTTCGGCTAAGGTCCTGACCTCGGCCGATGTGCCGATGCCGGGTTTGTGCGCCATCGACCTGCTAATTCGCGTATGAGCTGCCGAGGAGAATCGTCTGGATCTCCAGCAACGCAACGGTCTCTATGTAGGATAGTATTTTAGAAAAGTGCATTAATGGTACTTGAAGTGTCGAGAAAAATTGTGGCGGTGGGAAGAGCCGTAACCTTGCTCGGTCTCTATGTCAGACACGAGCGCCGACTGATGGGACCTCCATCATCGTAGACGCGTCTAAGAGAGATTTTGTGAAATCCATACGCGGAGCAGCGAAAATGTCTCGTACGTCGCCCGCCTCAATAATCGCGCCGCTCTGCATGACGATGACGCGGTCGCAAACCTGTCTGACGACGGCCATATCGTGCGAGATAAACAGCAGTGACAAATTCAGTTCCTGCTGCAGCGATTTCAAAAGGTGCAAAATTTGCGCCTGAACCGAGACGTCCAGCGCCGATACCGGCTCGTCGCAGATCAGTAGACGGGGATGCGTCGCGATGGCCCGCGCGATGGCCACCCGTTGCCGTTGCCCCCCCGACAGGGTCGATGGCCGCGCGTCGAGAGCGCCTGACGGCAGTCGGACTTTCTCAAGCAATTGGGAGGCTGTACCGCCGTCTGCTCGCCTTTCGGCGGGTCGTGTGTCGATCGCGTCCTGGAGAATCTTCCTGACCGTCCAGCGAGGATCGAAAGATCCCAGCGGGTCCTGGTAGATCATGCCGATATCCGAGCGAATGGCCCGGCGCTTTGCTTCGCGTATCGCATCTTTGCCTGAGCCGTTCCACGGTCTTTCAGCAAAATGGACCGTTCCAGAGTCCGGCTCGGTGAATCCCATTGCGATCCTGGCCAGAGTCGATTTCCCGGAACCTGATTCTCCGATCAACCCTAAGGCCTCACCCTCTCGAATGGTCAAACTCACATCATGCAGAACCTTGCGCGACTGGTGTCCGTTGCCCCCAAAGGATTTCGAGATGTTATGTGCCTCCATCAGGACCGGCGCAGTTCGCGACGCCAACTGCGCCGGTCGATTGTCGACGGATGCCCGATTCGGCACAGCATCCAGCAACATGCGCGTGTAGGGATGGTTCGGAACATGCAGAATTTGGGACGCCAGCCCCTGCTCCACCACCTCGCCATGTCGTAGTACGAGGATTTCATCGGCAATGTGCGAGACGAAACCAAGATCGTGACTGATCAGAAGAAGGCCGGTATTTTCGGTTTTCAACTTAATCAACAACTGAAGGATCTGCGCTTTGACAGACGGGTCCAGAGCCGTAGTCGGCTCGTCTGCGATCAGAAACGGGGGCTCCAACGCGATAGCGGACGCGATGAGGGCACGCTGGCGCAAACCGCCCGATAACTCCCCGGACCGTTGTCCCGCGCGCGAGGCGGCTTCCGGAACACCAGCATGGCGGAGCGTCTCGATCACACGTTCAAAGCGTGATTTTCTGGTGCCCCAGCCGTGGACATCCAGCGCCTCGCCCACTTCCTTTCCGATCCTGCGTAGTGGGTCGAGCGAAACGAGTGCATCCTGCAACACGAAGCCGATGTCACGGCCCCGCAGCCTTTGCCACTCACGCGCCGACAGGTCTAGCAGATCGCGATCTCCGTACGCCAGACGCTCCGCGCGAACTGACGCATTGGCACCGGTCAGGCCGACAAGCGACCGGGCAATAACGCTTTTCCCGGACCCGGATTCCCCGACAAGCGCAACCACCCGACCCGGGCGCAGCGTGAAGGAGACATTCCGCACGACATTGCGATGTCCCTGCCCGGTTTCAAATCCAACCGTGAGATTCTGCACCTCAATTGATGGCCCGGTCATGATGCTCGCGTTTCCAGATAGCGCTCCAGCGAACGGCCGACCGATGTTGTGGTCAGCATTGTCAACACGATCGCCAGGCCAGGAAAAAATGTCAGCCACGGGGCCACGGCAACAAAATCTCGTCCCATGGAGAGCATTGTCCCCCACTCCGCAGCAGGAGGCGCAGCCCCAAGTCCGAGAAAGGAAAGACCCGACGACCAGACGATGGCTTGACCAACACCCAATGTCAGCAGCACGAACAAGGGTGCCAACGCATTGGGAAGGATGTGACGGAGCGTGATCCTCAGGGGGGTATGGCCCAGCGCCTTCGCGGCCTCGACATAGGCGGTGCCTCGCACGGCAACGATCTGGCCAAGAAGAACGCGGGCGTAACCGGGCGCGCTGCCGATCCCGATAGCGACCACCAATGCGGACACGCCGGAGCCTATGGTTGCCGTAATCAGCAGTGCGAGCACCAGCACCGGGAAAGCGAACAGGACCTCGACCACCCAACTGACCGCGCGATAGGCAATTCTGCCACCAAGTCCACCGACCATCGCCAGCGCGAGCGCCACGCCGAGCGACAACAACGTCGCCCCGAGACCAAGAAGCAACGATTGGCGCACGCCATAGACGATACGCGCATAGATATCCCTGCCCGACGGATCGGTGCCGAACACATGCTCCCATGACGGTGGCAGAAACGCCTGCCGCGGCGCGATCGTCAGTGGATCGACGTGAGTGAACAGACGGGGGCTCAACCCGGCCAGCAGCAGAAGGACCATAAAACCGATCCCCAGCAGGTGGTGCCACTGAAAATGAAGACGCAAGGCGACGATGTTCGACTGACGGGGAAACGCCAGCGCGTCCGGGGCGTCACTCATGAAGCTACTCCGTTGGAACGAGGATCGACGATCTGCACCACGGCGTCGGCCACAACGGACGCCAGAACGTAGAACAGGGCAATGAACATCACGATTCCCGCGGTCAGCGGCATATCGTGATATGAAACTGCCAGAAACAGCTCACGACCAATTCCCTTGCGGGAAAAGATCATCTCGATCGCCACGGCATTGCCGATCATCGCGCCGAACGCCCAGGTGGACAGGTTCACACACGGCACGATCGCGTGGCGCAGCGCATGGCGCGTTCGCACCCGCCATTCCGACGCCCCACGCATCCGCGCCGACAGGATAAAGGGTTGCTGGAGCGCGACCAGAAATGACTCCCGTGCGATTTTTGCCATGAACCCGGCAAGCGGAATTGCCATGGCCAGTGCGGGCAGAATGATCGCGGCAAAATTGTCGCTTCCTGCGGGCGGAAGCAGATGAACCTTGAAAGACAGCACCGACAGAAGGATCAGCCCCAGCCAGAACGGTGGCAAACCCGCCCAGATGGTTTCGACGACGGACATTACGGTGCCGCTGCGCGCGACGCCGGCCGTGAGACACGTCGAGATGACCGCCAGGAACCACGCAATTGTCATCGCGAACAGCGTCAACTCAAGCGTCGGCAGCGACTGAGTGCGCATCACATCGATGACCGGCATATGTTGCGAAAAAGACTGCCCCAGATCACCTGAAACGATGCGCCGCATATAGATATAATACTGATGACTGAGAGGCTGATCGAGGCCGTATTCATGAATGGCCGCGGCGATTGCCTGCGGTGTTGGGTTCGCCGTGGGTCCGCCGAGAATGGCGGTGATCGGATCACCCGGCGTCAGATGCAGAGCGAAAAATGTCAGCGTCGCTGCAACCAGAATGACCAGCACACCGCTGACCACGCGGTAAAACACCCTGCCGACTGCACGCCGGATTGCCGTCCCTACGGGCGACGAATGAACGGTCGAGCCGTTGTCGATGGAAGCGTTCATCGGGAAATCCACGTGTCATATAGGGTGGTTATGTCGAGAGAAGATTCGAGATGCACGTCATGTGCGTGTGTCGATACGGCAAGCCGAGTGCTCTGCGGGTAGGTCGTGATCTGCAGGAAGTCTGCGGCGGCAAAGGATTGCGCCTTGCGGTAGAGATCACGCCTGATGTTTGGATCCTGCGTCCGGAGTGCGTCATTGACGAGTGTATCGAACCGGGGATCGGTCAGCCCGGATACATTCTGATGATTGCCGGAGTGTCCCGGAGTACCCGCAAACGCCGTGGAAAAAATGATCCGCAGAACGTCGGCGGTGTTGGTGTTCCAGTAACCGATCCGCAGATCGTAATCCCAGTCCCGCTCCCGCCCCAATATGCTCGAATCATCGGCATTTTCCAGTCGGACATCAAAGCCGGTCTGACGCGCCGTTGCCTGCACCTGTTCCCACAAGGTGCGTTCGGAGGCAGGCAGTGACGAGCGCATCGGGACATGAACCACCAGACGGACACCGTTCTTTGTGCGATATCCGTCGGCGTCGCGCGTGTCCCAGCCGGCTTGCGACAGGAGTTGCATCGCCTTCTGCGGATCGTAGTCGGCGTGATGCTCGAAAATCGGATCGTAGAAGGGAGTGGTATGGCTCAAAGGACCGCCTGCACGCGGATAGCGATGGAAAAACACGCTGCCCAGAGCACCGTCAATGTCCGCGGATCGTATGAACGCCTCGCGCACCCTGATGTCGGAGAAAGGAGCCCTTTGCGTGTTCATCGTCGCGTTTGTCGGATTGCCGGGCCGGTCGGCAGTGACGACATACAGATCCGGGTTCTCGTAGGCTGCTGCTTCTGCTTCGGGCGGCAGCATGTCGATGACGTCCGTCTCACCAGCCTGCAGGGATGCGAACCGGACCGATGCTTCCGGGATGAACTTCCACGTAATACCGTCGAGAAACGCTGCCCCTTGATGATGCGCTGTGGGGGGCGCCCAGTGATAAGCCGGGTTACGAACCAGACGAACCTCATTCTGCCGGTCCCAAGCAACGATCTTGAACGGTCCCGAGCCGACGGGCGACTGGCAGTTGACGTCTCTGGGCCGCTTCAGGGCGGTCGGAGACTCTATCCCGAGGAAACCTTGCGCCAGAACCTCAAGAAACGCTGCGTACGGGGCAGAAAGATGGACCGCTGCCGTGTACGGGTCGATAATCTCGGTTCCGATATATTGCTTGATGTATCCGCCAGCGGTACCAGATTGTGTGCCGGGATCGACGATCTGATCGAAATTCGCCTTGACCGCTTCGGCGGTCAGCGGAGTGCCGTCGGTAAAGGTCACATCATGACGCAGATGGAAAATATAGGTTCTGCCATCCTGCGATACGTCCCAGCTCTGCGCTAGCCACGGCAGGATTTTGCCGTCCCTGTCCATCGACACGAGCGAGTCGAGGTACTGTTGGGCCACAAAAACCTGTGGCATGTCACCCATCACGTGGGGATCGAGGCAGACCGGTTCACGGTCTGTGGCATAAGTCAGCGTGCCGCCCGCCACTGGCGTGCTGGATGCAGTCCGATGATCGTGGTGCTTGCATCCGGCAACCATCAGTACCGTTAAGGTAAGAAAAAATGCCGCATGTGGCGGGGTGTATCGTGTCATCGTTCTCTCGCCCGTGCAGCCGGATGGGGCGCGGACAGCCGCGGCCCGCGTTCGAACAGTTTCTCGCGCAGGGTGCCTTCGGCGTATCGGGTCTTGTAACGGCCCCGGCGCTGCAATTCCGGAACAATAAAGGTCACGAAATCCTCGAAGCTGCCGGGACTCACGGCATACGCGAGATTGAATCCGTCGACCCCTGTTTCAGCGACCCAATGCTCGATCTTGTCGGCAACGCCGCGGGGACCGCCGACAAACGTCACACCCATCCCGCCGATCGCCGCATGGCGCGCGATCTCACCAACAGTCCAGACCCGGTCCGGGTCTGAAACTGTCAGAGCGTCGACGGCTGAATGGATCCCGTCATTTCGGATATGGCGGATCGGTTCATCGGTGTCATAGACGGACAGATCGATGCCAGTCCATCCGGACATTAACGTCAATGCCCCTTCAGGACTGACATAACGTTGGTAATCGTCCCATTTTGCCTGTGCAGCGTCATCCGTTTCTGCGGTGACGATGGTCAGCAGGGACAGGATTTGCAAGCTTGCCGCCGCCCGTCCGGCATCCCGGACCTCGGCACGCAGTTTGGAGACGGATTCCGCAACGACCTTAGCTGAAGGACCAGCAACGAAAACGCATTCTGCGTGACGCGCGGCAAAAGACCGGCCCTTGCTCGATGCGCCGGCCTGGAACAGGACCGGGCTGCGCTGCGGCGATGGCTCACACAAATGAATACCGTCCATCTGAAAGAAGGGACCATCATGTAAGACCGTATGAACCTTGTCGGGATTGGTGAATCGGCCGGCCTGACGATCGAACTCGACGGCATCATCTTCCCAGCTTTGCTCCCACAGTTTATAGACAAGAGCCATATAGTCTTCGGCAATGTCGTAGCGCGTGTCGTGCGAGCGTTGTTGTGCCTGTCCTGCGCCCTTGGCTGCACTGTTCAGATAGCCGGTCACGATGTTCCATCCGATCCGCCCCTCGGTCAGATGATCCAGCGTCGACATGCGCCGGGCAAACGGAAACGGGTGTTCGAAAGACAGTGTTGCGGTCAACCCGAATCCCAGATTGCGGGTAACCGCAGCCATCGCGCCGATCAGCATCGCAGGGTCGTTCACCGGTACCTGTGCCGCGTTACGCAGCGCGGCCGTCGGAGTCCCCCCATAGACATCATAAACACCCAGCACATCTGCAATGAACAATGTGTCGAACAGACCGCGTTCGAGAATGCGTGCCAAATCGGTCCAGTAGCCAATCGTATTATACCACCGCGAACGGTCGTCGGGGTGACGCCGCAGGCCACTCGCCTGGTGGGCGACGCAGTTCATGTCGAACGCATTAAATCGAATTTCGCTCATGTCTGAACCTCGTGCTCTGCGGCGGCATTATCGGCTGCGCGCAGAAGATCGCGCATGATGGCGCGCGCTACAGCCTCTGCCTGTGCGGTGACTTCCGGCAACCCCATCAACTCACCAAAGGTCGCGCGCGCCAGAGGACCGCCGACATACAGGGCAGGTGTCACCGTGCTGCCTACCACTGGGCGTGAGAGCCTATCGACATGAATACCCAGATGCAGCGGATCGACTTCCACAGCGCCATTATCGCGCAGATAGCTCAGGAGCGGATTTGACTCCACCACGCCGCGGTGATCCGGTCCCGTCGCCAGAATTATCGCTGAAACGCGCTCTTGACGCGTGTTTCCGTTACGCAGACGCAGCGTAACCTGCCATCCCTCTTCCGTAGCGTCCGCGCCCACGACCGAGGCTGCGTGGATCGTCAAAGCACCCGTTGCCAGGCGGGCTTCCAGCACGCGGTCGACCTGAGGCGCGATCCGAAACCGCCGCGTGTCCCAGAACGGCCGCAGGTGACGCAGCAGACGTCGTCGTTCTTCCAACGGGAGTGCCTGCCACAGTGTCGTTCCCTGACGCCGCAGGGCATCGAAGACGACCTGCCACGGTCGCTGACGGTCTTCTGCCAAGGCCGCACGCACAGCTTTGACCAGCAGGCGCGCAGTAGGCTGCGGGGCAATAGCCAGCGCCTCGTTCGTGGCTGCCACAGCAGCATGCCCCTGCGACCGCTGACCACGGCGCGATATTGCAACAATTTCTCCCGTGTGGCCCTGCGCATTCAGACTGGCGACGATATCGGCCATCGTAAGGCCAGAGCCTACGATCAGCACCCGGTCCAGCGGCTTGATGCGGCCAAAAACACCCGCTTGCCATGGATTTTGGATGAAGACTGATCGCTCATTGCTCTGATCGACGGCACAACGCAAGGATGGGGGTGTGGCTGGTGCAGCATGAGTAACAGCGAGCACGAGCACGTCTGCCGTCAGTGTTTCCCCGTGTTCGGTCTTCGCGCTCCACGTGCCCCCGTGCCGGTCGGCGGTCACGACGCGGGACCGCACATGTCTCACGCTGCCCCGTTTCTCCAGTGGCGCAAGACGATCGCGCACATAGTCTCCGAAGACGAAGCGGGAGGGGAAAACGTCTCCGTTATCCTCAACCGCATCGGCATCGATCAGAGCATGCCCCTGCTCCTGCAACCACTTTGCAAAATCAAGCGGATCACGCGTCGAAAGGCTCATGCGGGCAGCGGGGACGTTGATCCGGTGTTCGATTGTCGGCGTTCCGTATGCGAGCCCTGCCCCCAGCGCCTCACGCGGCTCCACGACGATGATTTCAGCCTCCGACTGCAGCACCTCGCCCAGATGGTAGGCGATCGCAGATCCTGTGAAACCTCCGCCAATGATCAGGACACGCTGCACCATTACTGCCACGAAACCCGTCATGAATCGCGCGATCGAGGGCGGTGATCGCCCGCGATAGTTTCACCGAACGGCCCCATATTCGACGCAGCACCCCCACGTTTCACAGGATGGCTGGTTGGTAGAAGCGGCAGCACCAGCTCACCGAAGGCATAGGCCTCTTCAAGATGTGGGTACCCTGAGAAAATAAAACTATCGATCCCGAGCTGACGATATTCGTCGATGCGGGCCGCCACCGTCGCAGCATCGCCGACGAGAGCAGTCCCGGCCCCGCCACGCACCAGCCCGACGCCTGACCAGAGGTTCGGACTGATTTCCAGTTTGTCCCGCCTGCCACCATGCAACGCCTGCATCCGCGACTGACCCACGGAGTCCATGCGGTTGAATACCTTTTGCGCTGACTGGATCGTCTCGTCATCCAGATAGCTGATGAGCTTGTCGGCATCCGCCCAGGCCTGCTCCGTCGTTTCCCTCACGATGACGTGCAGGCGAATCCCGAATGAGACTTCGCGTCCCTCTGCCTCCGCGGCTTCGCGAACCGTGGCGATTTTCTGCGCCACCGCCGAAGGGGGTTCGCCCCACGTCAGATATTTGTCCACCGATTTTGCGGCGATCTTGATCCCGGCATCCGAAGAACCACCAAAATACAGCGGCGGACCGCCCACCTGTGCAGGCGGAAATAGCAGACGACCGTCTGAAATACGGAAATGGGGGCCTTCATGCTCCACCGTCTCCCCCCGTAGCAGGGCACGGTAAATATCGAGAAACTCGTCCGTTACGGCGTAGCGCTCAGCGTGGCTGCCAAATATCCCATCGCCGCCGTTCTCGACCGGATCACCACCAGTAACGACATTAATCAGCAGCCGACCATCGGAAATCCGGTCCAATGTCGCCGTCATACGGGCAGCGAGCGTTGGCGATTGCAGGCCCGGACGCACGGCGACCAGAAACTTCAACTGACGTGTCAGCGGAACCAGGGCAGAGGCCACCACCCAGCTATCCTCACAACTGCGGCCTGTGGGCAGCAAAACGCCGTAATAACCAAGGCTATCGGCCGCCTTCGCGACTTGCTCCAGATACGGAAGGTCCACGGAACGACCACCCTTCTGCGTCCCGAGATAACGTGAATCGCCGTGGGTCGGCAGAAACCACAGCGCCTGAATCTTGGAGGGAATAGAATGCGTCATCTGAAAAAATCCGCTCAAGCAGTGGCGAAGGAAAGGGGCGTCGGCGGTATATGCAGTTGTCCGGGGTCCCGATACCGGGATGCCGGATGCTGCAACGGGAGACGGGCATTACCATCGCCAAAAAACCGTGCGCGCAGCGTTTCCCCATCCGTGTAAGAAGTTCTGTAACGACCGCGTCGTTGCAATTCGGGCACCACATATTCAATGAAATCTCGCGCCGTATCATGCGAGTGATATTGACGCAGATTGATGCCATCAATCCCGTCGACGTCGAGCCAACGCTCAATCGCGTCGGCTACGGTAGTCGGGCTGCCAACCACGAAAAAGCGTCCGTCCTCAAAACGCGAAATCTGATCCAGCGCCGAGCCGATCGTCTGGTCCGGACGGAACCTTCGCGCCATATTACCGAAGGCTTTGCCTTCAGTTGCCAGCACTGTTGCGATGGTATCATCCCGGCGAAAGCGCCTCAGATCGACCTCGGCCTGAGCATGGACCAGAGCGGCCTCGACGCTGAAAAACTTTTTATAAGACTCATACTTCCGTTCGGCCTCTTCATCGGTCCGTGCGACAATAATTCCCGCCATGACAACAAACCGAAGATCCTTTCCGTCCCGTCCATGTGCGATCGTGTGCTCGCGGGCTCTGTGGATATTGCCGCGCACCTCATCAGTGGAGCGACCGCCGGTGAACAGTATCTCTGCGTGCCGTCCGGCAAATTCTAAACCTGCCGCGGAGCCGGATGCCTGAAATAATACTGGCGTGCGCTGCCGGCTGGGGTGCACGAGGTGCGGTCCGGTCACGCTGTAATCGCGGCCGACATGATTGATCCGCCTTACGCGATCCGGGCTTGTGTAGACGTCACTCTCCACATCGCGGACGATCGCGTCCTCGTCCCAGCTACCTTCCCAGAGTTTATAAAGTACGTCGAGATATTCATCCGCCTTGACATAGCGGTCGTCGTGCGGGACCTCATCAGGGTAGCCAAAATTCTGTGCCGCGTTGCGGAGATAAGACGTGACGATATTCCAGCCGACCCGCCCGCTGGTGAGATGATCGAGTGTCGCCATCCGTCGCGCAAAAGCGAAGGGAGGCTCGTAAGTCGTGGAAAATGTCACGCCGAAACCAACGTTTTTAGTGACCGCCGCCATTGCCGGCACCAGCATCAGAGGATCGAGCGTCGGGATCTGCACCGACTGACGCAGTGCCGCGTCATCGCTATCCCCGAACTTGTCATAGGTCCCAATGACATCGGCCAGGAATACCGCATCAAACAGGCCCTCCTCTGCCAACGTGGCGGTATCGGTCCAGAACGACAGCCGGTCGAACTCGTGCCGACGATTGCCTGGGGCCCGCCACATGCCGTGTACGATATGGCTAACGCAGGCCATTTCGAACAAGTTGACGTGCAGACGTTTGGGATCCTGCGCGCTCACGCCACGTTCGCCTTCACATGATGCTCTGCTGGCCGCCGAGACGCGCCTGCGCGCCACGCCGAGCCCAAGGGTGTCGCGTTCAGGACCAGATCCCCGAGTTCACGTTCCCGCTGGATCGCCGGGTTATGAGAGGCCAGAACGCGCGCGTTGCGCCAATGACGATCCAGACGTCGCGCCTCACTCGTGGCGGAGGCCCCGCCGACTTCGAAGAGGAGCGTTGCGGCTTCGAGAATTTGTCCCACGATAATTTGCTGCGCCTGAAACGCCTCTATTTCCGCGTTCGCGTAGGAGGGATGATCCTCAATCCCTTGTTCCCAATGCACCGAAGCAGATGCCAGCGCCTCGGACACCCGTCGGGTCAGAGCATTGATCGAGAATGACAGCGCGGACAGCCTGCCGATCACGCGCTGCACAAGAGGATCGTCTTTTTGGCTCACCTTCCCAGGGACGCCAAATGTCCGAGTTCTTGGGAGCACAAACTCTCTTGCGTCACGCACGATCGCCCGCGCGATGCCTGAGAACGTGGCGAGATGAAATAACTGATAATATGCGGTGAGGTAGGCGTTTCCCGGCGGGTTTTCGGCAGAAATCACATTGAGGATCTGGTGATCGGCAACCCTTACGTCGCGAAAATGCGTTGTGCCGCTGCCGGTTAGGCGCTGACCGAAGCCATTCCAGTCATCCAGACGCTCTACGCCGGGTGCGGATGTTGGTACTGCGACATGATAACGATTGTCGTCGTCGGAGGCGATCGCGGCAATCCAGTCTGCGTATATGGTGCCGGTCGAATAATATTTCGTACCGTTGAGAATCCATCCGGACTCTACGCGGCGCAAAGAAGTGTTGGTGCCTGTTTTGTCATCGAGCTCGGCCATCGCAGCACCAAAAACAACCCCGTCCGCCACGAGATTGAACCATGGAGCTTTTTCGCCTTCTTCTCGCCTGTGAAGGCGATTTTCCACGAATCCAAAATGGGCGCGAATTATTTGCGGCAGATTGGAGTCTGCTTCTGCCAGACGGATCAACTGCTCAAAAGTTTCAACAAGAGACAGTCCTGCCCCGCCGAACTTTCTGGGAACGCGCAACGCGCCAAATTTCGCCTTACGAAGAAGATCTACTGCGTCGAACGCCAGCCTGCGTGACTGTTCACGTTCTACTGCCCCATCAGCAATCGCTGCAAAAATGTCCGCGAATTGATCCCCCGCCGAAGAGACTGACTGGTGTTCGACTGAAAGCGTCATATCGACTCCTTTAACACTATTTATAATAGTGATTTATGATTAATATCCTTCATGAAGATGAATTATGAAGCAAGAGCAAATTGCCGAAATTTTTCCGTGGTATAGCGCCATTAATGCATAAAATTCCCTCGAACGCTCCGCTTCAAAAACCAACGATTTTTCAAACGTAAAAAAATTTCCTCGAAGACGTTATAGATAAATGTATGATTATCAGATAGTTATGTCCATACCTCCCTATATAACCATATTTTACGTGTTATTATTACTAATTGACATTATTGATCGTTGTTTTATAGGCGATCTGGAAATTTCATCACTCAAATAAGTGGGATCGGTTAATGACTCAGCTTGATGAGCACCCCCTAACGAACCGGCATTGGGAGGGGCAGCTTCTGCGCCGCACCACGAAAGCCGCGCAGGGCTGCCTTCTGCTGATGTGTGCAGCTTCGACCTCAGCACTCCTGAGCCTTTCGGATGCAGCGGCGGAGGCCCCACTTGAAGCTTCCCGCCAGACGATCCGTCACAAGCCCTCAGGCCGTGCGGTGAAAGCCTCAGTCCCGGAAGCTGTAACCGTAGCGCATCGGCGCTTGTCCGGCGTTGAACGTGAGAAAATCAAACTTGCATCTATTCCTGGCGGAACAAGCGTTATCAACGCGCAGGAAGTCCTGAAGGGGCGCAACCTGACGAATGCCGACGCTCTGGCCTTTCAGCCGGGTGTGTTCGCACAATCGTCGGGCGGCGGCGACGGACTGCGCCTCTCAATCCGTGGATCAGGCATTCAAACTGGCAGCAACTACTTTCGATCCGGCGTTCTGCTGATGTTCGATGGCTTGCCGGTCACCACACCCGCAGGGACACCCTACGAACTCTTTGAGCCTCTTGGCCTGCAGTATACTGAGGTGCTGCGTGGCGCAAATGCTTTCGATTACGGAGGCCTTCAGCTGGGCGGGGCGATAAATTACGTCACGAACACTGGGTATAATAGTCAGGTTTTCCAGGTACGCACCGAAGCCGGCAGCTTTAATTACAACAAAGAACAAGTAAGCAGCGGAAAAGTGATTGGAAAGGCTGATTATTATATCAGCCTTACGGATTCGTATCGCGGGGGCTATCAGCAGCAGACACAGGCAACAAGCCTCGGTGTCAACGCCAACTTTGGCTATAAATTCAGCGATCGCATTTCCACACGTTTCTTCTTTCGCTACCGGCAGACGCAAAACGGATACGCCGGCTATCTGACACGCAATCAAATCTTGTCAGATCCACAGCAGATTCAGACCCCATATAATACGTACCGATCCAAACGGATTCAGCCAGGATCGAAATTCTACGGAAATATGACGACCATTGATCTGAGTGATAATTCACAAATGAAGGTCGGTTTTGATTACCAAGATGCCCCAATCGACATCCAACAGGGTCAGACCACAGGAAATTGGGGCTACAAAACCCTCGCTGGCGTCCTCGCCTATACGCGGGATGATAAGATTTGGGGACACGATAGCGACACCGAGTTCGGGATCGACACGTATTCCGATCTGGACGCCTGGCAGACGAATAGGGTGCGTATTCCGTCCGGTATCTACGCAGGACTACCTAATGGGTACGTTGTCAGGCACTCAACATATGGTGGAACAGATAATTATTTCCATGTACGGAATAATTTCCAGATTGTGCATAATTTCTGGATTACGACCGCCGGTGCTCTTGCGTTCATACAGCGATCGACAGGCGTTACCTACCCCACGCAAAGTCATGTGAGTCAGTCATCGGTCAACTTCGCCCCAAGAGCTGGATTCCGATATCAGGTCACACCAAAGTTCGAGCTTTATGGCAACGTAAGCCGCAGCATTCAGCCAGCCAACGACTGGCAACTCCTTTCCGGTTCCGTATATACAAGTGGTGTTGCCGCAAATATGAATTCAGGTGGTGTAAAGCTGGATAATCAGACTGCCACCACATTCGAAGTCGGTTCACAGGGTTCATTTGCACGCAATCAATGGAGCATCAGCTATTATCATTCTGCAGTTCGCAACGAGCTTTTGACGGTCATGACGCCGCAGTCACAACTATACGGCACGACTGTCTACTCAAATGCTTCCCCTACTACGCACCAAGGAATCGAGGCGTCTCTTAATACCGATTTACTTTCTTGGAGAGGAAACCGCATTTCGCTTCGACAAGCATATACATATCAGGATTTTCGTTTCAACCACGATGCAACGTTCGGACACAACAAACTTCCAGGAATTCCTGCAAACTTCTATCAGGGTGAAATCCACCTTGATCTGAAAAACGGCTTCTATGGCGGCTTTAGCACACAGGTATCGTCCAAGGTATCCGGTGCCTATGACGATACCTACTACGCCCCTTCTTATCATATCTTTAATGCTAATTTGGGCTATATTTGGCCGAAAAAGCATCGCGAGATATTTCTGTCTTTCAATAATCTTGCCAACAAACACTACGCTGCGATCGTAGTTCCCGGCTACAAGGCAGCAGGTACTCAACTGAGCGTTATGCAACCGGGCGACGGATTTGGTGTCGTCGGTGGCCTATCTCTCGGGTTCAATTAAAATCATGAATAATATTCAACACATCATCTTCAATCTCCAGATAACAAAAAATGCTGGGTCATGGGGCCAATATAGTCGATGTTGGCATGATATCTGAATTCGTATTTCTCCGAGAAATGAGGTTTTTGACGATCTCGCTTCAAATACATCGAATCGCAACGCTTTGCGACAGATCCACAAGTCGTTTTATCAGGCTCCCGTCCCACATGAAAAATTCTATCCAGATACGACTTCATAGCGCTACCATCAGGAAAAAATCAGGCCGCCGAGCTTTTCTGGCGAATACAACAATAAGCGGAAGCGCATTGCTTTTTTTTGCAATGTCGTCGGCATATGGCGCCAGCACCCAGACAGTGACAAAGCCAAACTCCCACGAAGCAGGGACGCCTGCCTCCAAGGCGCGTTCCGGCCTTGGAGGCACACAAAAATTCTCACCGACGACAGCCGGTAGCAAATCTGCTCCGGAAGAGGTCAGTGTCATTGGCGCTGACGGTTCCCACACCGCTAGAAAGAGGCTTCAAAGCGTTCCGGGGAATTCAGCTGTGATTGACGCCAAGGATGTTGATCGCGGTCGCGCATCGAACCTCGAAGATACCCTGGCATTCCAGCCAGGTATTTATGCTCAAGCAACAAGCGGAAGCACAGCGAACAAGATTTCGATTCGTGGTTCTGGTGCAGGCGTGTTCTATGGCGGCTATGCGCTCGGAATGAAATATTTGATTGACGGCATGGCAGTAAGCGGTGCAGGCGGGTTTCAGGAAGATCGTCTGAGCCCGATCGGGTATCAACGAACCGAAGTGCTCTACGGTGCCAATGCCTTCGATTATGCGTCGACAGCGTTGGGGGGCGCGATTAATTTTGTGATGAACACGGGTGTCTCGGCACCAGGCTTCATGGCTCACTGGGAGGGGGGGAGCTTCGGCACCTCTACAGAGCAGCTAAGCCAGGGTGGGACGTTTGCCAAGGGTAAAGGCGATTATTACGTGACGTTCGGGCGTACTGATAGGCAGGGATACCAAGCCTATACACGCACCTTCCGAACAGATGTGGATTTTAACCTGGGCTATCATTTCAGCGACCAGTTCTCTGTGCGTCTGCTCGGGCGGTGGGACGAGGGCGAAACGCATTACGGCGGCCTTCTGACCCTCGCCCAGATCAAGCAGGATCCGTCGCAGAACCCGAACAATTGGGGCGAACGACCGACTGCAAGCGGGATGCTCGGTCTGAAAGGAATATACGATATCGATGATCATTCTAAAATCGAGTACGGCATCACATTTAATCGATATACCTTGTTCAACAATAAACAAACTCTACAGCCGCAGTTGTGGCGTTCGACGGATGTCAATAACTCCCTTCGCTACACGCGAAATGACAAGATCTTCGGGAGATCAAGCAGTTCCAGCATCATCATCAGCGATGTTGATATGGTCAGTGGTGATTCGCGATATTTTAACTTCGATGCACCTGCGTTCGAGAATAACCGGGACGATTGGGCCCTCAATGAGCATACAAAATTTCATGGATCCCATGACTCTGTTTTGGCGCTTGGCAACACGACCGAGGTCTCGAACCGTCTTTGGCTGACAACTGGCCTTTCAGGGATCTGGATCGAACGTAATATCAATATCTCCGATCGCCTCACCCCCAATCCGGCTGTCCGTAGCAACATCGACTACAGCGCCATCTTTCTGGCACCAAGAGTCGGTTTACGGTATCAGCTAACGAAGAAGATAGATCTGTTTGGTAATCTGAGCCGATCGATTGATCCGCCGGTAACGTGGGAATATCAGAACAACAACGGCGGTAGTGCATACAGAAGCACTGCAAGTGTGGGCCCGTTGGAAGCACAACGAGCCTATACGATCGAGGCCGGTATTCGTGGTGAAGTGGGCCCCTTTGAAGGCAGTGTGACGGCGTATCGAAGCTGGATTCATGATGAGCTCCTATCGGTCGTCGTTCAACGTGCTACAGCAACAACCTCAGAAATCGATTCTGTAAACAATGCGAGCCCCACTATCCATCAAGGCCTAGAATTGCAGCTTACTACGAACTTGCTGCATTCGCGGCACTATGGCGGCATATCATTCCGGCAGGCAGCATCCATCAATGATTTTCATTATGTGCATGATGCCGCTTTAGGAGACAATCAACTCCCCTCTCTACCGAGGTGGACCTATCAGGCAGAGCTTCAATACGACAATCCAACTGGATTCTATGCAAATCTCAATTTTCGCGCCACGTCACATTATTACGTCGATTATGCCAATACTCTCAGAGCACCCAGCTATGGAATCTTTGGCCTGAAGATCGGTTACGAAGCACCAAACAGGCGCTGGACAACTTTTGTTGACTTTCGAAACCTTGCAGACAAACACTATGTTACCGCGGCCTATACCGAATATAACCTCAAAGGCGTTGACTCCGCTGCGTTCTACCCCGGCGATGGTTTTGGGGTTTTCGGCGGGTTAACTTTACACCTGTAGCAGCCGGAAAAGTGTTTTTTAATCATTCCATCTATTGGACGTGAGCAGACAATATCGTGCAGTCGCAAAGACAGGTTGCACTGGCCTTACGAAGATCGAAGCCATGAACAATCGGTCAGTACAGAAAAATAGAAGTTCTGCTCTCTTCCTTCCTCGCGGCGCGATTCTTCGAAGGAGCCGTTTCTTTTTGAACTTTTAGAAAGCTGATTGTGACCGATTTAACAACCCGACCCTTCGTTGGCGACGGTCACTGGATCATTTTTGTTTCAAGCGACAAAAAAGAGAATCTTTTCGTTGCAGGCTTAGGCCCGATATCTTTATTCCGATTATGTGGAGCTTAGGAAAATATTTTCTGCTGCTGCCCACACACGCCTCTGTTTGGGATAAAAGAGCCTTTCAGAACAAAACGAAAAGATGGCGCAATCGCTTGCTGTTCCTGACTTGAGCTGATTAAGAACACCTGACACTGGAGTGCCAGCTTGCTCACACAGAGAAATCGCCCCAGGTTCGTAGTTGAACAACATGAAGCGTCGCCAATGCGCCCCTATCTGCCACTTTATCTACAAGCGCTTTGCATCACTACAATCATATTGGTGCCGCTACGCTCGAAAGCAACGTCGGCGACATCACCTCATGCTCACGATACGCTCAAAGCGTGTGAAAACATCGGCAAGAAGGCCGCACCCCAACCAACCTCGCTTCCTGATTATCGAAGCTACATCTATAAAACGACCGCTGAACGCGATCTTTATCTCCATGTTCTCTATCCCAAATTTTCAGGGGACAAACAGCCGAAACCAGCAGTCCTATTTTTCTTCGGTGGTGGATGGCTGTACGGTGATATAGCCCAGTTCTCCCAGCAGTCGCAGTTCCTGGCGGCGCGCGGGTTTGTCTCGGTTCTGGCAGACTACCGCGTCCTGTGTCGTGACGGGACAGATCCTCTCAACGCAGTTTCAGACGCCGCAAGCGCATTCAATTATCTCGCGTCCCACGCTTTGGACTTGGGCATCAATGCATCACGCATTGCGGTCGCTGGTGGGTCTGCGGGGGGTCAGTTAGCGCTCTCGACTGCTTTTTCAGAGATGGGCACTATACGTCCTGCTGCTTTGGTTCTGTTCAATCCAGTTCTTGACCTGACAGCCCCTCAATTCAGCAAGAATTTCCCTGAGCTCAACAAATCTACGCTGAAATTTATATCTCCGATCTTCAATAATCTTAGGAAATACCCTTCTATTCTCATTATGCACGGCGAATCTGACCAGCTGGTACCGATCGAACAGATTCGCAATTTCTGTGATAGTTTCCAAAAAACCGCTGTATTGTGTGAATTGCATGTCTTTAAAGGGGCGGGACACGGCTTCTTCAACCCCGGCCGAGGAAATGACATGTGGTTTTATGAAACGAATCACTATATGGATACGTTTTTGGAAAGCAGGCTAAAACCCTGATGCATCTCCAACCGAGCATTTTTATCTTGCCGTCACGGTGTGATGACCTCCTGTTATGTCGCTGATCGTTCCGATGATTGCCCCCCGCGAAGCGCTGTGCGTCGTCATTCCTGTCGCAGGGCGACCATCCAGAAATACGGTCGCACCTTCTGCCAACGGCAGCAAAATCACACCGCTGGATCCTTTGGGAACGTTTAGATCCACTGCTATGATATGACTCTGGCCGTCAGACAGCCATCGAGCCTGAAAGATACCCAAGCCGGTCGTGAAACCGCCCTGGACAGTTTTCAGATCACCCGGGTGTGGCTCGAAGGTCCAAGTCTTTCCCGCCGGCTCCATAGGGCGTAGCCCGAGCACATCGAACGTCAGCGCTGAGGTTGGACCGCTGGACCACCCGTGAGAATGGCTGACATAGCTTGGATCATGTTCGTAGCCATAAGCCCCGCGATAACCAAGACTGCCATCCGCAAGATAGCCCTCTAGTAACGTGGAATGGTTACCGTCGGGATCATCGAGCATATAACCCCATTCCCTTCGGATCAGATCGAGTCCGTTCTCGTCATCGTGCGCGTGGAATCGCGCCATGACTTCAAACGATCCGATAAACGGAGCGATCGTAGAGGGTAATTCTGCAGAGACTGCGCCATAGCGGTTCCATCGGAGTTTCAGAACATTCAGGATCGAAAGAGCTCTTTCAGGATCGGTTACAACATCGAACAACACAGCCAGCGCATTGCCATCCTGTGGAAGGAGCGAGCTGGTGGGATTATCACGTAACGCTCCATGCGCATCGTCCCACAAAAGGGCGTTGATGGCTGATCGCACTGTCGATATCTCCGCGTGGTAGCGTGCTGCCAGGCCAGGTTCATCCATCCAGATGGCCAGCGTTGCGGCACTTCTAAGCGCTTCAACGAACAATACGTTCGCTTCCAGATTATCGCCGCCTTGGCCTATCCGCCCCCAGTCCCTTACCCCCCGCACGTCGATTAACCCATTGGCCGTTCTAAGAGATTCGGCGTATTCCACACCCTCCCTGTAGCGGGGCCAGATACTTCTCAACCACACCATGTCGCCACTATAGAGCACATATCGCTCCGCGCCGATCAGGGTCCAAAAATGATAGGTATCCGAGCCATATTTTAGTAGCGGCGGTCCGCACTCGGGAAGAGATCCGTCTTTTGCATTCTGATGATCAAAAAGGATCTGTAGTGCATTCCTGACAGGCACAAGATTATCAGTGGACACAAATTCTGTGGCTACGGCTATCCCCATGTCACCAGGCCATACTGTGCGATCACGCTTGGCACCATCGACGAGAACGGAATCACCAGCCGCGATCGTTGCAGCATTGTTCCAGCCGGATTTGACGAATGGCCACTGACGCCCAGCGCTTGACCCGATAATATTCGTCTGAACGGTGTAGGCACCAGCGTACCATATTTTATTCAAAAGAGTGTCAGAAGCGTAAAATCCCCCTGTATAATGTCGTAATTCCGTACCTGGCGAAAAGGTAATGTGTACATGAGGCATCGTGAGGACAATCGGCACGGGCGACGACAGGGTGATTGTCAGATACCGAAATCCGCCTCGCTGAGTGCTCTGTGACATTTCTACTGCCGTTCGATCTCTCAGGGCCACCGTTAGCGAGCCATCGTGCCCACCTCTTCCTCCTGCCGAACTGTCGCTATCGTGTCCAACAAACAGCGGACTTTCTGAGAAAGACAGGTCAACTGCACTGGCCTGATGACCGGGTATCACGCTTTCGATTAAGACCGTGCCTCCGACCTCGCGTCCAAAATCATAGGTGATGGAAGCTCCTTGCTCTCTCAGATTGGCCTGAGCACCATGATACAGAACATTCCCTGTGACGCGGTATACCCTTGCGGGGACAACATCTCTGGAGGCGGGAGCCGCGATCAGATCCGACCCCAGCGTGAAAGGCCGATCAGTAGCGTGAGCACCGGAAGCCGCCATAAAGGGGCCGCCCAAAAGCGCTGCCGATACCATAACGACTCGAAGGGCCTCGGATAACTTCGTGGGAAGCGCCCTGGGACCGACAGTATCAATGTTCCTTATTTTAGGCACGCTAATTTCACTTTGTATAATGTTATATTTATTTTAATCACGGTTAAATCGTGTATACAACTAACAACGACATAGAAAGATGGATAATGTCATCATCCTCCAATCGTTCCTGCTGCGTGCCAGTCAGAGCCCTCTCCACTCCAAACGGTCTGCCGCCAGGAACTACCCTCTCTGCCACCAGTGGGCCCACGAACCTCGGCATGGCGCACATTGTTGGCGGCGAATATGAGGTCGGATGCGAGGATGCCGAAGCCCACAGGAGTGACGGAGAGGGTCCTGTGCGCGTGGTGACAGTCGACGCCTTCTGGATTGACGAAACAGCGGTTTCCAACGCCGATTTCGAACATTTCGTCCAAGAGGCAAACTATGTTACTGACGCCGAACGGGAGGGTTGGTCTTTCGTTTTCAAAGGTTTACTGCCGACCGAAAAATCGAAGAACCGGAAAATTGGCACAGTCTGGGCACCGAATTGGTGGATTCCTGTGCAAGGCGCGTTTTGGCGTCGCCCCGAAGGTAAAGGATCGCACATAACGCATCGCAAGGACCATCCGGTGGTTCATGTGTCGTATAACGACGCGATCGCCTACGCGAGGTGGAAAGGCAAACGCCTCCCAACTGAAACTGAATGGGAGATAGCGGCTCGCGGTGGGTTGCGGGGAAAACGCTATCCGTGGGGTGACATACTTACGCCCGCAGGGCAGCACCGCTGCAATATCTGGCAAGGCACTTTTCCCGACAGCAATACGCGTGATGACGGGTTTTTCGGCACCGCACCTGTAACGTCTTACTCGGCTAATGATTACGGGTTGTTCAATATGGTCGGGAACTGCTGGGAATGGTGCAATGACAAGTGGAGTGTTGATTGGCACGGGCCAGCAACAGACGCTACCCGCGCCAACCCCCAAGGCCCTGAAATCGGGGAGCGCATTGTCATTCGAGGGGGGTCGTTCTTGTGCCACGAATCTTACTGCAATCGGTATCGGGTTTCAGCCCGCACCAGCGTGACACCAGACAGTTCCACATCACATATGGGCTTTCGATGCGCGTTGTAGAATAGGGTAACGCGGGACCATATTTCACCACATAATGTTGACGTACACAGATAGGACGTTACCTTATCGTCTTAATGTAATTATACATATATATTGGTGAAATAAATGAACGTTGATCAGCGCCACAATAAGAGGTTCGTCTCGCTTCGTTCAGCCCTGAGCCGCCGTAGCCTGCTGCAAACCAGCGCAGGACTGGGCCTGCTGGCGGGACATGGCGCGTTGGCGCAGCCGAAGGTCAAGCAACCCAACATTATCTTTATTATTGCGGACGATCTCGGGGTTTACGATCTCGGCTGCTATGGCCAGACAAAAATCCGCACGCCAAATATCGATAGCCTGGCTGCTGAGGGCATGCGCTTCACCGCAGCCTATGGCGGTGCGCCGATCTGCTCACCATCTCGGTGCTCTCTTATGACAGGACAGCATTCGGGTCACGCCACGATCCGGGATAATTTCGCACTCGCCGCCGGGCGCGTCGGACATAAAGGCGATCATGTGGTCCGCCGCGCGAACCTAAGACCGGGGGAAAAAACCGTTGCGACCTACCTTCAGGCCGCAGGCTACACCACCGGCTTGGTCGGCAAGTGGCATCTTGACGGATACAGCCCGGACGCCGTGCCAACCGAACACGGGTTTGAGGAATTTCACGGCTGGTTGACGCAAACGGAAACGACACAGGGCTATTTCCCAACGCAATGGTATGAAGGCACGCAGTTGCACGACATACCCGAAAACACCTCAGGACGGCAGGTTGTGTACGAGACTGATCTGGTGACCGATCAGGCTTGCGATTTTATTCGTCGACATAAAGCTGAGACCTTCTTCCTGACAGTCGCGTATAATGCGCCACACAGCCCTTATGTCGCCACCACAGAAGGCCGCTACGCCGGAGAGAGTTGGGGAAAAAGCGAGAAATCATACGCAAGTCTCATTGAATTCCTGGATGATGGTGTTGGCAGTATTCTACGGACGCTCAAGGAGCAGGGCCTTGACGGCGAGACCGTTCTGTTCTTTTCGTCCGATCACGGGCCTCGGTCCGAACCAACAGCAGAGCAGAACGAGGTTGTCAGATTTTTTGACTCGCATGGTGATCTGCGCGGATACAAGCGCGATCTTTATGAAGGCGGTATCCGGGTCCCTTTGATCGTGCGTTGGCCGGGGCATATTGACCCGCACAGCACAAATGCGACGCCGATCTATCATCCGGATTTTCTGCCCACCGCTGTGTCACTGGCCGGCGGAACGGTCAACGATCCGCACGACGGCAGCAACTATGCCAGCCTTCTTTTGAACTCCGGCAACCTCCCAAGCCGCACCTTGTATTGGGAGACCTTCGAGCCGTCCTTCTGGCAGGCAGCACGCAGGGACTCCTGGAAAGCCGTGAAACCGACGAATGATGCACAACTCGAACTTTACGATCTTCAGAAGGACCCTTCAGAGCAGAACAATGTTGCGGCAGCGCATCCTCAGAAAGTCGCCGAATTCAGTCAATTTCTGAAAAGCGCCCACGTTCCGTCGGCAGAATACCCCAACCGCCTCTGAAAGTCTGGATCATGAACAAGAACATTCTCCTCCGCGGGGCTGTAACAGGCTTCGTGGCGGCAACATACTTTCACCCGGCACCACCGGCATTTGCGGACGCTGCAACATCCCGCAAGGACAATGAAAAAACCACACACGGTGAAGAAACTGTCGAAGTTCGTGGCACACGTTCGGTCCGAACACATCTCCAGAAACGCCCTGTCTCCGCAACGACCATTGATAAGGAGCAAATTCAGCTCAATCAGATAACCAACCTGCAGGAGGCGATTCGCCTGCAACCAAGTGTCCAGTTTCAATCTTCAAATCTCCGAAATACGACAATCAATATCCGTGGCCTGGGCGCTGCCTCGACCGGCACCGATGGATTGGAAAATGGCGCTGCCATTTATATCGACGGAATTTATCAGGCGCGTCCCGGCACAGACGTGTTTGATATCCCGGAGCTTGAAAGCATCTCTGTACTCAAAGGACCACAGGGGACCTTGGGCGGCATGGACAATACCTCAGGTGCCATCCAGATCGAGACACGTCTTCCTTCTTTCACGCAGCGTGCGGAAGCCGAAGCCCAGGTCGGCAATTACGGTGCTTACCAGCTGAAGGCTGATTATTCGAACTCGATCGGCAAGTCCGGGAAAGCGGCTTTCAGTATCGACTACTTCCAATCTGCCCAGAATGGGTTTGTCCATAACGTCTACAACGACGCCAGCTACTACGGCTTCATGGACCGCGGAGTCCGTGGACAATTGCTGCTTCGACCGGACGATGACGGCAATCTGCAAATCCGGATCATTGGCGGCTATAACCACAACTCCAATAGTGGCGGTGTCAGCCTGTATAACGGCACGATAAGTCGATATGGCAATGGGACTGTTATCTCCAATACCTATCTCGACCGGGCTGCGCGCATTGGCTACGCGGTGCCCGATCTCAATCCTTATGAATTCAAATCTGATATCAACTCGGCCCAACTGATCAAATCAGAAGATGCAAATTTAAGCGTTCATGCTGATTACAACCTCCACGGCTTCGAACTCTCTTCCATTTCAGCTGGCTCTCTTTGGAATTTCTATCCCACCCAGGATGCTGATGGAACCGGGATCGATCAGCTGGCAGCCAACGGAGCCCAGAACTACCAACATCAATTTACACAGGAGTTCCGCATAACGTCGCCAGGACATCGACGTTTTGAGTATTCGGGCGGACTGTTCTATCTCTGGCAGGAAGTAGACGATCATTCCCGCAAGACTTACGGCACACAATACGCTGCATACAATACTGCGGCCAATGCCTCTGCCGCAACCTTACTGGCGAACGAAGCAGCCCTGACCGGTTTGACCATCGCATCGCAAGAAAAGCCGACCACGAACGCATATTCGGCATACGCGAACGGTACGTATCATGTGACGAGCAAGCTCGATGTCACCGCAGGTCTGCGCTATACATATGAAACCAAGAACGGCTCGTTTCTACAGGTGCTCTCGGGAGGATCAGACTTCACCGGTTTGAGTCCGGCGGTCGCGACACAGGCCGCCGCGATTCGTGCGTCTCAGTTGGCGACCAATCCGTATCAGGCCCTGAAGCACGACAATAACCTGCTTTCTGCCCAAGCGACTCTGACGTATCATATTACGGATAATCAGCTTGCCTACGCGACATATTCAAGGGGTCAAAAGTCAGGTGGCATCCTTCTGATCGGGCTGGCACCCAACATCCCTGCGACTGTTGCGTCTGAATATCTGGATGATTACGAGGCTGGGTATAAGGCGAGCTTCGCCAAAGGCAGGATCATTTTCAACGCCGATGCGTTCTGGATGGTCGATCATAATTATCAAACGTCCCTCGTCGTCTATAACGCCGCTGGAACTGCCCTGACTTATTTAGCGAATGCCAAGTCGGCAACTACACGAGGCTTCGAAGCCGATCTAAGAACGCAGGCCACCCGTTATTTATCCGTCTTTTCGTCTGTCACCTACGATGATGCTTACTATAACTCGTTTCACAGCGCTCCATGCGCGCTCGAGAATTCCTACAAGACATCTTGCGATTTTACCGGATCACGTCTGGCACTTGTCCCAAGATGGGCTGCTGTTGCAGGATTTCAGTATACACACCCAGTCTTTCAACTCCACGGCCATACAATCGATGGCTATGGTGGCTTGACTTACACCTATCAGAGTTCGAATTTCTCCGCGACCAATGACTCGGTTTATAGCAAAATTGATGGCTACGGGCTTTTGAATATTACGGCAGGGCTTCATCCGGAAAATAGCCGGTGGGACTTCTCAGGTTGGGTGCATAACGCAACCGACAAGAAGTACTTCACTATTCTGGCCGCCGGCTCCCCGCTTACAGCTCAGGTAGGCACGCCGCTGATGTTCGGCTTCACCTTGCGCGCCAAATTGTAAGTCTTGGAGAATTTTTCCAGTTCTTATCCAACACACTCGTGGGTGCAATCTGGCGGTTATTTGCTTTATCCTTTATATTGCGCGTTATCTAACGCGTAAGAGGATAATGGATGACAAATGTCACATCGCTTATTGCTGATTCCGCCGTGTTTGTTTTTCTACCTTGGCTACTGTGGCGAATCACACGGCGCGCGCTTCCGATCGCTGTATTCCCTATTCTGGTGGGGATCCTCCTAGCGGTCTGGCATGTGCCTGTCGTGGATATTGGCGTCCCTTCGAGTTATGGCAACGATATCGGGTGGATTGCCGTCCTAGTCTTGGCGTTTACGGCAGGCCTTGAGATGTGGCAAAACCCCGAAGATACAGGGGTTGAACATACACTGCCCTCGCCAAATTTCGGCCGCCTGATAGGGGGTGCAGCCGTTGCTTTGGGCGCCCCATTTATTGTCGGCTCGTTCTTGGCCTACACTTTTTTCCTTCCTTTGAAAGGCTGGCATGCACCACACGCGACCCCCTGCGTAGCTGCGGCTTCTATTGGGCTGTGTATTGCCGTCAGCGCACTCCCGGTGCTGATTGGTGTCGTTCGTGAGCTCGAGCCTGCACAAAAGCCATTGGGCCAGTTGGCACTGAAACTGGCAGTCGTGGATGACGCCTCTCTTTGGGTCGGGCTCGCTTTGCTGCAGTTCGCAGCCAAAGGTAGTGCCGCGTTGCACGGCTGGACTGAACTTGAATTTCTGGCTCTGATTTTGCTGCCCTTGCTGGCTGCCGGTGGGTATTGGTCATCCCGCTATTTTCAACATCCACCGCTTTTGGTAATTTGGGTTGCAGTTCCCTTATATCTAGCCGTTGGTTCGTGGGCCAGCATGCAACTCGGTCTTCATGAGTTGATTGGCGCGTACTTCGCCGGTGCTGTCATGCCGCCGACATGGACGCGCAGGCTACCCATCGAGCGCGTTGGCACCTTCTCCCTTATCTGGTTGGCTCCGATGTTCTTTGGGCACAGTGGCTTACATATTGATGGAGACGCTTTGACTTGGCCCTCAATCGTTGCGTCGCTCTCACTCGTGGCAATTTCTATCGTAACGAAAGTTGCGGCCGTGTTTATCTATCCCCCGTCTGCAGGGCTGAGCCACAGGCAGGCACTCGGAGTGGGTGCACTGCTGCAATGCAAGGGTTTGATGGAGATTGTCGCGGCGACAATCCTGCACGGACAGGGAATGTTGTCTGAATTTGCCTTTGCTTCCTTGATGGTGCTGGCCGTGATATCAACGACCCTTACCGGCCCTCTGTTCAGACTGGTCTCACCACGATCGGCGCTGAAGGCAACCTCCACCAACACCTCCGAGCTTAGACGCACCATCGGTTAAACGCGGGTGCCTTACGGCTCTGAATGGTTCTGTCAGGCCTCGTGCCATCGGGTGTTTCGACGGCTTTCCCTGGGTGATAACATGGGGCATTGTTGCACGGATCAGAGTGAGGCTTGGGTAAGCCTTCGCGAAGAACGTGTCAGGTGATGTGCCTATGCGGTGATCTGGCGTATGTGGGTAAAGAGGTTGACGACGTGAATGAAGACAGCGACTCCACGGTGATCGGACTCTAGGCTCAGGCCTCACTGATTACAGCCAGAAGATTACGGTGGCAGCCAGAGCGAGAGCGGAAAAGAACACCGTGGGGCAGCGATCGTAGCGGGTCGCGACGCGGCGCCAGTCCTTCAGGCGGCCGAATATGATCTCGATGCGGTTGCGGCGCTTGTGTCGGCGCTTGTCGTATTTTACGGGCAGTGAACGGGATTTTCGCGCCAGAATGCAGGGCTTGATGCCCTTTTGCTCGAGTGCATCCCGAAACCATTCGGCGTCATAGCCCCGGTCGGCCAACATCCACTGGGCCTTGGGCAGATTGTCGAGCAGCGCTGCCGCGCCGGTGTAATCGCTGATTTGCCCTGCCGTGATGAAGAAGCTCAAAGGGCGGCCATTGGCATCGGTGACGGAATGCAGCTTGGTGTTCATGCCGCCCTCGGTCCGTCCGATCAGGCGCCCAAGATCCCCTTTTTTACCCCAAGGCTGGACGCCGTGCGGTGGGCCTTGAGATAGGTCGCATCGATCATAACCGACTTGGGTTGGACCCTCTGGGCGGACAGGCCTTCCATCATCCGGGTGAACACGCCCATCTCAGCCCAGCGCTTCCAGCGGTTATACAAGGTCTTGTGCGGCCCGTATTCCCTCGGCGCAACACGCCAGCGCAGTCCATTGCGGTTCACAAAGATGATCCCGCTCAACACCCGGCGATCGTCAACACGGGGCTTGCCGTGGCTCTTGGGAAAATACGGCTCAAGCCGCGCCATCTGCTCGTCCGTCAGCCAATACAGGTTGCTCATGCTCAGTCTCCTCAAGGAGCCTGAATCACATCGAGGCCTGCCAATCAATGGGTCCTGAGCCTAGCACTACAGTTGCGCTTTCATTCTGCGGCGTGCGAGGTATGCGGCGGCTTGATGGGCCCGTCGAAAGACGGACCATCGGAGGATATGTGCGATCGGGATCTGAGCTTGGGTGACCTTC
>Ga0157365_10000180_pt1 | contig 29885 bp, 22 predicted proteins | sample AttsexASBM3_FD_111478 | JGI IMG/M metagenome (GOLD analysis project Ga0157365, IMG submission 111478) | Fungus gardens microbial communities from leaf cutter ant in Ribeirão Preto, State of São Paulo, Brazil - Atta sexdens ASBM3 | ecosystem: Host-associated > Fungi > Mycelium > Unclassified ... | reverse complement strand
GTCGAGCTTCATGAGGGCGTCCACGGTCTGCGGTGTCGGCTCGACAATGTCGAGCAGCCGGCGATGGGTCCGAATTTCGAACTGCTCGCGGCTCTTCTTGTCCACATGTGGGGAACGGTTCACCGTGAACCGCTCAAAGTGCGTCGGCAGCGGGATAGGACCCCGAACCCGCGCACCCGTACGCTTCGCCGTGTTAACGATCTCCTTGGTGCTGTTGTCAAGCACGCGGTGATCGTACGCCTTGAGGCGAATGCGGATGTTTTGGTTGTCCATCTTTCTATTCGTCCAACTCAGTAGGTTCGGGGCAAAGCCCGCGACCATCGGTCTCTAACTAAAGCAGACCCCGGCCGGATTTCTCCGGCCGGGGCACGCCAGGTCAGGACCCGTCGCGCTGTTAGGCGCTGATCGAAGCCACCACGCCGGCGCCGACGGTGCGGCCACCTTCACGGATAGCGAAGCGCAAGCCTTCATCCATCGCGATCGGAGCAATCAGCTCGACATCCATCGCAACGTTGTCGCCCGGCATCACCATCTCGGTGCCTTCCGGCAGCTGAACGACGCCGGTGACGTCGGTCGTGCGGAAGTAGAACTGCGGACGATAGTTGGTGAAGAACGGCGTGTGACGGCCACCCTCTTCCTTCGTCAGAATGTAGGCCTCGGCCTTGAACTTCTTGTGCGGCGTGATCGAACCCGGCTTTGCCAGAACCTGACCGCGCTCCACATCTTCACGCTTCGTGCCACGCACCAGCGCACCGATGTTGTCGCCCGCTTCTCCGCGATCGAGCAGCTTGCGGAACATCTCGACGCCCGTAACGGTCGTCTTGACGGTGTCCTTGAGGCCAACGATGGCGACTTCGTCACCCACGTTGATCACGCCACGCTCGACACGACCAGTGACGACCGTACCACGGCCGGAAATCGAGAACACGTCTTCGATCGGCATCAGGAACGGACGATCAACCGGGCGCTCCGGCTGCGGAATGTAGGTGTCAACCGCTTCCATCAGCTCAAGGACGCGGTCCTCACCGATAGCCGCATCGCCGTCTTCCAGCGTCACCAGAGCGGACCCCTTGATGATGGGGATATCGTCGCCCGGGAACTGATAGGAAGAAAGCAGCTCACGCACTTCCATCTCGACCAGCTCAAGCAGCTCCGGATCATCAACCTGATCGACCTTGTTAAGGAACACGACCAGCGCCGGAACGCCAACCTGACGCGCAAGCAGGATATGCTCACGGGTCTGCGGCATCGGGCCGTCAGCAGCGGACACAACCAGAATCGCGCCGTCCATCTGCGCCGCGCCCGTGATCATGTTCTTCACGTAGTCGGCATGGCCGGGGCAGTCGACGTGGGCGTAATGGCGCGCCTTCGTCTCATACTCGACATGCGCCGTCGAAATCGTAATACCACGAGCACGCTCTTCCGGCGCCGCGTCGATCATGTCGTACGCACGATAGGTCGCACCACCGCTCTTTGCCAGCGTCTTGGTGATCGCAGCCGTCAGCGACGTCTTGCCATGGTCAACGTGACCAATGGTGCCGATGTTGCAATGCGGCTTGGTCCGCTCAAATTTAGCCTTTGCCATCTCTCTCTCCGTAACCCGGCGCCTGTGCCGGGTGAGACTGAAAGTTCATGCCGGGCGACTCAGTCCGAGTGCCACCCGAAAGCCCGTTAGCCGGTTGTGATTACCAGCGATAGTGGCTGAATGCCTTATTGGCTTCAGCCATGCGATGCGTGTCCTCGCGCTTCTTGACCGCGGTGCCACGATTGTTGATCGCATCCATCAGCTCGTTCGATAGACGATCCTGCATCGTGTTCTCGCCACGCTTACGGGATGCGTCGATCAGCCAGCGGATCGCCAGCGCCTGACGACGCTCGGTGCGAACCTCGACCGGAACCTGATAGGTCGCACCGCCAACACGGCGTGAACGGACCTCAACAGCCGGCTTGACGTTGTCCAGCGCGGAATGGAACATCGAAATCGGATCGGCAGAAGCACCACCACGACGACGCATCGTCTCCAGCGCACCGTAAACGATGCCCTCGGCGGTGGACTTCTTGCCATCATACATCAGCGCATTCATGAAGCGCGTAATGACAACATCTCCGAACTTCGGATCAGGAAGGATCTCACGCTTTACAGCGCGGTGACGGCGACTCATGCCCTAATTCCTCTTACTTCGGACGCTTCGCGCCGTAGAGCGAACGACGCTGACGACGCTTGGCGATTCCCTGGGTGTCAAGCACGCCACGCAGGATGTGATAACGAACGCCCGGAAGATCCTTCACACGACCGCCACGGATCAGCACGACGCTGTGCTCCTGCAGGTTGTGACCCTCGCCCGGGATATAGCTCACGACTTCATAACCGTTGGTCAGGCGCACCTTGGCCACCTTACGAAGCGCCGAGTTCGGCTTCTTCGGCGTTACGGTGTAAACGCGAGTACAGACGCCACGCTTCTGCGGGCAACCCTGCAGCGCCGGCACCTTGTTACGCTTGGCAGCCGGCTCACGGCCCTTTGCGATCAACTGGTTGATGGTCGGCATACGCCCTTCCCGATCCTTGCTCTCTAACGTCGATCCGCGCCTGACGCCGGACCGCTTCATTCATGACAAATACGACGCACGAACACGTTCGCACGCCCCGGCAGTTTCATGACACCCGGCCTTGGCAATTGAAACATCCGGAAACTCCGGATCCACAAGGCGGCACCGCGTGCAAACATGCTGTATTCGACGGCCATCGACGTCTTGCAAGACGGGGGTAGCCGAGGGCGCGGAACCTACGATTGGAATCAGCCCGAGTCAAGCAGAACTCACAGAGTCGCACCCGATAAACCGCAATCAAACGCCGTTTCCGCCCCCTGTACAAAGAAATACGGGCGGACCTAAGTCCACCCGCTTCCCGAAACGCGATTCGAACTGGCGATTCGGCAGATTACTCCGCCGCATCCTCCACGGCACGATTCGCCTGATTGACGCGCTGACGATCCTGAGACGCCGCCACGGCACGCAGCTTGTTCATCACGCTGCCCGTTCCCGCCGGGATCAGACGCCCGACGATCACGTTCTCCTTCAGGCCATTCAGCGTGTCGATACGACCGGCAGTCGCCGCCTCCGTCAGCACACGGGTCGTCTCCTGGAAGGACGCCGCCGAGATGAAGGACTGCGTCTGCAACGAAGCCTTCGTGATACCCTGCAACACCGGCATCCCATGCGCCGGGCGCTCGCCCAGGTTCATGCGCTTGGTGTTCTCCGCATCGAACTCCATCCGATCCACTGTCTCACCGATCAGATAGGTCGTATCGCCCGGCTCCAGAATCTCGATCTTCTGAAGCATCTGGCGAACGATCACTTCGATATGCTTGTCGTTGATCTTCACGCCCTGCAGTCGATACACGTCCTGAATCTCGTTCACGAGATAATCGGACAGAGCCTCGACACCCATGACCTTCAGAATGTCATGCGGCACGCGCGGACCATCGACCAGCGGATCGCCCTTCTGGACAAAGTCGCCTTCCTGCACCGAGACATGCTTGCCCTTCGGGATCAGATAATCCGTCTCCTCACCCGTTTCATCGTTCTTCACGATGACACAACGCTTGGACTTGTAATCCTTCCAAACTCGATGCGCCCATCACCCTCGGCAATGATCGCATGATCCTTCGGACGGCGCGCCTCGAACAGCTCGGCCACCCGCGGCAGACCACCGGTAATGTCACGCGTCTTGGAACCTTCACGCGGAATACGCGCCAGGGCGTCACCCGCATGAACCGTCGCCCCGTTCTCGACCGACAGCAGACTGTCTGGCGAAAGGAAGTAACGCGCCTCGTTGCCGTTATCCAGCTTCACGACGTTCCCGTTCGCATCCTTGAGCTGCAGACGCGGCCGCAGATCAACACCCTTCGCTGCCTGCTTGTAATCAACGACAACCTTGGACGTCAGACCCGTCACCTCATCCATACGCTCGACAAGCGTAATGGAGTCGATCAGGTCCAGATACTCGACCGTTCCCGCCTTCTCGGTGATGATCGGCAGGGTGTACGGATCCCACTCAGCCATCTTCAGGCCACGCTGAACTTCCTGCCCTTCCGAAACCATCAGCCGCGCACCATACGGCACACGGAAACGGCCACGCTCAACGCCCTTCTCATCCGTCAGCAGAATTTCACAGTTACGCGACATCACCACCGGAACATTCTGGGAGTTCTGCACCACGTTGCGGTTCTTGATCGTCACGACGCCATCGCGCGACGCCTCAACCATCGACTGCTCCGCACCACGCGTCGCCGCACCGCCAATATGAAAGGTACGCATCGTCAACTGCGTGCCAGGCTCACCGATAGACTGTGCCGCGATCACGCCCACGGCCTCACCGATATTGACCGGCGTACCACGTGCCAGATCGCGTCCGTAGCAATGACCGCAAACACCAACACGGCTGTCACAGGTCAGCACGGACCGGATCAGCATGCTCTCTACACCGGCCTTCTCGATCGCCTCGGCTTCGGCCTCCTCGATCAGCGTATTGCGCGGATACAGCACCGCACCCGTCGCAGGGTCCAGCACGTCCGCCGCAATCGTCCGCCCCAAGATGCGCTCGGACAGGGACGAAACAACCTCGCCACCATCCATTACCGCGCGCACCGTCAGCCCACGCTCGGTCCCGCAGTCATTCTCGACGATGATGCAGTCCTGCGCCACATCGACCAGACGCCGCGTCAGATATCCCGAGTTCGCCGTCTTCAGCGCCGTATCGGCCAGCCCCTTACGCGCACCATGCGTCGAGGTGAAGTAATCGAGAACCGACAGGCCTTCCTTGAAGTTCGCGATGATCGGCTGCTCGATGATCTCGCCGGACGGCTTGGCCATCAGCCCACGCATCCCCGCAAGCTGCTTCATCTGCGCCGGCGACCCACGCGCGCCGGAATGGCTCATCATCCACACGGAGTTGGTCGGCTTGCCGATCACCTGCGTGGAGATTTCCTTCATCATCGCCGCCTGCACTTCGTCCGTGCAACGCGACCACGCATCGACCACCTTGTTATAGCGCTCGCCAGCCGTGATCAGACCGTCCTGATACTGCTGCTCGAACTCCTTGATCTCGACCTGCGTGCGCTCGACCAGATCCTTCTTGGCGTCCGGAATGATCATGTCATCCTTGCCGAAGGAAATCCCCGCCCGCGCCGCATGACGGAACCCAAGGCCCATCAGACGGTCGCAGAAAATCACCGCTTCCTTCTGGCCGCAGTGGCGATACACCACATCGATCACATCCGAGACGTTCTTCTTCGTCAACTGCTTGTTGACCAGCGAGAACGGCACCGCGGAATGACGCGGCAAAATCTGTGCGATCAACGCCCGGCCCGGCGTCGTCAGAAGCATCTGCCGAACCGTCTTTCCGTCCTCATCCTTCGTATCAAGACGCAACCGGATCTTGTCATGCAGGCGAAGGGTCCCCTCCTGCATCGCAAGCTCGATCTCCGCAACCGAAGAATAGGCAGGCGGACCAGCCTTCACGACGCGCCCTTCCGCATCATACTCCGCCATATCCGGCGTCGCATGATATTCAGGCACCTCAAGGCTCAGATAATAAAGCCCAAGCACGATATCCTGCGACGGCACGATGATCGGCTTGCCGTTCGCCGGGCTGAGGATGTTGTTCGTGGACATCATCAGCACGCGCGCTTCAAGCTGTGCTTCCAGCGAGAGCGGCACGTGAACCGCCATCTGGTCGCCGTCGAAATCCGCGTTGAAAGCCGTGCAGACCAGCGGATGAAGCTGGATCGCCTTGCCCTCGATCAGCGTCGGCTCGAACGCCTGAATGCCAAGACGATGCAGCGTCGGCGCACGGTTCAGCATGACCGGATGCTCGCGGATCACCTCCTCGAGGATATCCCAGACTTCCGGACGCTCCTTTTCCACCATCCGCTTCGCAGCCTTGATGGTGGTCGCATGGCCGTATTTTTCCAGCTTCGAATAGATGAACGGCTTGAACAGCTCCAGCGCCATCTTCTTCGGCAGGCCGCATTGATGCAGCTTCAGCTCCGGCCCGACCACGATCACCGAACGGCCGGAATAATCGACACGCTTGCCCAGCAGGTTCTGACGAAACCGTCCCTGCTTGCCCTTCAGCATGTCGGACAAGGACTTCAACGGACGCTTGTTCGCCCCCGTGATCGCCCGCCCACGACGGCCGTTGTCGAACAACGCATCGACAGCTTCCTGCAACATGCGCTTCTCGTTACGGACGATGATGTCCGGTGCACGCAGTTCGATCAGCCGCTTCAGACGGTTGTTACGGTTGATGACACGACGATAAAGATCATTCAGATCGGACGTCGCAAACCGGCCGCCATCCAGCGGCACCAGCGGGCGCAGTTCCGGCGGAATCACCGGCACCAGATCGAGAATCATCCATTCCGGCTTGGAGCCGCTCTCGGCAAACGCCTCGACAAGCTTCAGGCGCTTGACCAGCTTCTTCCGCTTCGCTTCGGACGTCGCTTCCTTCAGCTCCTGCCGTAGCGTCACCTTCTCGGCGTCGCAATCGATCCGGGTCAGAACCTTCTTGATCGCCTCGGCCCCGATCCCGACCTCGATCCCGTCCTCACCATACTCGTCCATGGCATCGAGATACTGGTCTTCCGTCAGCAGGCTGAACTGCTTGAGCGGAGAGGTGCCGGATTCAAGAACCACATAGCTCTCGAAATACAGGATCTTCTCCAGATCCTTCAGCGTCAGGTCCACCATCAGGCCGATGCGCGACGGCAGGGACTTCAGGAACCAGATATGCGCCACCGGAGACGCAAGCTCGATATGGCCCATCCGCTCGCGGCGAACCTTCGCCAGCGTCACTTCAACGCCGCACTTCTCACACACGATACCGCGGAACTTCATCCGCTTGTACTTGCCGCACAGGCACTCATAGTCCTTAATCGGACCAAAAATACGCGCGCAGAACAGCCCGTCACGCTCCGGCTTGAACGTCCGGTAGTTGATCGTTTCAGGCTTCTTGATCTCGCCATACGACCAGGAGCGGATCTGCTCCGAGGAGGCAAGTTGAATCTTGATCTGGTCGAACGACAGGCTCTGCCCGGTCTGACCAAGAATTTTCATGAGTTCGTTCATGCGCCGAAACCCCGCTGTGCGACGGCGGGGGCCGAAACGCCCACCGCCACATAAGACTTATGAATAGACCGGACCCGCTGCGAAACCCGCATCAGGACTGGGCACTCTGTTCGAGATCCACATTCAGACCAAGCGACTTCAGTTCCTTGATCAGAACGTTGAAGCTCTCCGGAATACCGGCCTCGAAATCGTCATTCTCACGAACGATCGACTCATAGACCTTGGTACGACCCGAGACGTCATCGGACTTCACCGTCAGCATTTCCTGCAACGTGTAAGCCGCACCATACGCCTCAAGCGCCCAGACTTCCATCTCACCGAAGCGCTGCCCACCAAACTGGGCCTTACCGCCCAGCGGCTGCTGCGTAACCAGCGAGTATGGCCCAATCGACCGTGCATGGATCTTGTCATCGACAAGGTGATGCAGCTTGAGCATGTAGATGTAACCGACCGTCGTCTGGCGCTCGAACATCTCGCCCGTCCGACCATCGATCAACTGGGATTGGCCCGACTTGTTGACCCCGGCCTTGACCAGCATCTCTTCGATATCCGGAATCGAGGCGCCATCGAACACCGGCGTCGCGATCGGAACCCCCTTGCGCAGGTTGTTCGCCAGCTCGACCAGTTGCTCGTTCGGCAACGTCACGATATCGGACTCGTAGATCGCATCGCCATATACGTCTTTCAGACGATCCAGCAGTTCCTGCTTCTTCTCACCCGTGCGCTGGTAGTCATCCACCAGATCGCCGATGCCGCGCCCGATATTGGCGCACGCCCAGCCCAGATGCGTCTCCAGAATCTGCCCCACGTTCATACGCGAAGGCACACCCAGCGGGTTCAGCACGATATCGACGGACTGCCCGTTCTCCAGGAACGGCATGTCCTCCACCGGCACAACCCGCGAAACGACACCCTTGTTGCCATGACGCCCGGCCATCTTGTCGCCCGGCTGAAGCTTGCGCTTCACCGCCACAAACACCTTGACCATCTTCATGACGCCCGGCGGCAGCTCATCACCACGCTGAAGCTTCTCGACCTTGCTGTCGAAACGCGCCTGGATCTTTGCCACCGCGGCATCGAACTCACGCCGCAGAATATCGATCTCCGTCATGGTCTCGTCGGAAGAAACCACGACATTGCGCCATGCCCCACGCGGGAACTCGGACAGAACCTCCTGCGTGATCGGCGTGCCGGACTTGATGCCCTTGAAACCCGCACCCGCCGTCTGCCCGATCAGACGCTCGCGCAGACGATTGTAGAAGCTACGCTCCTGAATCGAACGCTCGTCATCCCGATCCTTGGTCAGACGCTCGATCTCGGACCGCTCGATCGCCATCGCACGCTCGTCCTTGTCAACGCCACGACGCGAGAACACACGAACATCGACGATCGTACCGGACGTGCCGGGCGGCAGCTTCAGCGACGTATCACGAACGTCGGACGCCTTCTCACCAAAGATGGCGCGCAGAAGCTTCTCTTCCGGCGTCATCGGGCTTTCACCCTTCGGCGTCACCTTGCCAACCAGAATATCGCCCGGATTCACTTCGGCGCCGACATAGACAATGCCCGCCTCGTCCAGATTCCGCAGCGATTCCTCGCCGACATTCGGAATGTCGCGCGTGATCTCTTCCTGGCCCAGCTTCGTATCACGCGCCATGACCTCAAATTCCTCGATATGAATCGAGGTAAACACGTCATCCCGCGCAATCCGCTCGGAAATCAGGATCGAATCTTCGAAGTTGTAGCCATTCCAGGGCATGAACGCGACCAGCACGTTCCGGCCCAGAGCCAGTTCACCCAGCTCCGTGGACGGGCCATCGGCAATGATGTCGCCCGCATGAACAGTGTCCCCCACGCGCACAAGCGGACGCTGGTTGATACAGGTGGACTGGTTGGACCGCATGTATTTCCGCAGGCGATAGATATCGACACCCTGCGTTGAACCGTCGATCTCCGTCGCACGCACAACGATACGCGCACCGTCGATCTGGTCCACGATCCCGTTCCGGCGCGCCACAATCGTCGCACCCGAGTCATGCGCCACGGCCGCTTCCATGCCTGTGCCGACCAGCGGCGCATCGGCCTGCACCAGCGGCACGGCCTGACGCTGCATGTTGGACCCCATCAGCGCGCGGTTCGCGTCATCGTTCTCAAGGAACGGAATCAGCGCCGCCGCAACGGACACGAGCTGCTTCGGCGACACGTCACACGCCGTCACCTGCTCCGGCGGCACCAGACGGAAATCGCCCGAACGACGGACCGACACCAGCTCATCCGTCAACTGGCCCGTAGAAGCATCCTGCCTCGCATCGGCCTGCGCCACGATCAGCTTGTCCTCTTCCATCGCGGAGAGATACTTCCAGCCGCCCTGCAACACGCCGTCCTTCACCAGACGGTACGGCGTTTCGATGAACCCGTATTTGTTCACCTTGGCATAGGTGGACAGCGAGTTGATCAGGCCGATGTTCGGGCCTTCCGGCGTCTCGATCGGGCAGATACGACCATAATGCGTCGGATGAACGTCACGCACCTCGAAGCCCGCACGCTCACGCGTCAGACCACCCGGCCCAAGCGCCGAAAGGCGACGCTTGTGCGTCACTTCGGACAGCGGATTGGTCTGATCCATGAACTGCGAAAGCTGCGAAGAACCAAAGAATTCGCGCACGGCCGCCGCGGCCGGCTTCGCATTGATCAGATCGTGCGGCATCACCGTGTCGATATCGACGGACCCCATCCGCTCACGAATGGCACGCTCCATACGAAGCAGGCCAACGCGGTACTGGTTCTCCATCAACTCGCCAACCGACCGGACACGACGATTGCCCAGGTTGTCGATATCGTCGATCTGCCCGCGCCCGTCCTTCAGTTCGCACATGATCTTGACAGTGCGGAGAATGTCCTCCTTGCGAAGCGTGCGCTGCGTATCCGGCGCGTCCACTTCCAGGCGCATGTTCATTTTCACACGCCCAACCGCAGAGAGATCATAACGGTCATGGTCGAAGAACAGACCCTGGAACATCGCTTCCGCCGTCTCCGGAGTCGGCGGCTCACCCGGACGCATGATGCGATAGATATCGATCAACGCATCGTCACGGGACGTATTCTTGTCCACCGTCAGCGTATTGCGGATCCACGCGCCATGCGTCGAATCCACCGCCAGCGTCGGAAGTTCGGTAATCCCTGCCTCTTCCAGCGCCACCAGACGCGCCTCGGTCAGCTCCTCACCAGCCTCGGCATAGATTTCGCCGGTATCTTCGTTGACGAGATCATGCGCCACGAACCGGCCCAGCAAATCGGCGCGGCCAACCAAAACCACCTTCGTGTTCTCGGCGATCTTGCGCACCGAACGCGCCGTCAACTTGGCATCGGCCTCAGCCACCACCTCGCCCGTATCGGCATCATACAGCGGCTCAAGCAGCTTCAGACCACGGAACGCATCCGGATCGAACGCACGCGCCCACCCCTTTGGCAGACGCGAGAACGTGACTTTGCCATAAAAATATCCAAAGATTTCATCCGGATCCATGCCCCGAATTTCCATCGATTCGACATCACCGCCCTCGGCAGTCTTGGCCGCCCGGGCATCGGAAGACGCCTGACCTTCAAGGGCATAAAGCAGCGTCGTCACCGGCAGCTTGCGCTTCCGGTCGATGCGCACATAGATCAGATCCTTGGCATCGAACTCGAAATCGAGCCAGGAACCACGATACGGAATTACACGCGCGGCAAACAGATACTTGCCCGAGGAATGCGTCTTGCCCTTGTCATGGTCGAAGAACACGCCCGGCGAACGGTGCATCTGGGACACGATCACGCGCTCGGTCCCATTGATAATGAACGTGCCGTTATCGGTCATGAGCGGCATATCGCCCATGTAAACCGGCTGCTCCTTGATATCGCGGATCGAACGCGACCCGGTATCCTCGTCCACATCCCATACGATCAGGCGCAGGATCACCTTCAGCGGCGCGGCAAAGGTCAGCCCGCGCTGAATGCACTCTTCAACGTCGTATTTCGGCTCTTCCAGCTCGTAGGACACGAACTCAAGACGGCCACGACCCGCAAAATCATTGATCGGAAACACAGACCGGAAAACTTCCTGCAAGCCCGTCTGCTGCCGGCTGTCCGGCGCCACGTTCATCTGCAGGAATGTCTCATACGACGCGCGCTGCACATCGATGAGGTTGGGCATTGGTGCAACTTCGGGAATACGCCCGAAGCTCTTGCGAATCCGCTTGCGTCCCGTGAACGATTTGGTGATCGCGTTCATTCTGTCCTGCCCCTTAGTACCGCCAGACCTTCGGGTCGCCCGCATATTGCCCTTCGGGCATTCAGGCGACCGGAACGACCGGCCCATTGCACCTAACACAACCGTCACAAATCCAAACCCGGACCCGGAACGGCAAATCGGGCGGGAACCAGAACTGATTCCCGCCCCGACCTATCTTACGCCACGAAGGCAGCAAAGCCCGAAAGCCCCGCCACCCAGTGGTCGATCTTACTTGACCTCGACAGACGCACCGTTGTCTTCGAGAACCTTCTTGATCTTGGCAGCATCGTCCTTGCTGACGCCTTCCTTGATGGTCTTCGGCGCACCCTCGACCAGATCCTTGGCTTCCTTCAGGCCCAGGCCCGTGATGCCGCGGATTTCCTTGATCACGTTGATCTTCTTGTCGCCAGCCTTGGCGAGAACAACGGTGAACTCGGTCTGCTCTTCAACCGGGCCAGCAGCGGCAGCAGCCGGAGCGGCGGCAGCAGCAACCGGAGCGGCAGCGGAAACGCCCCACTTCTCTTCGAGAAGCTTGGACAGCTCGGCAGCTTCGAGAACGGTCAGAGCAGACAGCTCTTCAACGATTTGGTTCAGATCGGCCATGGTTCAGTTCCTAATTTATACACTGGTTATCCGCACACAATCCCCGAACCGCAAAAAACGTCCGAATTTCGCGCGCGCAATAGAATCCCGGATCACTCCGGAACGTTGTTTCAGGCTGCTTCCGCGTCGCCCGCCTTGGCATAGGCGCCGAAAACGCGTGCAAGCTGTGCCGCCGGAGCCTGGGTAAGGCCCGCGATACGCGTGGCTGGCGTGGAGATAAGCCCCACCAGCTGCGCACGCAGAACATCCAGGGACGGCAGTTCGGCCAGAGCCTTGACACCATCCGCATCCAGCGTCTGCTTGCCAAGGGCGCCACCGAGCACCACAAGCTTGTCATTCGTCTTGGCGAACTCGACGATCGTCTTCGCCACGGCCACCGGATCATCCGCCCACGCAAGCGCGGTCGGCCCCTTCAGCAGCGGCGTGATGCCGTCGAATTGGGTCCCATCCAGGGCACGGCTGGCCAGCCGGTTTTTCGCAACCTTGTACGTCGCTCCCGCAGCGCGAACACGCCGGCGAAGCTCCGTCGCATCAGCAACCGTCAAACCCTTGTTCTGGGTGACGACCACCATCGACGTGCTACCGAACACACCCGCGAGGAAGTCGACGAAAGCCCGCTTTTCCGTACGGTCCATCTTCCGTCTCCTCTTGGGCCGCAAGGCCATAAGCCTCACAGCCGGATTGCCCGTGAACCGCTTCCCTTGCGAAAAGCGGTCCGCTCGCCTGTCCACCTGCAACCGGAAACCAGTGCCTCGCAGGAATACGTCCCGCAAATCATCTGGCGCCCCGTCTCCCACGCGCGGACCGGACTGCCGGTCCTTTAAGGCTCATCGAGCCACGAGTAGTCTTGGACAGGTCGGGGTCGCTCACCAGCCGAAACCGGCAACAACCCCTACGCCGCCACCCTCCCGGGCAGCGCCATTCTTACCCGCCGGACAGACCGGCGGGATTTTCATCAGCCAGCGAGGCTGGCCACGTCCAGGCGCATGCCCGGACCCATCGTGGAAGACAGTGCCGCCTTCTTCAGATACGTACCCTTCGCACCCGTCGGGCGCGCCTTCTGCACGGCATCCACCAGCGCACGGATGTTCTCCGCCAGCTTGTCAGCCTCAAAAGACGCCTTGCCAACGCCGGCATGAACGATACCGGCCTTCTCGGCGCGATACTCGACCTGACCGGACTTCGCCGCCGTGATCGCACCCTTGACGTCCATCGTCACGGTGCCCAGACGCGGGTTCGGCATCAGGCCACGCGGACCGAGAATCTTGCCCAGACGGCCCACCAGAGCCATCATGTCCGGCGTCGCGATGCAGCGATCGAAATCGATCTCGCCAGCCTGGATCTTCTCGGCCAGATCTTCCGCACCCACAACCTCGGCACCGGCCGCGGTCGCTTCCTCGGCCTTCGCACCACGCGCAAACACGCCTACGCGCAGAGTCTTGCCCGTGCCGTTCGGCAAGGAAAGCAGCCCACGCACCATCTGGTCCGCATGACGCGGATCGATGCCGAGGCTCAGGGAAATTTCGATGGTCTCATCGAACTTCGCCTTCGCGTTGGATTTCACCAGCGCAATCGCTTCGTCCAGACCGTAAGGCCTGTTGCGCTCAATCGTCTCGCGAGCCGTATTCAGACGCTTGTTCTTGGCCATGATCTCAGCCCTCCACCACAGCAAGACCCATCGAACGCGCGGACCCGGCCAGCATGCGCACGGCAGCATCCAGATCGTTCGCGTTCATGTCCTTGGCCTTCTGCTCCGCGATCTCGTGAAGCTGCGCCATCGTCACCGAACCCACTGTCGGGCCCTTGCCGACCGTCTGGCTACCCTTGGAAATCTTCGCTGCCTTAAGCAGGAAGTAGGTGTTCGGAGGCGTCTTGGTGATGAATGTGAAGGTTCGATCCGCGAAAGCGGTAATCACGACCGGGATCGGCATCCCAGGCTCAAGACCCTGCGTCTTCGCGTTGAACTCCTTGCAGAACTGCATGATGTTCAACCCGCGCTGACCCAGCGCCGGGCCGACTGGCGGAGACGGATTCGCCTTGCCTGCCGGGATCTGCAACTTGATGTAGCCAACAACTTTCTTGGCCATATCCGGGGCTCCCTGTTTTAAGTGGCCCGGACCGCGGTACCATCGAGTCCCGTGCACTTGCCTGCCCGGTCACTCTCCCGCGTTCCGATAAGAGGCGGCCCCTTACTCCGCTCCGGCCGGGCGTGTCAAGCCCTGCACGCTGTTCCGGTCCGGATTCATCATCGCATCACCGCTCAGATTATTGTCCACCGCAGGGTTCTCACGCACAGGAACCTCTCCCGCCGGGCTCGCATGATGCAACCCATCATACTGCAACGCCCCGAACGGATCGATCTGCTTGATCGTCGGCAGCCTGCTCCGATCCCAGCCACCGCCAACCGCACGAATCAGCCGCACGGTGGCCTGCAACTGCGACGTCTGCGCCTGCACCGCTGCAATCCGCGCCAGCAACGCCGCTTCCTGCGCAATCACCGCATCAAGATAGTTCGTCAGGCCACCTGTATAAAGCGCCATCGTCATGCGCTGTGTCCGAAGGGCCGCGGCCACCGCCTGCTCCTGCTGCCCCTGCTGCAACCTGAACTGCGCCGACTCGGACAAGCCGTCCTCAACGTCCTGAAACGCCCCCAGAACAGTGCTGCGATACTCGTCCTCAGTCTGCCGATACTGCGCCCAGGCTCGCTGCAACCCGGCCCGCCGCAGTCCACCCGTGAACACCGGCTCAACCGCTTGCACGCCATACGTCCAGAACGCATTGGCAATGCTCGCCAGATCGAACCCGTCATTCTGGAACCCACCGGACGCACTGAACACCACATTCGGATAAAACGCCGCCCGGGACACACCGATCGCGCGGGACGCCGCCGCCATCTGCCGCTCCGCCTCCGCCACATCAGGGCGCCGCTCCAGCAACTGGGATGGCAATCCGGCCGAAACCCGCACATCTCCAAACGCCAGCTTCTGATCATGCGATGGCGCAATGTGAAACGCCGCTGGAACCGTATTCACCAGAACCGCGATCGCATGCTCCAACACCTGCCGCTGCGCGATCAACGCACTTTGCGCCGCCATCGTGCTGAAAAGCTGATCCTGCGCACGCGAAACGTCCAGCCCCGGAGAAATCGCCCCTTCCTGCCGCAACCGCGTTATCTGCACCGCCGTCTGATAATACCGGACCGAATCGTCATAAACCGCATTCTGCGCATCAATCCCACGCAGCCCGATATAGTCCGACGCCAGTTCCGCCTCCAGAATCAGCCGCGTGGACGCATAATACGCCGCACTCGCCTGCGCCTGATTCTTGTACATATGTGTGTTGTTGCGGATCCGATCCCAAAAATCCGGCTCCCACGTCCCAACGCCGCTATACTGCTCATTGGACTCGTAAACCGGCCCACTGATCGCCGTATGACTGCGCCACAAACGGGACAGGGAAGACTTGTTCTTCGTCCCTCCCGCCGAACCGCTCACCTGCGGATAAAGCTGGGACTCCGCCTCACGCGCAATATCGCGCTCCTGCGTGTAGGATTCGGCAGACGCCTGCAAATCCGGATTAGACCGCTGCAACCGCTCTTCCAGCGCATCCAGCTCCGGGTCGCCAAACACCTTCCACCAATCCGCACGCGGGGTCTGATCCGAAGGATGACCATCCGTCAGAACCCCCTTCCCTTCCCATCCATTCGGATACAGATAGCTCGGCGGCTTGTAATTCGGCGCCAGATCACAGGACGTCAGCCCCCCCAGCATCAACGCGCACGCCGCCGCCCCGGCCCGGTGGCCAAGGCCAACCCTGTTCACCCGGCTCATTGACGCGCCCCATTCTCCGGCAAGGGGGAATTGTCATTCGGCATGGCCCGCGTATCGTCATTCGGATTGCCCGTATGAGCAGCGTTCGGCGCACTGGTCGCCTCGTTATACCCAGGCGTCGGATTGACCACCTTCACCTCCTGGCCATCCAGCATGTCCGCCGTCGGATAACTCACGACCCGATCCTGCTCCGTCACGCCACTCAGAATCTGCGCGGTCGTGCCGAAATTCACACCCACCTGCACACTCACCAGCCGGATGCGGTTCTGCGGCGTCACCGTCGCCACCTGCATCCCCTGCGCCCGGAAAATCAACGCCGCCTCCGGCAGGATCAGAATATGCGGATCACTCGGCGCCTCGAAATGCGCCGTCGCATAGGAGTCCGGCCACAACTCACCCTGATCGTTCGGCAACGTCAGTTCCGTCGTCACCGTACGAGTATTGGAATTGAACGCATGCGCCGTCGCCAGGAACGTCGCCTTGAACGTCTTGCCCGGATATTGCGGCACCGTCAGCTCCGCCGTGATCTGCGGAGAGATGATCGCCGCATAATCCTGCGGCACCGACACGAACACACGCATCCGATGCACATCCGCCACCGTGAACAGCTCGGACGCACTCCCGCGAGAGTTCACATCGCCACCGCCCGCATTCACATAATCGCCCACGTTCACCAGACGCGACGTCACGATCCCGTCGAACGGCGCCACGATCTTCTTGAAGTTCTCCAGCGCCTGATACCGCTCGACCTCATGCATCGCCTGATCGACCTGCGCCTTCTCCGCCGCCGCATTGGCCGCCTGCACATCGACCTCCTGCGTCGAAACCGCCTGCGTCCCCCGCAGATTGGCCCACCGCTTCGCCGTGATCACCGCCAGCTTGTAGCGCGCCATCACCACGTTGTAATTCGCCTGCGCCGCCGCATACTGCGCATCCAGGCTCGGCGTGTTGATCTCGGCCAGAACATCGCCCGTCTTCACCTTGGCGCCGAAATCCTTATACCACATCTTCACATAACCCGAGACCTGCGCATAGATCGGCGCCTCGAACCAGGCCGCCAGATTGGCCGGCAGATCCAGCTTCCGAACCTTCGGCCCCGGCCCCGGATGAATCAGTGTCACACGCGGCAACGCCGCATCGTCCGTCTCCTGCGCCAGCGCCGAATACGTCCAGCTCCGCTCCAGAATTCCCCACGCGGCAAGAATCAGCGCCACAATCACCAGCACGATCAGCGCCAGCCGGCCGCGCCCCGAATGGTGCGGCTTGTCGTTCACAACATGGCTCACGCGTGGCCTCCCTCTGCGCCATCCTTCGGGCGCTTGTAATGCATCAATGCGAACAGACAGGGGACGAACAGCAACGTCGCCACCGTCGCGACCAAAAGGCCACCAATCACCGCCTTGCCCAGCGGCGCATTATCGGAATTGGAAATGGACATCGGGATCATGCCGATGATCATCGCCGAAGCCGTCATCAGAACCGGGCGAATACGCTCATACCCCGCCTCCAGCGCCGCCTTCAGAACATCCCCGTGCAGATCCAGCCGCTCCCGCGCGAACGCCACCACCAGGATCGCATTCGCCGTGGCCGTCCCCATGCACATGATCGCCCCCGTCAACGCCGGAACGGACAGGGTCGTATGCGTCAAAAACAGGCTCCAGGAAATTCCGCCCAAAGCCGCCGGCAACGCCATGATGATGACGAACGGATCCAGCCAGGACTGAAAATTCACCACGATAATCAGGTAAACCAGCACGATCGACATCGCGAGACCCGTGATCAACTGCACATAGGCACCGTTCATGGTCGTCGCCTGCCCACGTACCACAAGCTGCGATCCACGCGGCAGATCCTTGCGGACGCTGTCAACGACACGCTCCACCGCGCGGGACGCCTGCCCCAGATCGACACCCTCGTTCGAGGCATAAATGTCGAACACCGGCAGAATGTTGTAATGCGCGACCATCGCGGGCGTCCCGGTCTGCACCAGCTCGGCCAGACCACCCAGCAACTGCGGCGTCGCCCCCGTCGGATTGCCGTCGCCCTTGTCGATCGGAATCGTCTCCAGATCGTTCATGGTCTGCAAATAATTCGCCGGCGTCTGCACGTCGATCAACTGCGACGTCCCCTGGCTGTTCAGATAATAAACCTGCCCGACCTGCGCACTGCCCGACAGAACGATCAGCGCGTTCTGCGCCACATCCTGCTCCGTCACACCCGTGCCCAACGCAAAACTCCGGCGCGCATTGATCCGCAACGTCGGCTGCGTCATCGGCTCCTGCACCACCACATCCGTCAGACCCGTGACCTTCCGCAAACGCTGGGCCAGCTTGTTCGCAAACGCGAAATTGCCATACAGGTCACGCCCGACGATCTGCACATCCAGCGGAGACGGCAATCCGAAATTCAGGATCTTCGCCGTCAGATCCGCTGGCTGGAACGTGAACGTCGTCCCCGGGAACGCATCGATCAGTCCACGGCGCAGCACCTTGCGATACTCGGCCGTCGGGCTTTCCTGATCGAACAGCGAGATCGTCAGATCGCAATCCTGCGACCCCACCGTCGGCGTCGGGATAAAAGCCTGATTCAACTGCGAGAACGGCAACCCGCAATTGTTCACGATCCCGTCCACCTTGCCGGGCAGCAACTGCCGGATCTTCGTATTCACCAGCCCCGCAATCTTGCCGGACTCCTCGATCCTCGTCCCCACCGGCGCCCGCATGTGCATCTGCATCGTGCCGGACTTGATCTCCGGAAAGAAATCCTGCCCAACAAAGAACAACAGCCCCAGCGAACACACGGCCGCCGCCAGAAACAGCGCCACGAATCGACCGCGAATGGCGATCAGCCCGATCAGAACCGCCTGATACCGCTCCCGGAACGCATTGAATCGCGCCTCGAACCCACGCTGGAACCGTCCGAAAAACCCCGGCTTGCGATGATGCCGCTCCGGATCACGATGCGCCGCAACCTGTGCCGGCAACATGAAATTCGCCATCGTCGGCACCAGCGTCCGGGACAGGATGAACGACGCGATCATCGCGAAAATGATCGCCTCCGCCATCGGCATGAACAGCCAGCCAGCAACCCCCGTCAGCTCGAACAGAGGCAGCCACACGATACAGATGCAAGTCGTCGAAACGAACGTCGGAATGACGATCTGGTTGGCCGCATCGATGATCGCCGTCTCCAGATCCTTGTCCATCTCCAGATGCGCATCGATGTTCTCGATCATCACCGTCGCATCATCGACGAGAATACCAACCGCCAGCGCCAGCCCGCCCAGCGTCATCACGTTGATGGACTGCCCCGCAACCCCCAGCCCGATCACCGAACACAAAATCGCCAGCGGAATCGACGTCGCCACGATGATGGTCGATCGCCACGACCCCAGAAACAACAGAACCACAAGGCTGGTCAGGATCGCCGCAATCACCATTTCCCGAACCACATCGGTCACGGAATCGATCACGAACCCCGAAGCATCCGTCAGGATGTTGATCGACACCCCCTTCGGCAGCGTGGACACCACCTGCGGCAACAGCTTTTTGATGCCCGACACGACAGACAGCGTGGATGTATCGCCACTCTTCATGATGACGATCAGAACCGCCTGCTTGCCCTTCACCAGAACCGCATTGATCTGCGGCGGCCCCCCGCGATGCACCCAGGCCACATCCCGGATATACACCACGGAATTGCCAACCTGCTTGATCGGAATGTTGTTGAAACTGTCCACTTCCTTCGGCGCCGCGTTGGTCTGGACCATGAAATCCAGAGCCCCGACCTTCTGATCGCCCGCCGGCAGCACGATATTCTGCGTGTTCAACGCCTTGGACACATCCACCGGCGAAAGCTTGTGCGCCAGCAGCTTCACCGGGTCGATATCCACCATAATGTCGGGCGCCAACCCACCATACGGGTTCGGTATCGCCGCCCCCTGCACCGAAACCAGTTCAGGCCGGATCAGGTTGGACGCCATGTTGTAGATGTCCGAACCACTCATGTTCGGCGCATTCACCTGCAACGTCAGCACCGGCACGGAAGACGCATTCATCGTCAGGATCAGCGGTGGCGTCGAACCCGTCGGCATCTGCTTGATGACAGTCTGGGAAACGGACGTGATCTGCGTCTGCGCCACTGCCGTGTTGGTACCCGGCTGGAAGAAAATCTTCACGATGCCGCGGCCGTAATACGACCCACTCTCGATATGCTCGATATTATTGACCGTCGCCGTCAGCGCACGCTCATAATAATAAACGACACGCCCGGACATATCCTCCGGCATCAACCCGGTATAGGACCAGACAACCGCCACAACCGGTATGTTGATGTTCGGAAACACGTCCGTCGGGGTCGTAAACACCGAACGAATACCGAAAATCAGAATCAGAATCGACAGAACGACGAACGTATAAGGCCGCTTGAGCGCGGTAACGACAACCTGATTCATGCGTGCACGACGCTCTTCATGAACGTAATCTCACACCTCGGGCGGGCAGTCGGCCCGATAAGGCCGTGGGCTCCAAGCGGCATCAAGTGTCAGTTCCTTTTCTCGTTACACGCAGCAATACAGCCCATGACAGGACCGACAACGAAAATTCAGTTTAAGGTCAGGCCTCGGCCACTGCCTCCTGCCGCCCGTCGGACACGCCGGTCATCACGGGAAACACAATCTCGAAAACCGTCCCCGGGTGCACAGGCCGGTCACTCTGCGCCCGGATCGAAACCTCCGCCCCATGCAGCCGCAGGATCGCCACCACCAGGCTCAAACCCAGTCCGCTCCCCGGAATATGGCGGCTCTTGTCCGATCGGTAGAACCGCCCCAGCACCGCCCCGCGCTCATGCTCCGCAATCCCGATCCCGGTATCGGACACGTCCAGGATCAGATGCGCTCCCCGCCGAAACGCCGAAATCGCAATCCGCCCCCCCTCCGTCGTGAACTTGATCGCATTGTCGATCAGGTTCGCCATCACCTCGATCAACAAATCGCGATCACCAAACACCACCAGCGCCTCCCCCCCTTCGCACATCGTCTCATCCACCAGCGTCAACCCTTCCGTCTCCGCAATCGGCTCATACAGATCGATGATATCCGCCGTCAGCCCCCGCAGATCCACCTGCCCGAACCCCGCGCGCCGTCGCCCGTTCTCAATCTCCCCAATCCGCAGCAATGCCGTGATGATTGAAAAACACTGGTCCAGATCGATCTGCCCCTGAGCGATCGCCGAACGCAGAAAATCAGCATCGTGCGGCCGCGCCAGCGCCCGCTCCATCCGCGCCCGAACCCGCGTCAGCGGTGTCCGCAGATCATGCGCGATGTCATTGCCCACATCCCGGATCTCATCCAGCAGATGCTCCAGCCGCTCCAGCATTCGGTTCACCGAACCCGCCAGACGCTCCAGATCGTCCCGCTCCCGTCCCGCCGGCAATCGCTCATGCAGATCCCCCTCCATGATCCGGTCGATCGCCTCATGCATCACCTTCACACGCGCCAGCGCCCGATGGCTCAACACAATCCCCGTCATCAACGCGAACGCCACGATCGGCACCACGGAAATCCACACCGCCCGCTGCGTCATATATCGCAACTCATCCAGCATGTGCAGGGACCGCGCCAGAACCAAAACCCGATCCCCAGGTACCCGCACCGCCAGAAACCGCATCTCATACGGCGCATCCTCCGGTGGCCGTACCACGAGCTGATGCACATCCCCGTCGATCACCAGCCCGTCCGGCCAGGTCTTCAGATCACCCGTAATGTAGTGAAAGCCGGAATCATAAAGCCCAGCCCCGTTGAGCACGACCCGAAGATCGTCCGTCGCCCGCTCCCGCACCTCATACTCAAGCCGCGCAGGGGCCGCATGAACCAGCAGATCCGCCTCGCGCTGCAACAGCGTGTTGGAGCGATGGGCCTCGTAATGCGTCATCTGCACATAAACCAGCGCGAACTGAAGCACCATCGCGCCAATCATCGCCCCCGTAACCGCCAGCGTTAGGCGGAACGTGGCGGTCCGGAAAAGATCAATCCGGGACACGCAGCATGAACCCCGCACCGCGAATACTCTGAATCAACGGCATCTCATCCGGCGCATCGATCTTGCGGCGCAGCTTGCCGATATGCACATCCACAAGATTGGTCTGCGGAATGAACCGGTAATTCCAGACATCCTCCAGCAGCATCGTCCGCGTCAGAACCTGATTCGGCCGCCGCATCAGATACTCCAGCAGCCGGAACTCCCGCGGCAAAAGCTCGATCTCCCGCCCCTCCCGACTTACGGTCCGCTCGATCAGGTCCATCTCGATCGGCCCCACACGCAACATCGTCGCCCGCGTGTCGTTCGGCCGCCGCAGCAACGCCTCCAGACGCGCCGCCAGTTCCTCCATCGCAAACGGCTTCGTCAGATAATCGTCCCCACCCGCCTTCAAACCGTTCACCCGATCATCCACGGCCGACAACGCCGAAAGCACCAGAACCGGCGTGAAGATATTCTGTGTCCGAAGCGATTCGATCACCGAAAGCCCATCCAGTTCAGGCAACATCCGATCGATCACGATCACATCAAACGGATCGTGCAACGCTGCCTCCAGCCCCGCCACCCCCGTCCGCTCCAGCCGCACCGCGAAGCCGCGCACCGTCAACTCCTCCGCAACCTCGGCGGAAAGCCGGTCGTCATCCTCCACGAACAGAACGTTAGGCGCCCGCGCCATGCCGTCCATCTGCCCTTCGTTGGCCTCTGTATTCTCCATGATGCCATGAATGGCGGAGCATTTTAGTTCCCGACATTAAAATCGGCTTCAAGACGCACAGACTCCTCACCATCCCCCTCCCCGCTCACATCCAGAGACCGCAATTTCTGTCCCAGAACCCGCGTCCGCCGCCGCGCCTCGTCGATCGTCCCGCTCAACGTCCCGGCATTGCGCGAAAGCTTCTCCAGAACCCCGTCCATCTTCAGCATCTCCTGCCGCGTCAGCCCCAGAAGCCGCGCAATCGCCTCCGTCCGGTCCTCCAGCGCCAACGTCACATACCCCAGATGCACCGTCCGCAGCAGCGCCGGAATCAACGACGGCCCCATCACCAGAACCCGATGCACCCGCCCAATCTCGTCGATCAGCCCCGGAATCCGCGCCACCTCCGCATAAAGCCCATCCGTCGGCAGATACAGCACGGCAAACTCCACCGTCACCGGCGGCACGATATACTTGGACGCAATCTTCCGCGCCTCGAACTTCACCGCACTCTCCAACCCCCGCCGCGCCGCACGCTCCCCGTCCGAATCCCCCTGATCCACCGCCAGCAATAACCGCTCGTACGCCTCGGTCGGAAACTTGCTGTCGATCGCCAGACGCGGCTTCCGCTCCGCCCGCACCGGCATGTGCAACGCAAACTCCACCACCTCTCCGCCATCTCCCACCCGGAAATTGTGATCGTAAGACCCCGGCGGCAACACATCGTCCAGAATCGCCCGCAACTGCGCCTCCCCCCAGCCGCCCCGTGTCTTCACATTCCCGAACAGTCGCTTCAGGTCGCCAATCTGCGCCGTCACAGCCGTCACCTCCCCCATCGCCTTCTGCATCGCGGAAAACTGCTCGATCACCCGCTGAAAGGAAGACTGCATCTGCTTCTCGACCGCATCATGCAACTGCTCGTTCACAGCCTCACGGATCAGCCCCAACTGCCGCCCGCTCTCCTGCGCCATCTCCCGTAGCGCATTGGCCTGCGCCACCCGCGCCTCCGCCTGATCCTGCCCGATCCGCTGCGTCAACGCCGAAAGCCGATCCACCACCGCCAACTGATGATGCTCCAGCCGCGCCGACAACGATCGCTCCACATCCACCAGCCGCGCCCGCTGATACTCGGCCTCGTTCACACGGTCCTGGGCATCCCGGTCCAGCATCATGTGCAGCCGCGCAATCCGGTCCGCCACCTCCTCATCCCCGTCGCCACGAGGCCGCAGCCACCCCAGCACTGCAACAGCCAAGGCCACGAAAGCGATCACCCACGGCGCAAATACACTCAGATCGCTCGGCATCATCTCTCCAGTCACGCCAGAGAGATAATACCCGCCAGTAGTTTACGGAAGATGAATATTCCCATAGGACGCCGCCCCGATCCCAGGACAACTGCAAGACGCGCCCAACGGAACCTTATACGGCATCTTGCACGTATAAATCCCAGCCTTGCAGGTATAGCCCAACCCCGTCACCGGCGTCCCCGGCGGAACAGGCCCCGGCGCCGCCGTCCCCACACACCCCCCCAGCGCCAGCATCCCGGCCCCGGCCAGCGCCGTCAGACCCAAACGCAACGATGATCTCTTCATGTCAAACTCCTGATCCATAACAACGCCACCCAAACGGCAACGCCAGACCAACAGTTCCTGCCACCCCAACCCGGCAGGACTATGACACGTTCCTATCAATGCATTACACCGCCATCCCCGCCGCATGGCCACTCGCCCATGCCCACTGGAAATTATACCCCCCCAGCCACCCCGTCACATCCACAGCCTCTCCCACCGCATACAACCCCCGAACCTCCCGCGCCTCCATCGTCTGCGAAGACAGCCCACGCGTGTCGATCCCCCCACGCATCACTTCCGCCTTCACATACCCCTCGGTCCCGCTCGGCGAAACCCTCCACCCCCGCAGCCCCGCCGCCACCTCCCGAACCCGCCGGTCCGGCAGATTCGCCAGCGTCATCCCCTCCGGCAACCCATGAACCCGCGCCAGAGCATGCGCCAGCCGCGTCGGCACCAGTTCGGACAACAACCCCCGCGCCTCCCCACGCGGCCGCCGCGCCTTCACCTCCAGCAACGCCGCCTCCGCATCCCGCCCCGGCAAAAGATCGAACACAACCTCCCCCTCCCGCCAATAGGACGAAATCTGCAACACCGCAGGCCCGGACACGCCACGATGCGTAAACACCATCCCATCCTCGAACGACACCTTCCCGATCCGCGCCGCCACATTCAGCGAAACCCCCGCCAGATCCGGCCCGATCGCCCCCATGTCCGGCAACGTGAACGGCACCAGCGCCGGCGCCGTCTCCACAACCTCCAGCCCGAACCGCCGCGCCACCCGCAACGACAGATCCGTCGCCCCCAGCTTCGGAATAGAAAGCCCCCCCGTCGCCAGAACCACGCTCTCCGCCTCCACATCCCCACGATCCGTCTCCACCCGAAACCGCTCCCCCTTCGTCACCCCCCGAATGCGCGTCTCCAGCGCCACCACACACCCCGCCGCCGCACATTCATCCAGCAGCATCCGCACGATCTCCCGCGCGGACCCGTCACAGAACAACTGATCCTTCGCCTTCTCATGCCACCCGATCCGATGCCGCTCCACCAGCGCCAGAAAATCCCGCGGCGTATAACGCGACAAGGCAGACCGCGCGAAATGCCGGTTCGCGGACAGGAAATTCTCCGGCTTCGTCGCCAGATTCGTAAAATTGCACCGCCCCCCACCGGAAATCAGAATCTTCCGCCCCGCCTCCCCCGCATGGTCCAGCACCAGAACCGAACGCCCCCGCCGCCCCGCCACCGCCGCCGCCATCAGCCCCGCCGCCCCGGCCCCCAGAACCACAACATCAACAGAACGCGGCAGAAACGACATGGCAACAGACACCCTTCAAACACAAGCCCGACCGCACCTGCCCCCACACCGCCCCGAAATCAAGCAGAACCTCGCCCCCACCGCAAAACGCAACATCCCACCGCGCGTATCACACTCCATACCCCCACCCGCCAGGACAAGCATGACCACCCCAGACCCGCTCGCACCAGCCCGCGCCTACATCCCCGCCTCCGAAACCCCGAAACCCGAAAAACTCCTCGGGCTGGCCGTCAGCGTCGTCGTCGTCGCCGGTCTCTATCTCGGCCGGGAAGTCCTCATCCCCATCGTCCTCGCCGTCATGCTCAGCTTCCTGCTCGCCCCCCTCGTCGGGCTGCTGCGCCGCCTCCACATCCCCAAAGTCCCCGCCGTCCTCGCCGCCGTCCTCGCCGCCCTCGGCATCATCCTCGCCCTCGGCGGCCTCATCGGCTCCCAGATCGCAACCCTCGCGCAAGACATCCCCCGCTACGAATCCACCATGGAGCAGAAGGTCAACGCCCTCCGCAATTTCTCCAACACAACCCTCCACCGCCTCGAAGCCCGCCTCGGCCACGAAGGCACCCCCACCAGCACCCCCAGCCCCACACCAGACATTACCAGTACCCCCAGCACCAACGGCCAGAAACCCGTCCCCGTCATCGTCCAGCAGGCCGAACCCACCCCCATCCACGTCCTCCAGCAGGTCCTCGGCCCCATCCTCAGCCCTCTCGAAACCCTCGGCATCGTCTTCGTCGTCGCCATCTTCATCCTCCTGCAACGCGAAGACCTCCGGGACCGCCTCATCCGCCTCTTCGGCTCGAACGATCTCCTCCGAACCACCGCCGCCCTGAACGACGCCGGATCGCGCCTCGGCCGCTATTTCCTCAGCCAGCTCGCCGTCAACACAACCTTCGGCATCGTCATCGGCATCGGCCTCGCCTTCATCGGCGTCCCAAACCCCATCCTCTGGGGCGTCCTCTCCGCACTCCTGCGCTTCGTCCCCTATGTCGGCTCCCTCATCGCCGCCATCCTCCCCCTCGCCCTCGCCGCCGCCGTCGATCCCGGATGGACCCTCGCCGCATGGACCGCAGGCCTTTACGTCATCGTCGAAGGCCTCACCGGACAGGTCGTCGAACCCCTCGTCTACGGCCACTCCACCGGACTCTCCCCCGTCGCCGTCATCGTCGTCGCCATCTTCTGGAGCTGGATCTGGGGCCCCATCGGCCTGATCCTCTCAACCCCCCTCACCCTCTGCCTCGTCGTGCTGGGCCGACATGTCGATCACCTCGAATTCTTCGACATCCTCCTCGGAGATCGCCCCGCCCTCACCCCCACCGAAAGCTTCTACCAACGCCTCCTCGCAGGCGACGAAAATGAAATCCGCCGCCAGGCCGAAACCCTCCTCAAACAACGCGCCCTCTCCTCCTATTACGACAACGTCGTCCTCCCCGGCCTCCAGATGGCCGCAGCCGACATCCAGCGCAACGCACTCGATCCGGAACGCATCGCCCTCATCAACACACGCCTGAAAAAACTCACCGGAGACCTCAACCAGTACAACGACACCACCCCCGAACAGGAACCACCACAGGAAAGCGTCGCAGGCATCGAACGCGAAGGCCGAACCATCACCAGCACCCCAGCCCCCACCTCAAACGCCCCTGACCCGGACCGACGCACCGGCCTCTGGCGCAATCCCAAACCCATCCTCTGCATCGCAGGCCGCGGCCCGCTGGACGAAGCCGCCTCAACCGCCCTCGCCCAACTCCTCGCCAAACACAATCTCGGCGCCCGCCTCATCCCCCACACCGCCGTCTCACAGGACGAACTCGCAACACTGGACGAACCCGGCACCGCCATGATCTGCCTCTCCTATCTGGACCTCAACGCAGACCCGCACCGCCTCCGACACCTCCTCGAACGCCTGCAGGAAAAACTCCCGCAGGCCGAAATCCTCGTCGGCCTCTGGCCCCGCAATACCGAAAAACCACCCCTCGAAACCCACTCCGGAGCCAGACACTACGTCAGCACCCTCCACGAAGCCGTCGAAACCTGCCTCGCAGCCGAACGCACCGCCGCAAAAACACCATCCACCCACATTGAACCCACCCCCACCCCGGTCTAGGAAAGCCACCTTCCCAAAAACCGGACCCAAAGGCCCATGCAACACAACACGATCACGCTCGGCATCGATTTCGGCACCACCAACAGCGTGATCGTCATCGCACACCCCAACGGCCACACCGAAACCATCCGTCTGAAATTCCCGGATCACCCGGCAAGCGATACCTGCCGAACCCTCCTCTGCCTTTGGCAGGAACACACAGGCAACCGCCTCACCCTCCACGAAGCCATCGGCCCCGAAGCCATCGAAGCCTATCTGGACGACCCCGCCGAAAGCCGCCTCGTCCTCTCCATGAAATCCTACCTCGCCCAGGAATCCTTCCGCGAAACCCGCCTCCTCGGCCACCGCCTCACCCTGGAAGACCTCATCGCCCGCTTCCTCACCCACCTCATGAAAACCGCCGGCATCAACCCGGCTCAAACCCGCACCACCGTCGGCCGCCCCGTCCGCTTCGCCGGAGACCGCGCCAACGACGCATTCGGCGAACAACGCCTGCGGGACAGCTTCGCACAGGCAGGCTTCGGCACACTCAATGTCGCCCTCGAACCCGAAGCCGCAGGCTGGCGCTTCGCCTCACGCCTCGATCAGCCCGCCACCATCCTCGTCGGAGATTTCGGCGGCGGCACCAGCGATTTCTCCATCCTCCGCTTCGATCCAACCGCAAAAACCCGTGCCACGCCCCTCGGCTACGCAGGAATCGGCATCGCCGGCGATCAGCTCGATTACCGCATCGTCACCAACGTTATCGCCCCCCTCCTCGGCCGGGACGAAACCTACCGCATCATGGGCGGAAGCCCCCTCCCCGTCCCCGTCGAATGGTACCTGGACCTCGCCCGCTGGCACCGCTTCTCCCTCATGCGAACCCCGCAAACCCTCAACGCCATCACGGACGTCGCCCGAACCGCCACCAACCCCGAACGCCTCAAAAACCTCATCCGCCTGATCGAAGACCAGCAGGCCCAGAACCTCTACCGCGCCGTCAGCACCGCCAAAATCGAACTTTCAAAAGCCGACAGCACAACCCTCCGCTTCCACCACAAGAACATCAATATCGAACACACCATCACCCGCGCCGATTTCGAATCCTGGATCGCTCCGGACCTCACCCAATTCGACGAAGCCGTCACCACCGCCCTCACCCGCGCCAACCTCAAAACCGAACAGATAGACCGCGTCTTCCTCACCGGCGGCACCTCCTTCACCCCCGCCATCCGCCAACAATTCGCCACCCGCTTCGGCCACCACAAACTAGACACCGGCGGAGAATTCGTCTCAGTCGCCGAAGGCCTCGCCCTCATCGGCACCCACTAATCCCCCTCCTGCACGCAAGGCTCCCTCGCATTCCAGCCAGAGACAAATTTTCAGAAATCAGCTTTGTCTACGTAATGGCTACTTTCGCCCTCCATGCCGACTATACAGCCGTTGAGGTTGTTCGCCTGAAAGCGGACTTTATTACAAGGTTGATTTTGGGGAACCAAAATTAATCCTTGTGTCCACAGGAATTACGCGGTCGTGTATGATACAAATGCCAAGAAACCCGCATGTGATGCAAAGTCGTGTGTGCAGGCCAACTTTGCGTTACGCAGATATAAATTGAGATAGTAAGATTTAAGATAATGAGTATTCCTTACATTGCAACATCGGAAGAACGTGCTCTGCATCAAGCAATCAGTAATCTTACGTTGAAAATTGCACGTCCTCTAATTCGATATAATGACAAAAAATCCTGGCCAAAACTGCTATCAGGAGGATCGTGTCTTATCTTACGCTTTGATTGCGGGTTAATTGGCGTGACTGCGAATCATGTTGTTGAGGTATTTGAGGCGGATAGAGAAGAAAACGTAAGCAACACATGCCTGCTCAGGACTGTTCGTTTCGATCTTCTGAACAAGATTATTGACCGGAATACAGATCTCGATATTGCAACATTTTCGGTCACCGAAAATGAATTGGCTGAAAGTGAAGCGCAGGCGCTGGATTGTCGTGGCGCGAACTGGCCGCCCCCAAAGCCTCTTGAGAGCGCCCCTATCAGCTTTGGCGGCTTTCCGGAAGAATGTGCAATACCGTCACTGCCAACCAACGCTGTGTTTGCCGGATTTGTATCACTTACCTATGTGCAAGATATAACCCAGCGCGAAATTATTGCGACCTATGACTCGAACCGAGATAGTCGAGTTATAATTGATGAACGCTTACCAGATGTCGGAGCCAATCTTAGAGTATCCGTTGTGATCAAGCGGTTTTTGGCGTCCAGAGGCGATCCTTCCGAAGGAGCGCGTTGGCGAGGACGACGAGCTTTCGCATGATCGCGGTGATGGCGATCTTGGCGTGTTTTCCTTTG
>Ga0157365_10000179_pt1 | contig 29895 bp, 18 predicted proteins | sample AttsexASBM3_FD_111478 | JGI IMG/M metagenome (GOLD analysis project Ga0157365, IMG submission 111478) | Fungus gardens microbial communities from leaf cutter ant in Ribeirão Preto, State of São Paulo, Brazil - Atta sexdens ASBM3 | ecosystem: Host-associated > Fungi > Mycelium > Unclassified ... | reverse complement strand
CCCAAACCGCTCTCCCATGAATTGCTGGGAGAGGAGGTCGCGCACGGGTTCAAGGGTCGCATAGGGAATGACGAGGTCCATATTGCCGGTCCTGTCTTCCATATCGATATGCATTTTAGATGTGACAACCGCATTCGAGGCTCGAGCGATGGCCGCAAACCGCGAACTCACTTCAAGCCGCTCGAATACGAGATCAACCTGACACACCGGACTGAATGCGATCGACAACTCTCTCAATGTGAGCGTCATGAGTTTTTCTATGAGGGTACGTTCTATCGCGGTATGAGGCCGACCCTCGGTGCCCGAATGTCCCTTGCCGCGCGGCCCCCCCATGAGGATATCGATGATAGAGTAGGCCAGTGCCGAGTCTATGACGATAAGGCCATAATTTTCCCATTGCACAGCTTTGAACACTGCGAAGAGCGAGGATGAGGGTACGCTGTTAACATAATCGCCAAAACACATGGAGCGCGTATACTCCATCGTGATTTCGACATTGTCATTCGTGAAGTTTCTGAGGCCCGTTGTCAGGAGCCTCACGAGCCGGTCCAGAACGATCTCGAGCATAGGCATGCGCTCATAGGCGACAAACCCGGCTCTGATGACGCGCTCCATGCCACTCTCGTGGCGCTCGGGCAGGTCGCTGAATGCGCCTCCAAGAAGGTTATCGATCTCGGACTGATCGAGCATTTCGCTTAATGTCTCGTCCGGTGAAAAATCATTGGGGACATCATTAAAATAGTCGCTGCTGAAGTCACTTGTAGAAGCAGCGCTCTCTGAGCCGGGGGCGGGCGGTATATGATCTTCTCTGGGAGGCATGACGCGACTCTACCTGGATATAGGGGCTCTGTAGATATGCAAATTTGCCTTATTGGATGAGGAATTCGGTAATGTAGAAGTTCGTGATGTTCAGAGGCGCGATCTCGATGCGCAGACGTCTCAGCAGTGTCTCACGGAGCCTGTATACGCCATTGCCTCTTATTTCCTGTGGGCGTGTCTCATGCAGATACGTCTGGAAAATATCCTGGATTTGCGGGATGTACCGGCGCAGGGACGCCTCATTTTGTACGCCCGCAATCTCAACTCGCGCCGTCATCTTGACGTATACGGGGCGTCCTTCGCCGTTATCGAGGCTTGAGATGATCGATGGCACGGCTAGAATGGTTGTTTGTGTGGGAGCCTGACCTGCAGGATCTGCCGAATCCTTGTGAGAAAATAGCCAGCCCTTATGGATCGCAAAGTAGCCCGCGCCCCCAATGGCCAATAGCAACACCAACGAAGAGACGATGAGAATGAGACGTTTGCGTTTTGGTTGAGCCGTCTTTCCGAGCCGATCGTCCCCACCAATATTGATGTCGAGATCATCGTTCGCACGGGAGTCACTCATTTGTTTATTGCTCACCTTCTTCGGGCGTTAGGTTGGTCGAGGGGCGCAGGCGCGTGACATTAAGGGAGCCACGCACGCGTAGAAAAGTATCGACTCCGAGAGTACGCATGACGTAACGCGGGAAGCTCCGCATAACGCTAAAAGCGCGGCCTCGACGTGACACCTTACGGTGTCACGGGCGTGGCCATAAGCGAAGCTTCGAAGCTCCGTGGCTATTGCTTCATGGCAATCGTCGCTTGCAACAGCGTATCAGCAGTGGTGATGACCTTAGTGTTTGCAGAATAAGCTTCCTGCGCCACGATCAGTGCAGAGAGATCACTCGTGAGATTTGTCGTTGAGGATTCCGTATAGCCGACGGAAAGCGTCCCCGTCCCGTTGGCGCCCACAGTACCGATGGCGGGATTGCCCGATGCGGAAGTTGCCGTATAGGCTTGCCCGTCCACCGCATTAAGACCATTTACATTGGCGAAGTTGGCAAGAGCAATCTTCCCGACGAGCTGGGATGCACCGTTGCTAAACTGTGCCATCACCGAACCATCACCCTGTATCTGCACACCCTGATAGGTGCCCGTGCCGATGCTATCGGATGTCAGCGCCGTTGTATCCAGACCGAGCGAACTCGATGTGGAGAGGAGCGGGCTAGCTGCGTTGGTCATGTTTGGAAGATTGACCGTGTAAGCCTGCCCGTTAATTGTTGCGGAGAGGCTGGTCGGAGGCGAATTTGCTGTCCCATTGGCATTGAAGGTAATTGAACTCGAAGCGCTCAGCGCGGCGCCAGTTGACGAGTTTATCGCCGAGACACTCCATGTCGGGGGGGAGGCGGATGTCTGTGACCAGCGTAGCGAGACGGGTGTGCCAGAGACCTCGATTGGCGATGTCATGTAGCTCTGATTTGAGCCGGTCGTGGTTCCGATCTGCGCGCTATTTTCAGTCAGCGTTGCATTTGCGCTGTCTAGCGTCAGGCTCGAGACTGCACTCTTACTGGCCGTCCCTGTAGACTGCGCCATGATCGTTCCACTCGTTCCGCCAATGGTGCCGAGGGAGAGATTGATCGTCTGGGTGGAGTTCGTGCCGTAGGAGGCCGTGATCGGCAAGGTAACGGCAGCGCCGCTCGCCGTTGATCCAACGGCCGCCCCGGTCGAATCAGTCACGCTTGCCAGCGTGCCGTTGCTGTTAAAGGTGACGTTATAGGTGTTGTTCGCCTGATTGATTGCCCCGGTGCCATCCGCGTCGTACGCGCTCGCGGTCCAGACCAAGGGATTGGTTGTGCTTTGTGACCAAGTAAGCGCTACGTGATGCTGGGTTGCGTTCGCATCGTAGACTGTCACTGGAGCCGTCGTGTAGGTTTGCGCATCGGCGGCGGTGTAATTTGCCGTGTTTGCCGGCATCGTCCCTACCGTTGCGGTAAGGGTGAGCGTGTTCGTCTGGGGCGGACGATAAGCCACGTTTCCGACATTAATCTGTGTCACAGTCGTTCCGAGTTGGCCGGAAGACGGATCGACCATGTAGCCGTCCATATAGTAGCCGCTCGTATTAACTAGATAGCCCTGGTTATTTTGGGAAAACTCGCCGTTCCGGGTGAAATAGCTTTGGTTGGAAAACTGCGTCGTGCTTGTGCTGCTCGCTCCGGTCGCTTTCGAGACAACAAATAGTCCGTTTCCAGAAATGGCCGAGGAAAGGCTGTTGCTGCTGCTTGTCGGTGTTCCCTGATCGTCAACGTGCTGCACGGTGATTGCAGAAACTGAATCCGAGACGTCTGCGGAAGCCGTGTTGCCTATCAAGGAACCCGCGACGAAATTCTGAAACGCTGTCGTATCGGCCTTATATCCAACAGTCTGGCTGTTTGCGATGTTGTTGCTCAAATTCGTAAAGGCAGTCGACTGCGCGTTTATGCCGCTGACAGCCGTCGTGAGCGCATTGAATACTGACATTGGGTGTCCTCGACCTTTGTGCCGCGGGCTGCTTCGCCTGCCGCTATGGGCATTAAATACGAAACATCCAAATGTTAAATGAACGAGACAAGATAAAAATGCACAACGCCTTAGGCGGATCGGCGGCAGTCGGCCCGAGCTTATAGCGCGGACAGCAACATTTTCCGAGCGACATGAAGCCTAGCGGCACATTGGGTAGCACGCGCTGACGGAAACGCAAGCTTTGTTACGATGTTTTTCCCGATGTCCGGCGACGGCGCATACCGAGGGCGATAGAGGCGGGAATCTGCCGAGGCCTGGCGCGGAAATGTGCCAAATGAGAACAATAAACCTTTCGTTAACCATTTGCACGAACATATGAGTTGACCGGTGGAACGCCGGTTCATCTGGGAGACGCGTCAGAGTTGGCGCTATTAAACTGATCTTCACCTATGTGGCTTAGGGTCCGCATTGCCCAGTCCTCCCTCAATTTTTGACAGCCTATCTCCGGAGTAAGAATCGATGCTTAAGTCGTGGCCTGGTGGCTGGGCGGATGCCAAAGCCAAGCTGAGTGCGCTTGACCGCGCGCTGGCATTCATCGAATTTGATATCAACGGCATTATTCTGAATGCAAATGAGAATTTCTGCGAAGCGATGGGGTATCGTCTCGATGAAATTATTGGGCGGCATCACAGGCTTTTTGTCGATGCCGCTTACTCTGCAAGCACTGACTACGCCTCATTTTGGCGTGGGCTAGCCCAGGGCGTTTTTTGCAGTCAGGAATGTGTCCGGATTTCGAAGAGTGGATCTGAAGTGTTGCTTCAGGCAAGCTACAATCCGGTCAGAGATGTGTCCGGTAAGGTTTACAAAGTCGTCAAGGTCGCGGCCGTCGTCACTGAGGCGGCGACGCTTCGCGCGGATACTGCGGGCAAACTAGACGCGATTTCGCGAGCGCAGGCTGTGATTGAGTTTGCCCCCGACGGGACGATCCTCACCGCGAACGAGAATTTTCTGACCGCGATGTCTTACTCCCTGACAGAATTAGTCGGGCGCAACCATGCGATTTTCGTGGGGCCAGAGATGGCGGCAACTCCGGAGTACAAGGCCTTTTGGGACAAGCTCCGATCTGGTGAGTATGTGCCGTTAGAGTGCAAGCGTCTGAATAGTCGAGGAGAGCCTGTATGGTTGCAGGCATCCTACAATCCTATTTTCGATATGCAGGGTGGCGTGGTCAAAGTCGTCAAATTCGCGACCGTCATCACTGGGCGCGTTCGGGCGATCGACGATGTCGGCAAGGGATTGGCGCGTCTGGCAGATAATATCCTGAGTTTTCGCCTCAATGGCGAGATCGATCCCACATACGAGAAGCTGCGGGAGGATTTCAACAGGGCGATCGCCAAGTTAGATATAACTCTCGGGGGCGTTGCTGCCTCGGTGGGGACCGTTGCGAACGGCGCGAATGAGATCGTTGTCGCATCAAATGATCTCGCACAGAGAACGGAAATCCAGGCAGGGAATCTCGAGCGCACTGCGGTTACGTTGAACCAGATTACAGCGCGCGTGTCGCAGGGGGCCGATAGTGCCAAAGCTGCTGCTGCGTCAGCATCATCGGCAAGGGGAGAGGCCTTGGCGGCGAGCAAAATCGTCGATGATGCGGTTGTCGCGATGGAACGAATGCGCGAGGCATCGAAGTCGATATCGCAGATCACAGGAATGATCGAGCAGATTGCATTTCAGACCAATCTGCTGGCGCTGAATGCGGCGGTCGAGGCGGCGCGTGCGGGTGAAGCCGGGCGGGGTTTTTCCGTCGTGGCTACCGAAGTTCGTGCGCTCGCCGAGCGATCCGCAAAGGCCTCTCAGGAGATACGTGTCCTCATCTCCGAAAGCACGGCCCACGTGGATCGTGGCGCGGGTCTCATTGTCGATGCAGGTTCCGCTTTAGGCGGGATTGTCGAGCGTATATCCGGAATTGACGGTCTTCTCTCAGAGATCGCTGTCGGGTCAGAGGACCAGGCTGAGGGCCTCGGGCAGGTGAACCAGGCGGTCGGACAACTTGATCGCGTCACTCAACAAAACGCGGCGATGGTTGAGGAGGCAACTGCGGCGGCAAATAGCCTCGGCGTTGAAGCGGGTCGCCTGAAGGGGCTTGTGGCGGAGTTCACCCTCAGCGAGGCTGTTCCTGGTAAGGCGCCGGCCATCGCAGCTTAGGGCCTGTATAAGGCGCCTGGCCATAACATGGCGAGGCGCCCCCTGCTCGAAGATCGTCTGGAAACCTTTCTGAAACCATTTGTCCTTACGAACTGCGTTATAAGTTACAAACCCCGTGAAGATAGGCCTTTTTATCCTGGTCCATCCTGGATGATTTCCGCCTTCCTCTGCTGACTGGACTCCTATGAACCTCCTGGCATCCCTCTCTATTGCTACGGGTAGTCTCAGTGTCATTGAGGCACAGTACGCAGTGACCGCCAATAACGTGGCGAATGCGAACACAACTGGATATGTACGCGAAACAGCCGCGACACTCTCCTCCGTGGCTGCGGGCTTCGGAACCGGGGTGCGGATCGGCAACACGCAACTCGCAATCAATCAGGCCTTGCAGGCGTCACTTTACCAGCAGAATGCTCAGGCATCATCCTACACGGTGATGAGTAATTCGCTTGCCTCTGTCTCATCCATACAAGGCTCGACATCGGCGGATTCAGGGAGTACGTCTTCGCTTTCAGATCAGCTCGGAAATTTGCAGAGCGCGCTCATTTCGTTGACCTCGACGCCGACACAGAGCGCCTCCCAGACTGCTGTCATCAATAAGGCATCAGCGTTGACAACGACGGTTCAGACCCTCGCTTCGACCTATGCATCACAGCGTCAAGCGGCAGCAGATGGGGTTGTGTCGGACGTTTCCTCGATCAACTCTGGCCTCACCCAGATCGGGGCGCTGTCTCAACAGATCATCAAGTTCAAAAGTCTGGGTCAGAATACGGCAGATCTCGAAAATCAACGTCTCGGCGTGATGTCAGACCTGTCCTCAGAACTGAGCGTCTCGTTTTCGACCAAGGCCAATGGCGATATGATCGTGCGTACGGCGGACGGCACACAATTGCCGACAAGGCCGGACCAGATTGGGCAAGACGATGCGACACAGACATTGCCCAGCTCTACGTGGCCGCTTTCGACATCGAGCGCGACCCTTTCGAGCAGTTCTTACTACAGCGCTCAGAACAGCAATTCCTCTATACCGGGGATCACGCTTTCCGGTCAGGATATCACGTCCAGCCTCACGGGGGGTAGTATCGGGGGCAATATTGCTTTGCGCGATACTGTCTACCCTCAGATGCAGGCTCAGCTGGACTCATTCTCATACACGGTGATGAACCGGTTCAGCAGCGCAGGGCTTCCCCTATTCGTTACGAGTTCTGATGCGGGTGCCTCCAGCTCACTTCAAGGCAGTGATCTGACCAAGCCTGTTCCGCAGGGGATTGTCGGGCTGTCCTCTTCGCTGAGTGTTAACAGCGTCTACAGCAACGATCCGTCCCAGCTCACGACTGCGACCAACAGTGACGGGACCACAAGCACTGGCGTCACCACAACTGTCAGCAACGTGCTGACAGTAGGATTTGGTTCAGACCCCTCAGACGTGAACGGTACGCTTGCGGCACCATCTACTAATCTTGGTCCTGCCGGGTCTCTCTCGACCGGCTATACCGGTAACCAGGGACTTCTGGCCCTCTCTGCCGCCCTGACTTCCAATCAGGGGGCAACGATCGCGGCAGCGAGTTCCGGCGTCACCTCGAGCACCGCGGTGGTCACCCTGCTGCAAACCAAGGTTGCTGACGTTTCCGGCGTCAATGTGAATGATGAGATGGCGAAGACGGTCGCTCTTCAGAATGCCTACACGGCCAATGCGAAGATAATTTCCACCGTCCAAACCATGTTCAACGCACTCTTGTCCGCAATCCAGTAAGCGTTTCGGGGAACTCTCATGAGCAGTTCGATAGGCCAGTTCGGAGGGTCGGCTCTCTCCCTGATCCTCGAAGCGAGCGTCAAGGATCTCAACGCGCAGCAGGAGGTGGCTACGTGGCAAAGTAGCACCGGAATCACCGGGGCCACTTATGCTGATCTCGGGTCGTCACGATCGACGGTGCTTAGCCTTACTCCCAAGGTTACCCAGGTCGAAGCCTGGCAGTCGAATATCACAAACGCGCAGAGCACGCTCTCTGTGACAGCGACGGGCCTGAATCAGCTCGTTTCCCTTGCTCAGACGCTTTCGACCAATCTGCTCGGGATTTCAGGGACCGCGACGACGAGTCAGGTTGCCGCAGCGTCTTCCTCCGCGACGAGTGCGCTCGCTAGTCTGAAAACTGTCCTCAACACCAGCGATGGTGCGAATTATGTGTTTGCCGGGACAGATAGCAACACGGCACCTATCAAAGGGAGTGGCACGCTTTCATCCAGCAGTTTGGCGGAACAAATTGCCGCAAGCGTCCAGTCGCTCAACGGGACAAATGCCAGTGCGGTCTTCTCCCAGGCGACCACACTTGCTGGGTCTACTGACCAAGCGCTCACGGTATTCTCGGCGTCCCTTTCCGTATCGCCTTCGCAGGCAGTGTCCAATCAGCGGGCGATTATGAGCGGAACCAATGGGACAACGAGTTTCGGTATCGTGGCGACGCAGTCCTCAACGACTTCGTCAAGCTCGGACAACTCCACCGGTTCCCCCATCAGGGATCTGATGCGCGACTTGATGGCAGTTTCCTCCATGAGTGGAATGTCGTCCAACACACCTGGCTTTTCGGATCTTGCAAAACAACTCTATGCGTCCCTCGGTACGACCATCAGCCAATTAACGGAGCAGGAGGGGGCGGTCGGCGCCACGCAAAACAGCCTTACAGCGCAGTCGACCCTTCTGACGGGGGTGTCCTCCATGCTACAGACGCAGCTGGGGGACGCACGGAATGCTGACATGGCCACGGTCGCGACCAATGCCGCGAACATCAAGACAGCATTGAATGCTTCATACATCCTGATTTCCAACATGAAGGGCATGACGCTCGCGGATTACTTGTGATGACGCATCCGCAGGGTAGCGCAGAGGCGCTCCAACTTGCTGGCAGCTACGAAGCGGCCGCGGCAGCCTATAAGGCGCGGCTTGAAAGGTCTCCCGATAATGCGCGCACGCTGAGCAATTACGGCGGACTGCTCAATCTGCAAAATCGGTTTACCGACGCCCTCGCATTGCTTGGGCGTGCAGTCACGCTGGATCCAAACTTGCCTGATGCCTGGTCAAATATCGGCAATAGCTTTCTGCATCTGAGTCAATACGAGAATGCGATAGCGTGCTATCGCAACGCGCTTAAGCTCGATCCTTCGCACGCTCTCGCCCTGAGTAATATGGGTGTCGCTCTGGATCATCGAGGGGACCACGCGCTGGCGCGAGGATTTCATGATGCTGCCGTTCAGATCGATGGTCAGAATGTCTACAGCCGGACGAACCGCGCGGTGTCCCTCCTTCAAAGCGGGGACTATCTCGAGGGTTTCGCGGAATACGAGCATCGCTGGACGGCTATACGTGCCAACAGTCAGCCAACGGATAAGCCGCGTTGGGCGGGACAGGAAGCCCAGGATCAGACCCTTCTCGTCTTCACGGAGGGAGGTTTCGGGGACGTATTGCAGTTCTCGCGACTGGCGCCGATAGCAGCTCGTCGCGTTGGGCGGGTCATTTTGCGGGTGCGGCCAGAGCTCGTCTCCCTCCTGAGACGCAGCTTATCCGGTGTGCTCGTGACCTCGGAGGCCGATCCGCTTCCTGAGTACGATCTGGAATGTCCCGTATTGAGCCTCCCGCACGCGTTGGGGATCACGCTACCTGCAATTCCTGATACGGGCAGATATCTGTTTGCTGACCCTCTCAAGATTTCGTGGTGGCGCGATTTGATCGCTGCCGACACTGACGGCGCCAAGAGCGATGCTTTCCGCGTCGGACTGGTCTGGGCAGGCGCTCCGCACCCTGAAATCCAGGCCGCTTTTCTGGCGGACCATCGACGCTCAATGGATCTGGGTCAGTTGGCTCCATTGGGAGAGGTGGCACGGCACCACAGCTCTCTCGTATTTTACAGCTTGCAATTAGGGGAGCGTGCCGGTCAGGCCCTTTCGCCACCGGAGGGAATGCGCGTCGTTGATCACACGGCGCATATAGCGAGTTTTGACGATACCGCCGCGCTCATCAGCACTCTTGATCTGGTGATCGCAGTGGACACTTCTACCGCCCATGTTGCTGCGGGCCTTGGTAAGCCCACATGGCTTTTGTCCCGGTACGATCAGTGTTGGCGGTGGCTTTCCGGGAGGAAAGATTCGCCATGGTATGAGTCGGTGTGCATTTATCAGCAGACTAATCCGCTCGATTGGACGCAGCCTGTTCTGAACGTCGCCGCAGATCTTGAACGCTTGATCGTGCAGGGGCGGTCTTCCGTAGAGTAGGCTTGGTGACGGTACGGGCGTGTCCTAAAAGACGCGGATGGGACCGATTTCGGATTTTCTGGAAAGTTTCATTCCTCAACCCTCGTATTGTGCAACAAAGCGTTGTAGGCTGTAACCACCTCGTGATGACCGCCGTTGCGGTTGGCGAGGGATCAATTTTGCTTACCTTAAAATTTACCATTCGCCTGATATTAGCGCGGAGTATGCCTCTGGAAAGCGGCCCCTCTGCGAGCACAAACATTATAGTGATGCTGAGAGCGGCGCCGAGACTGCTCTGCGGGAGATTGTCTTTAAATGATGAGATCGCTTGATATCGCGAATACGGGCATGCAGGCCCAGACGACGAACGTCGAGACAATTTCGAACAATATCGCGAATATGACGACGACTGGTTACAAGCGCCGTCGTGCGGAGTTTCAGGATCTCATTTATCAAGACCTGCGTCGCGCCGGTACGATGAGCTCTGATACGGGCGACCTCGTTCCTGCGGGGGCTCAGGTGGGTCTGGGTGTCAGGACCGCAGGTATCTATCGTATCAACGAGCAGGGCACGCTGGAGCAAACGGGTAATTCGCTCGATCTTGCGATCGAGGGACGTGGCTATTTCCGTGTCACGCTGCCATCGGGTGAATATGCCTATACTAGGGACGGAACATTTTCCCTTTCGGAAGACGGTACGATCGTCACGGCTGACGGATACCCGCTCTCTCCCAATATTTCTGTTCCGAATAACGCCGAAAACATCACAATCGATCAGTCAGGGCAGGTGCAGTACACATTATCGGGTCAAACGACCGCGCAGGTGGCCGGACAATTACAGCTTGCAACGTTCCAGAATGAAAATGGCCTGACTGCGATGGGTCAAAACCTTTTCACGGAGACGACCTCGTCCGGGACCGCCAATTTAAGCACGCCGCAAAGCGAGGGCTACGGCTCGGTCCGTCAGGGGTTCGTTGAAGAATCCTCGGTCAACGTCGTCACCGAGATTACTGCCTTGATCACTGCGCAACGCGCTTATGAAATGAATAGTAAGGTCATTACCGCTTCGAACGAGATGCTACAAACCCTGACCAATCTGCGGTGACATGGAAATGCGGGGGCTCACGATCGCTCTGATGGCGGGACTGATGCTGGTCTGCGTAACCGGGCCTGGCGATGCTGCGACGCTGCGCAGTTCGTCAATGATTTCCGCATCCACAGTCCGCCTCTCCGACATATTTTCCGGCCTAGAGCCGGGGCAGGATCGCGTACTTGGGCCGGGTCCCGCTCCTGGAACGAGTATTCAGGTCGGAGGTCAGCAATTGATTGCCTTGGCCGATCAGTACGGCGTTGATTGGGAGGATCAATCATCTTCCGCCTCAATGACCATTACCCGCGCAGGCAGAATTCTGGATGAAGCCTATTTCATCGCGTTGATACGGAAAAACTTGCCAGATCTCGGCGAAGGCCCTGTTTCCATCGCACTTCATGATTTCCATCCGATGATGGTATCGTCAGACGAGGCCGAGCCGGTCGTGCTTTCTGACGTCAAGTGGGATCAGCGAAGCGGCTGGTTTTCTTCCACTGTCTATAGGGCGCATCCTTCAGGGGATTTGACGTCAGACTCGTTCATGCTGACTGGCGTTGTCCATGCCACTCAACGCGTGATGGTCTTCACTCACTCCCTTCCAGCTGGAAGCGTGATTACCTCGGCTGATGTCAGGATGGATGAGTCCTATGCCGGGCATATTCCATCTCGTGCCGTAACCGATGAAAGTGAAGCCGAGGGGCAGACGGTCAGCCGCGGTGTCGTAGCTGGCGCCGCGGTCATCGCTCAAGATCTCCAACGGACCGTTCTTATGCACAAGGGAGACCCGGTTCTGATATCCTATGTCGCGCCAGGGTTGAGGCTATCGATTGCGGGACGGGTTTTGGAAGATGCCGCAGCCCGTCAGCAGGTACGGGCACTTAACGAGGCAAGCGGCATGATCGTAAGCGGACGGGTCATGGATGGTTCGAACGTTGAGGTCGAATTGACGAGCCATCCCGTCCCTTCTGACCCCAATACGATGCGTCGGCTTTCGGCGTCCCTGCGCAATCCCGCGCCTTGACAGATTATTGGCGATAAATAGGCCCCGATACGATGAAACTTGTGCTCTCAGGTGGCTCGTTAATCGCTCTGCTTCTGCTGAGCGGCTGCACGTCGTTGGCTGATCTGACCGAATTGGGGCATCCGCCTAGAATGACGCACACCTCGGATCCGACCCAGTCTCCGGATTATCGTCCGGTGACCATGCCCATGCCGCCTCTTCAGCCCCCGCCGACAGAAGTGGGCAGTTTGTGGCGTTCCGGCAGTCGCGCTTTTTTCAAAGATCAGCGCGCCTCTCAGGTAGGGGACCTGATCACGATCAATGTCAATATTTCTGACAATGCAGCTCTGAATGATAATACGACTGTTGCCGGGAGCGGTTCGCAGACATTTGGTATCCCGAGCTTTTTCGGTGCGCAGGGTAAGGTACTATCCAGCAGCAGCGCGCTCGATACCAGTAGTGCAAGCGCGAATACCGGGGCCGGTGTCATTCGCCGCAACGAAACGGTCACTCTCGCTCTCGCGGGGACGGTGACGCAGGTTCTGCCAAACGGTAATTTTGTTGTCGTTGCGAGGCAGGAAGTACGTATCAATGGCGAGTTGCGTCAACTGATGGTCAGCGGGGTTGTGCGACCCCAGGACATCACCGAGGATAATATCGTTACCCATGACCGCATTGCGGAGGCTAGAATATCCTATGGCGGTCGTGGGCAGTTGACCACTGTACAAAGCGCTCGCTGGGGACAGCAGATCATGAACGGTGTGCTGCCATTCTGATCTGTCACCTCGATGCTCTACAGCTCAGCTTTCTGAATGGATAGTCCGGAAAACCGAGATCGAAAGCGGTGACGCGGTGAAATGCCCCGGTGCGTCAATGTCGAAAGCCAGCTAGGAAAATGGAGCCGGCAAGGCTCCATCTCGATGCTGGCCTAACTGACACACTCGCCATATCTGACCCACGAGTTTTTTTTAAGGGTTCTTTTCGCTTAAAGCCCCGCGATATTTCTGCCGAATCGATACAGAAGTATGGATCCCACCAAGGCTTTCCAACGCGCGTGGCTATGTTCTTTTAACGATTGGCCCCTACGAATCGAAGCTCTCGCTAGAAATAGATGATTGAGAGTATCGCATGCTAACGAAATTATTGGTCCTGTGCGCAGGCTTGGGGATCGCAGAAACATTATGCGTGGCGATATTGTCCGGTATCGGAGAATGGCTCGCGGATTTCGATCAATTCAATGGATCCTTGGAAAAACTAACGGCCATCTGCGAGATTTCAGCCGTGCTTTCTTTTTCGGGCGCAACGTTGTTCGGTTTTCTTAAAATGGCGCTGAGACCGGGCTTACCAGGCAACTTTGAGAAGCAAGATATAACCTCCGGCTAAGCGCTCATACCATTTTACAGCAGGGCTGTTCCTCGTCTTATAGGGCGGCAAAAGCGTTTTCCAGGATCTGATGTTGAGACGGTGTTTCGATAGCGGAATATCGCTCATCGGTGAGACGATTTTTTAATAATTATGGAGGACGAATGGGGGGTACGCTGAGAAAAGGCTCAACCTCCCCATGTTCAATGTCCTTCGCTTCAAAACCAAGATTGCGCTGGTTGCAATAACATTGACGCTTGTGACGTTCATCGGTGCCGGGTTTCTGGTGAGTAACCAGTTACAATCTGGCTCGCGATATCGATCCTTCATTAATTCTGATGACCGCGGCACCATTATGCTTGCGCGTATCAGTGATAAGCTGAACGCATTATTGTATGCTTCTCACTTGCTCATTGACCAGGCTGGCAGCCCCTTCATCGGTGATGTCGTCACACGCTTTCAGAAGGACATGAAAGGGACGCGAGAGATCTTCGCTGAAGCGGTGCGAGTCGATCCGCGTCTTATCCCGACGCTCGATCCGCTCTTGTCACGCTACGGCACCTTCGAACAGCAACTCAATAGTCTTCTTGCCGCACTGAACAAAGGGGATGTGGCGAAGATGCGCCTGATCGCACAGGCATCTGATCAGGATGGTGTTCATCTCGCAATCGACATCGGTGCCATTACCGGCCGCCGTATCACTCAGGTTGAGATCGCCTCGAACCGTCTCGCGCAGGAGACGAGTGTTTCCGTACGCAATTGTGTAATCGGTCTCGTCCTTGTTCAGATCATCATTCTCGTCATAACCCTCCTTATGAGCCAGAGAACAATCGTTGCGCCGCTCCTGAGGGTCCGTGATCGCATGCTTGGGATCGCTGAGGGGCGTTTGGACGACAATATCCCCTGCCTCGAGCGAGGGGACGAAGTGGGTGACATGGCCAAGGCTCTCAGCACGATCCAGGCCGGGTTGCAGCAGGCCAAGGCTCAAGCTGCCGAGCAAGCGGTCGAGCGAGAGGCCGTTGCAAAAGAGCGGGCCGAGAATGCCGCGCGCGTTGCCAAGGAATTGGAGGAAGAATCCCGTGCGGTCGAAGCCATACGCAACGGCTTGGCAGCTGCCGCCGAGGGCAATCTGGTTTATCGTATAGACGTGCCGTTGCCGCAGCGCCTTCAGGTGATGAAGACCGATTTCAACGATGCATTCGAGCGGCTCAACCAGACATTCTCGGTTATCCAGCAGAGCGTTATGGCGATCGGCTCCGGCACCGGAGAGATTTCTGTCGCCTCGAACGACATGTCGCGCCGCACGGAGCAGCAGGCGGCGAGCATTGAGCAGTCGTCGGCGGCCATCGAACGTGTTGTCAGTATGCTCAAAGATGCCGCCGATAGTGCCAAGAAGGCAGCAACCGTAACGGATGACACCCGCCTAGGCGCCGAAAAGTCGGGCTCGATGGTCCATAATGCAGTCAATGCCATGAGCCAGATCGAGAGCAGCTTCGCCCAGATCAGTCAGGTGATTGGGCTGATCGATGAAATTGCTTTCCAGACCAATCTGCTTGCCCTGAACGCGGGCATCGAGGCAGCGCGCGCAGGAGACGCGGGGCGCGGATTCGCCGTGGTCGCAACAGAGGTGCGGACCCTTGCGCAGCGTTCCACGGAAGGCGCGCGTCGGGTAAAAGAGATGGTATCAAGCTCGAGCGATTTCGTCTCCGATGGTGTCCGGCTCGTGCGCGAGGCGGGAGGCGCATTGGGCGTCATCCTCAATCAGGTAGCCGAGATCGATAAGCTCGTTGCCGAGATTGCCCACTCTTCGACTGGGCAGTTCTCAGCAATGCAGGAGATCAATCTTGCAGTTGGCGAGATGACCAGATCCACACAGCAAAATGCTGCGATGGTAGAGGAGAATACGGCCGCCATCTCTTCGCTTGATAAGGCTGCAAGTGTTCTGCGCGATCGGGTTGCCCAGTTCCAACTGGAAAAATAGCTCCGGTATCTGCAAGCCGCTGTATGCAGTTTCTGGCCCGGTGATCGCAAGCAACGCGATTGCCGGGTTTTTTTATGTGAGGGGATAAAATAAGATTTAACGAATAATGCGTTGTGAAGGGATACAGACCACTCGGCGGACGTGTAATTGATTGATCGCCAGCGGTATTTGTTCAATTCACCGTGCAGATCGTCTGTCATATATTTGTCATATATTGTGGGGTTAACCATGCTCGATACTCGGAACGGCGCATCAAGTTCTGCTCGCGGCGTCCATGAGCGCGCAATCCCTCCGATGTATATGTCGGATATTGTGGAGGATGTCCCCGTTCTAAGAGCAAATGATATCGGCGCGACGCTCAATACGCTTTTCACTGGCCAGGCTGATTTGATGATGGTCGCCATTGTCGCTGAAGATGGGCGGCCGCTCGGGATTATTGATCGACAGTTCTTCTTCGGGGTTATGTCCGGTCGATTTGGCCGCGCCCTATACACGCGAAGACGTGTGGACTTGCTCGTGCAGAGCGAACCAAAGATTGTCGAGCACGATGTCGCAATAAGCGATTATACGCAGTTTTTGTTAAACGCCGATGTAAACGATCTCTATCAGGGGTTTATCGTCGTTCGGGAAGGACGTTACCTCGGTGTGGGGTCAACGCTCTCCCTCGTCCGAGCGATAAGCCGGCAAAGTGAAGAGTCTGCGCGTTACTCCAAGCAGACCGCAAACGACCTCCGTAGAGTGATCACAACCATTTCGTCGAGCGTGAAGACAGTTCATCAGGTCTCGGCGTCGATCAGGGAGGGAAGTCTGGCGCTTTCGGGGCGCACCCACAGGCAGACAGAGGATCTGACTGTGACCGCTTCGAGTATGCGTGAAATGAACGATGCCGTTCAGGCGACCGCAGAGAATGTCGATGCTGCTCGGCACCTTGTTTCCGATGTCAACGAGAATGCTGCCGCCTTCCGTATTGTGGTGGGTGAGACGGTCAAGGCAATCACGGAGATAGCAACGCGTTACCGTGATATGGTCGAGAGTCTCGGTCTGATTGAGGATATCAGCCTTCAAACACGGCTATTGTCATTCAATGCAGCGGTCGAGGCCGCGCATGCTGGTCAGGAAGGTAAAGGTTTCGGGGTCGTCGCTGATGAGATCAGAGCGCTGGCACACAGGTCAGCCGAAGCCGCACAGGTAATTGCCACGCTTGTCGCTGAATCGCGAGAGAGAATGACGATTGGGGTGCGTCTTGCCGAGAATGTGGAGCATGGTTTGGAACGAATTGTACGACAGGTCACAAGCGTCGACGAGCTCATCCGTGATATACGTGACACGACCCAGCAGCAGGCTTCCAATATTGGTGAGATCAATAGAAATATCAAATCGATCGAAGAAATTGCTGGAGACAATATGTTCATGACCGCCGGGGTTAATGAGACCTGTCTCGATCTCGATAACAGGATCGGTTCTTTGAACGAATTTTTGAAGTCCTTCTCTCCTTCCGGAACCGAGGACGCATCCTCCAGTGTCGACTTGGAGTTCTCTTGACAGGATTAGAGGTCCTGGCCACCGCACATATCACCGTTGCAGAATCTGATGCGTCGTCGAGACGCATTAGATTTCGTGACATAGGGTTTGTTCGCGCTCGTGCGGTGCCCATCACGAAAGCAGGGACCGTGACTGACTGTTGAGGAGAACATTTCTAGCGCCTACGCTGCTCGCCGATTACGCCTCCTCGGTCCCATCATCATGGACCATTGGGGGAAAGCCTTGACTCTCTGCTCATTCCGCGCGGATCCTCGGCATGAGTACGCCTTTCCATGACGGTTCCGCCAGAATGAAATTTCAATGGCGGCGTGACTCACCCGAGCTCCGACCCACCCGTGAAAGGCGGCGCAGAATTTCACTTCTTAGATCCGTCACGTAGAAGCACGCATGATAGTGGCCTAAGAGCAGGGGATAAGTCCCCGCGGCGGATCGTCCTGCTCTTTGGCGTGTTTCGCTGTCCAGATCACCCTATCGACGCGCATGGAGCGGTTTTCCACAACGCCGTGACCGTCTTATTACCAACGCCGGGCCTCGCGTGATCGAGAAATAGTCAATTTTCATCCTCTTTTCTCGATACATCGCTCGTAGCATCTTCGGTCAAAGACGTGTCGCGCTCATGCGACAGACGAGGACCTAGAAGAAGTGCCGACGTGACGTGTATTGGAATTGATCTGGGGACCAGCAACTCGGTCGCTGCCTATCTCGAGGATGGCATACCCAAGCTGATACCGAACGCTTTAGGCGACACCCTGACGCCCTCCGCAGTCAGCATTGCAGAAGACGGCACGATACTGATTGGCAAGCCGGCAATCGACCGTCTCATTACCCATCCTGACCGTAGCACTGCTGGGTTCAAACGGTTTATGGGCACAAACACGACGGTCACGATCGCCAAGCGGGAGTTCCGTCCAGAGGAACTCTCGGCACTTGTCCTAAAGAGCCTGAAGCAGGATGCCGAGGCGCTGCTCGGGGTGCCAGTAGGGCAGGCGATCATCTCCGTTCCTGCGTATTTCGCGGAGCCGCAGAGACGTGCGACTCTCGCGGCGGCGCGCTTGGCAGGGCTGGAGGCATTGCGCCTGGTCAATGAGCCGACAGCGGCTGCCCTGGCCTATGGCCTCGAGAGCCGCCGAGAGGGACATTTTCTCGTTCTTGATCTGGGGGGAGGGACGTTCGACGTCTCGCTTCTCAACAAGTTTGACGGCGTCATGGAGATACGGGCGTCATCAGGTGACTCTTCCTTAGGGGGGAACGATTTCCGCGACTTGATCGCATCGCTTTTTCTCGCCGATCAGAAGGTCGAGGCAAGTCGTCTTTCTCCGTGCGACTATGCGCAGATGTTGAGCTCGGCCGAGGCGATCAAGCAGGGCCTGACGAATAGCGACTGCGCCACCAGTAAGGTCGCCCTGGAGAGCGGCCCAGTCGAATGGTCGCTTACGCGTGAGCGATTTGAGGAGGCCGCTGCGGGGCTTATCGCGCGGTTGCGGGCACCGATTACCCGCGTGATCAATGACGCGTCCGTTTCAGCTGCGGAGATTGACGAGATCGTTCTGGTCGGGGGGGCCTCGCGTATGCCCTTGGTACTTGGGCTCGTAACGCGTCTCTTCCATCGCTTTCCGCTTGCCCATGGCCGCCCCGATCATCTGATCGGGTTAGGGGCGGCAGTTCAGGTCGGCTTGGCTCAGCGCGACGCCGCGCTGGAAGACGTGATGATGACCGATGTCTGTCCTTTCAGCCTCGGTGTTGCCTGTCTCGACGGCACGTCAGGTGAAATGATCATGAGCGTGATCATCGAGCGTAATACAATCATCCCCGTTTCCCATAAGAGCCATTATCATCCGGTCGTTGACGGGCAGAAAGCCCTGCTCTTCAGGGTTCTACAGGGCGAAAACATTCGACCTGACATGAATGTCGAGCTTGGGACCCTCCAGATCACGCTACCACCCGGGAGCACGACGTTCGACAATATCGAGACGCGCTTCACCTATGACATTAGCGGCGCTCTCGAGGTCGAAATTTTCGTTACAAGGAGCGGCGAGACCACGCGACAGATCTTCACTGGTCAGAGTGGCCTGTCTGAGGAGGAAGTGGAAAGCCGCTTCGCGTCGTTACAGGAACTCAAGCTTGCGCCGCGTGATCAGGCGGTCAATCGCGCATTGATCGCCCGTGCCGAACGACTCTTCGCGGAATGCGTAGGGTGGCAACGCGACCAGGTTCTCGAACAGTTATCGATGTTCCATGCGAGACTGAAGACCCTGTCGGTTAAAGATCTCACTGGCCTGCGCGAGAGTTTTTCGGCGTGGCTGGATGATTTCGAAAAAAATCTCAGGTTCTGAAGCTGGATTTCCGAACAATGACTCCCGCCCAAGCCTGGACCATCCTCGGTCTGAACCCCACGAACGACAAGCGCGCGATCAACCGGGCTTACGCCCAATGTCTCCGCCGGACGCGACCTGAAGATGATTTGCAGGCCTTCAGCGCCCTAGTCGAAGCGAGAAGAATGGCGCTTGATCTCGCCAACCTAATCGCGCCCGAGGATGAGGCCACGCAGCCACCTCCTGACTGGCCTGCCTCATCTTTGCCCGAGAAGCACGACGCGGACTCCGGTCCGGCCACAGGGCTCGATCCTGCTGATGTGCCCCCTCGTGATGAGACTCAACCGGATGCGTCAGCAGGGTCGACCGATGCACGACCGATCGACAACCTCTTTCCCCCGCCGTTTCGCGGACAACACGCTTATTCTGAAAATGACGACGCTGAGCCGCCTCCGTCGGGCGCTGACGATCAGGACGAGGAGGCAGAAGAGCGCAGCGACGGGGCGCAGGACGAGATCGACAGGGCAAATGCTTCTCTCCCGGATGAGAGACCCGAGCCATCACGCCCCCCACCTGCACGCTTACCCCCCCGGTACTCTGGCACCATAGCGAAGGCAGGGAGCCACGTCGCCACCCTAGAGGATACGCTGGATTACTTTCTGGGGGTCACTCTGAATCGGAAGCCTACCCGGTGGAACCGTTCGGAGTGGGAACCGGTTCTGGCGCGCCTCGCGGAAAGTGGGATCGATGACCAACGGGAATCGTCGATGCGGCTTCTGAAAGGCCTGTTATCGATCTTGCCGCCGCCTGCGGAGATGTCGCCGGGATCCAAGAGTTTCGAAGCCATCCTATGGATTGTAGGCGTCCTAGCGGGGTATTGCGGGCACGATACGCAGAGCTTGCCCGCACGGATTTCGGTCAAGCAATCCCTGATCTGGTCGGACTGGCTAAGCATTGCAGGCAAGCGGTCTGAACTCTCGAGCCGGGATGCGACGATCTCCCGGTCGGACTGGCACGCCGTGTTGCCGCTTTCCTATCACCTGATGGCCCTTTTTCCGCTCAGAAACTCGGCCGGGAGCGACACGAGCGACTCCCCCCGGTTTTTTGCGCGGTTTTGGTCGCGTACCAAGTTTGCCCTCACGACTCTCCTCTTTCCAAGCTACACGGCTTTTGAGGCTGGTATCGGGTTTTGGGGCTATCTCTGCGCATCGGTCCTGGCACTGGTGTTTGTCTGGGCGTTCCTGTTCACGCTCGGAAGTGCGGCGTTAGGGTCGGCGGACCTTTTCGTCATGGCTGCGCATCAGAGCCTGAAGGCCGTTCTCGACATGGCCGGAATGTCGCAGGCCCTTGTTCGACAGTATTTGATCGCGACATCGCTCTGCGTGCGTGTTCTTCCGCTTTTGCTGATCCCATTTCTGATCGGCCGCTATGCGCGTGCCCGACTGCGCAGGGCGGATACGCGCTGTCTGGTCTCCCCTTCGCAGCGGGCGCCAGTGCTCGATCCGTGTCTCAATCGGTCCTGGGCGCAGGCCGGGCAGCTTCTGGACGTCCTCAGCCTGATTTTCATCGCCCTACTTTTCCTTGTAAGCCCCGGTGGAGCGCTCTCGGACACTGCCTGGCAGTTCCTTGGGGAGGCCGAGCCCCGCAGTCTCGCAGACCGCGGAAGCGCGCAGTTTCTGCAGATAGGCACTCATGATCGCAGAATCTATATCGGCTATCGTCTGGCAAGCTCAACGGAAGGGGAAGCTGAGGTCGGATTGTCTTCATGCCGCCCGGAGCGGGTTGGTGTATATCGATGCAGAGCTGACCTGCGTCTTCCCGGCAAATCGATGAGCTCGCTGGATAATCCCGACGGTCTGCCTGCTTTCCGTGTGAATACTCCCCCAGACGGAGGGGCGGTTCTCGATTTCTCACCAATCATTTACCGGGGCGGACGTGACGGCGGGTGGATCCACCCGCCGCTGATCTCAATCTGCGCTCGCGGTGATGTCGCATGTCAGTTCTTTCTTGGACGCGGTGCCTCGGCAATCACGGCCGTAACACGCAAGACCGAAAGCGGGGCACGCCAGGCCGTCGCCCTGCTGAAACCCGCGAACCCAGGCGATCCAACGGTCAGTGTGCATCTGCAACCGACCCCCACTCCTGGCGGCCTGGTCATCTGGCTTGACGGGGTAACGCGCAATGACGAGGCCCTGTTCATGGTCGCCAACGGCACGGCTATGCCTCTTCTCTACGCTCAAGGCATGAACCAACCGCCAAGATTGCTCGGTCAGTTTCCGTCGCGTCCAGTTGACCAACTCGATGTAAAGATTCTGGGTGACAAACTCTTTTTACGGGGGTGGTTTGCTGCGCCTGACGGATCAGCGTTCAGAGGTTATATCGCAGAATCGGGGAGGATCAGGGAAGTCCTCCCTGAGGATCAGGTCATGCTCCTGAGGAAGGGAGGGGAACAGGCCGACAAGGTCTTCACGGAGGCTGATCGCCTGGATTACAGCGTGGATGGGGGCAAAACCTGGCGCCGGCTCATCCTGCCGAGAACTCTTAGGGACGCCATGTTCGTCGCTGACCGGACGCGGCTTTACGCCTATGGGCGCGCGGGTATTTACGTGCGGCCCCTCGCGTCTCTGGCTGAGCAGTGACGCCTTGCTTCGTGCGCGCTGGGGATGATGGGATTCGATCAAGATAATCGGCTCGCACGCGCGGCAAATCGGCCATTCTCTCAGCAGGGACGACGCTCAGGATCTCTTCGAGATCCTGACTTACCCTGAAGACGAGGATACTGCCGTGAAGATCGCTCTAGATCCCTATATGCATCGCCATCTCAGCCTGGACGCCCTGTGCAGGAAGACCGCCGAGCTCGGATTTGACCATATCGAACTCTCTCCCAGGGAAGATTTCCTTCCCTGGTGGGTCCGGCCCCGGGCGCATGAAGAGCGGATCGCCTCGTTCAAGAAGTCTCTGAAGGATCATGGGGTCAGGCTTGCTTCCGTTCTGCCCATGTATCGGTGGGCGAGTCCGCATGAGGATGAGCGACAGGCGGCCGTACGCTACTGGATCGAGGCGATCAGGATTTGCGCCGAGATGGGTTGCGACACCATGAATTCCGAGTTTGGTCGCGGGCCATCACCCGATCGCGGGCATCGCGTCAATTGTTGTGGGGGGATGCACTCCCACGAGCATAGTGAAGCTGCCTGGTGGCGCTCGATGGAGGAGCTTGTTCCCGTGTTCGAGCGTGAGGGGATCATGCTCAACATGGAGCCCCATCCGGAGGACTGGTGCGAGACACTCACTCCGGCGCTCGACATGCTCAAGACAATCGGGTCGGATCACGTCCGCTTCCTCTACTGCGCGCCGCATACCTTCTATTTCGGGGATGATATGCGAGCGATGATCCGCGAAGCAGGACCCATGATCCGCCACGTGCATATTGCTGATACCTATGATCATAAGGCCTCTTCGGGCCTGCGCTATATCGTCAATCCGCCGGGTGCCAGGGTGACAGTCCATCAGCACATGGATCTGCATCAGGGCGAGATCGACTGGGACGTCTTCTTCTCGACCCTCGCAGAGACAGGTTTCGACGGGATCGTGACCGCCTGCGTTTTTGGTTGGGAAGAGCGCGCCGACGAGTCAGGCCGGTTCATGCGGGCCGAGATCCAGCGTTATGTGGACAAGTATTTCCGGCGTTGACGCCCGAAGCCCCCCCCGACAGGGCTCAGGCTTCAGGCGGGGGGATCACAAGGGTCAGACAGGCGGGGACGGGCGCGGTTTGAACAGATGGAACAATGGTCCCGTCAGAATGGTCGAGATCACCGCCAGCACCATCAGGGAGGCGAAGGCAAATTCAGACAGCATTCCCTGCTCATGCAGGATCGTTGCGGCGACAATCTCCATCAGCCCCTTGCATTGCAACAGGGCACCAAGGCTGAGCGTCTGGCGTCGCGATAGATCCTTCGACGGGGGGAAGAGACATATCGAACCGATTTTGGCCACGATCGAGATCACGACGAGGGAGAGTGAGGCCAGAACCGAGGGCCAGGTCAGGGCATCACCATCGATACGCAGCCCACTATGTCCGAAAAACAGCGGCGCAAGCCAGATGAGGCAGAATGTCGAGACGGTCTCGAAGGGAAGGCGTTTGACCCAAGAAGGCGGCATGAAGGCACCGGCAAAATAGGCGCCGATCAGTTCATGAAGCCCCAGGGTCATGCTCGCCCAGGAGCCGAGACTGAGATAGAGCGGTACCACGGCCCAAATCACCAGTTTGGGAGGATTGCGGATAAAACGCGAGGCAAGCGAGCCACCTAAGCCGAGAGCGACAAGCAGTAGGAGCGCCAAACACTCGCGCAGCCCCCAGCTATGCATGGCCGTCTGACGCTCCGCAGCAAATTGCAGCAGGGCGAGCCCGATCCAGAGCGTCGCGTCGTCAATCACCGCAAGCTTGAGCGCAAGCTGCCCCAGCGGTTTGTCGCGCGCAGGGAGTTCGCGCACGATCCCGATCAGAACGGGCAGAGCACTGACGGCAATACAAAGCCCGATCGAGGCTGCGGCAATGAGCGGTGTAACCGCGGGTGCATGCCAGCCCGGCAGTGGCAGAAAGAACATGTAAACGAGGATCGTACCGACCAGAAACGGCCCGCCAAGTGCGGTGGCTGCGCCCCCGAGAAGACGGGTGACCGGAGGCTTGGGCAGGGCATTTTCCGCAGCTTCACCTTCCGGATGTTGCCACATTTCCATGCCGGCCGTGAACGCCAGGACGAGTACTGCGATCCACCCGATCGTATCGCCGTAGAACGAGGGGACACCTATCGATTTGAGCGGAAGATGCCAGACGGCAGCGAGGATTCCGATCAGGATCGGGATGACAGCAATCGGTACCACGCGCCCCATCACACGCCATAGAATCCATGGAACGCAGACAAACAGACCCGCATCGGCGAGAAGCGCGGTTAGATCGCTCATACATGCCCTTTCAATCTTTGATGAAAAGATAGCGTGAATTTGCGTGCAAGGGAAATCCAACGCCATACCGCGTGGACGCGTGGCGTGTCATGATGGAAGTTGGTGGGCATCATTACATGGCTTTCTTGTGCAGACATCGTCTTGTACCCAAGCTGTCTGGTGAAACTTCTCAGATCCACCTTCGCGCCATAATAAAAAGGTCAAGCAATGCCACCGGTCCTGCAGAAATATCGTCATCCCAATGAACGTCTCTATGGCGGGCTCCTGACCGGAACAGGGCTGATCCTCTGGCTCTTCCTGGGGATCATCGCAGTCGCGGCCTCGATCACTGATCCGCGTGCCGCCGCACAATTCGTGCTGTTCGCGGTGTATGCCGTGTCCTTCATGCTGGCCCTCGTCATTTTTGCCGCGCTGTATCGCGCGCGCGCCATGGGGCACATGGTGCTCCTGTCCGAGAAACAATTCCCGCACCTCCATTCCATGTTCGTCGAGGTGAGCCAGAAGCTGGGCCTGGATGAAACACCCATAGCGTTCATCTATAATTCCGGTGGCATCATGAATGCCTTCGCGATCCGGTTACTGCGCGGCCGCTATGTTTTCCTGACCTCTGCAATCGTCGAGGCTGAGGAGGACGAACAGATCCGTTTCATCATGGCGCATGAAGTCGCTCATCATGTTTTGGGTCATCTGAGTGGTTTCAAGCACTTTCTGCGCTGGCCCGCCTACATGGTTCCGTTTCTCTATCGCGCCTATTCGCGCGCGCGCGAATATAGCTGCGATGCGGTGGGCGCATCCGTCCTGCCCGATGCGCGTCACGCGCTTGGTGCGCTTCAGATGCTGGCCTGCGGCGTGAAGCGTCTCAACGCTTCGATGAACGTCGAGGCTTTCGCGGCGCAGGAATATGCAGTGCCTAGTGTCGCAGGGTTCGTGCTGGAGATCTCGTCGACCCATCCGCGCACGACGAGACGTGTCGCGCGGATACGGGCGCTCTTTGCGATGCGTGACGCCCCTCAATTGGAGGCGAGGGCCAGACTCTCTCCTGATATTCTGGACTGATTGGGGTAACGGGGAGAAAGTCCAGCGCCACTTGCCCATCGAGAGGGAGCGATGTGCCAGGGCGCTCCCTTTCGAAATGATGGCGCGTGAAGATGGAGTCAGAGGCTTGCCTGCAGGCTGAGCGAGAAAGACCTCGGGGCACCGATAAGCACCTCTGATGGGTAGCTCGTATCCGCCCATTGCACGAAATGCTTGTTGCCGACGTTGTCGATGCGGCCATAGAGCGTGAAGCCTTTGCGGATATGCCAGGCCGCGAAGACATTCACCAGGGCGTAATCCTTGAGCGCGAGGGTGTTGGCATAGTCCCCCTTGCGGGCTGAGACGTACCGCATACCCGCGCCCAGATCGACTGGCAGATTGAGCGCTGAGCTCCAGATTCCCCAGAGATTGGCGGTAACCTTGGGCACATTCGGCACCTGGTTGCCCGAGGCGTCGGTCGTCGTATCCGGGAAGAACGTGCCGTAATGGGAGTCCGTATAGGCGACATTGCCGGAGAGGCTCCAATGTCTGGCAATGCGCCAATCAGTCTGAGCTTCCATCCCGCGCGACTTCTGGCTACCAGCGGTGGAGACGCTGTCCTGTCCGGTCTGTACCAGGACGCGGGTCCGCCTGATGTCGAAGAGCGCGAGTGTCGTGACCAGACGCCCTGAAAAGGCTCGCGCCTTCAGGCCGATCTCGCCCTGTCGGGAACGCGAAAGGCGTGAGAACTGACCTCGATTGGCGAGAAACAGGTTGGACCCCGGAGGGTCTTCGGCGGTCGTGTACACACCGTAGAGGCTGAGATCTGGAAGAAGATCATAGACCGGGCCGATACGGAAGTTGGCCGGGTTGTAATGGCCCTTGAAGCTGGTCGCAGCGTTGAGCTGGCCGTTCTGGTTGTAGTTTTGCCTGTCGAGTGACAGCCAGTCATAGCGGAACCCGCCTACCAGACGCAGCTTTTCCGTCACCGAAAGCGTATCCTCCAGGAACAGCCCGGCATCAATCATGGTGGTAGGCGATTTGCGATAGGGGTACTCCCCGGCGAAGGGACCGACCGAGCCCCCTTGGGGGTTCACCAGCGAGACGCTATCGGCATAATCTGCATCAGGAAAACCACGGTTGCGAATGAAGCGCAGGTAGTAGGCATCACCCCCGATCACGAACCGATTGCGCAGCCCGAACAGGTGGTGGTCGACCCGTGCATCGATGCTGTCACCGAGCTGATGCTGGTTCTGATAGACGTAAAAGCGGTCGCGACCGATGCTTCCGGGGACGATCGATGCGCCGCTCGCGTCTACGGCGCCCGTGCTGCCGATATAACTGTAAGTTTCAGCGTTGTTCCAGCGGCGCTTGGCGTAGAGGAAATAGGCCTTGTCATGCAGGGTGATGTGCGGGCTCAGGACCCAATTGAGATGCAGGGTCGGGGTCGCATTGACAGAGCTGGCCTGCGGATTGGAAACATTGTAATTGCGCCAGAGCGATGCCCTGCTCACGACAAGTCCCTTAGACGAATGCAGCAAGCCTCCCGTGGCATCAGCGACAGCCGAGCCTGGTACGAGCGGGGCACCGTAATAGGTGGAGAGTTCGTCAGTCAGATAGTCCATGCCCAGGCGCGCGGCGAAAGACGGTGACGGATGCCAGAGCACTGTAGTCGTCCAGTCATTGCTGTGAGGACTGGCTCCTTTGACATAGCCATCTGATGAGGTGCGGCTGAAGTCGCTCCTGATGGCAAGGCTGCGTGAAAGCGGCACGGAACCGCCGAAACCCGCGTTCCAGCTGTTGAAGCTGCCATAGGAGACGAGCGCGTCGGCGTGCATGCGTTCCAGGTCGGGGGTGCGGGTGCGCATATCCACGGTCCCTCCCACGGCACCCTGACCGTAGAGAACGGAGGAAGGCCCCTTGAGCACCTCGACTGCCTCCAGATTGAAGGCATTGAGGGGGCGGTTCACCATGGTGGTCGGGCCAAAATAGACACCGTCCCTCAGAATGAGAATCTGGTTGCCGGTAAAACCGCGCATCATCAATTGTGCCGGGCTGCCGGGTGATCCGCCGGAGGTCACGCCGGGCGCTGAGTCGGCAGCCTCTTCGGCATGGGTATAGCCCCGCTGAAGAATGGTCTTGCGCTCGATCACAGAAATCGAGGCCGGATTATGCTGCAGGCTGAGGCCAAGCCGCCCGCCGATGGCGGGCCGTGCCTTGAGCCCCGTACTCTGGCCCTTGGCGGTTATATATTCATCCGAGCTTGTCTGATCCGGGCTAGTTTGATCTGGGCCAGTCTTATCACGGCCAGTCTGATCCGGGTCAGTCTGGCCCAAGCGAGTCCGCTCGGGGCGGGTTTGTTCCATGCCCTTCAGTCCCAGGGGAGCACGAGCCGGAGCAGTCCGGGCCTGGGAAGCTTGAGTCGCGCCAGTTTGCGTCGCGACAGTTTGGGCCGAGGCAGCCCTGGACAGGGCAGGCAGGGCGATGGTCGACAGGGACAATCCTGTCAGAAGGAGGGCGCGTGAGGAGCGCATGAGCTGCGTTCTATCCCATATTCACGTCACTACGATGGGCGCGCCATAACGCGCCACCTTCGGGACACCCCGCCCGTCGGATCTCGTCCGTGACCATGCGTGATGGCAGGTCTCCTGGCTTGTGCGTCCTCATGCGGTCACTGGCCTTCCCGGGGATAGAGACCCAGTGGCTGGGCCTACGGGCCCGCATGATCGCACTCGTCACCTACAGTTGCGGGGGCAGCCATGGCGTCAGACCATGTTCCCTTTTCATCCCGGTCGCCCGGGAACCATCAAGGCGGACCCTAGCGGGGCTGAATGGGGTGTCAACGAAATGGTATAAGAACCAGATGTTTCGGCTCGGGAGTGAGGTATGGCGGGCACAGCGCGGTGGGAGTGTGCCAATGTTGAAGGGCGTCTGATTGCGTCGATCGAGGGTCAGGCGGGACCATTGGCTCTTCGGGCGAAATGCGGGTCAGACAGGCTGGGCGTTCCATTCTCGCTATGGCCGGCCAGAGCGAGAAGCGAGGTTCCGTCTGGCGCGCGAAGCTCGATGTGATACCAGCGATCACTGCTGGCGAGCATTATCTCCTTCGTTAAACGGGTTTGTGGCGTGAGTGCGCGCCTGATGGTCTGACCGGAATAATGATCAATCAGCAGGACGTCGTGGCATGGCGGGTGACCGATCTCGATGGTGAGTGTCATCCGATCATTCTCTTCCCTGTGGCTCACACCAAGTCCGCTTCTCGGATGATGGAGCCGATAGAAGCCATTCGGCCCATAGATCTCGACAGGGGCGTCCAGCGCGCAGGTAAATACCCTGGTCGATTGGGCGGCTACCGTCAGATGCTGCGAAGCATGTCCCTTCTGACGGATACGGAACACCGCGCCCTGATCTCCTGAGTTCGAGAAAGCGAGCGCTGTAGGCGCATCGGCCCGCGTGGCAAGCGCGAGGCGATAAGGCAAGGCGCGGGTCGGCCTCTGTCCGGTCTCCTGATCGGGCAGGCTACCATTCTCAGGCACAAGGGGCGGCGGGTGGGCACAGGAGAGACGCGTCTTGAGCAGATACGTATCCGTGTTCGGCAAATCGGCTGACCAGACGGGGTCTGGTTTGCTGAAATCGAAGACCGAGGTCAGATCGCCACACACAGCGCGGCGCCAGGGGGTGATGGTAGGGCAGGGGATACCAAAGCGTTTCTCGAGAAACTGGATCACAGAGGTATGGTCGAAAACCTGCGAGTTGACCCAGCCTCCTTTGGTCCAGGGCGAAATGATCAGCGCGGGAACGCGCGGTCCCAGCCCAACCGGTTCACCGTGGAAGCTCTCTCCCCTTGTGGAGACGCTTCCAGCGCTCTCCGACGCACCATCGAGCGCCGGGACTGGCGGCGGTACATGATCGAAAAACCCGTCATTCTCGTCGTAATTGAGGATGAAGACGGTTTTTGACCAGGTATCCGGGTGGCGAACGAAGATATCGATCAGTTTGGAAATCAGATGCTCGCCGAATCCCGGTGGTGCTTCCGGATGCTCTGACAGGGCAGCAGGGGGGACGATCCAGGAAACCTGCGGCAGAGTGCCTTGGGCGATATCCTTTTCGAACGCGTCGAGGAGATAGCGCCCCTCGAGTTCGTGCATATTCTCCTTCGTCGATCCGGGGACGATGGCGCGGGCATTGCGGTAGCGCCAGTCCTTGAGGTCGAGGTTGCGGAACTGCCTGAATGAAGCGAGAGGGTTATCGCCGAAATTGTCGTATTCCTGATAAAACTTCCAGCTGACACCGGCTTCCTGGAGGCGTTCCGGATAGGTCGTCCAGTCGAAGGGCGTGAAATGCGGGTTGTCATGCGCCATGTCGGCAGACCAGTTGCCGTCATCCATATTCTCGACCGCCTGCTTCCCGTCTGCCCCTACGGAGAGGCCATTGGTGCCGGTGAAGAAATAGAGGCGGTTCGGATTGGTCGGCCCGAAGATGGAGGCGTGATAGGCGTCACAGATGGTGAAGGCGTCAGCAAGCGCATAGTAATAGGGGATCTCCCGCCGCGTGAAATACCCCATGGTCATAGGGGTTTTATGCGGAACCCACCCCTCCCACTCATTCCAGGCGGCCTGCGTGCCTTTCCAGCTGTGGTCGAGGCTTTTCAGGCAAGCCGCCGAGGTATGGATCGTGTCGAACAGGAAAGGCCAGACAGCCCGGCCTTTGGCATCTTTCTGCGCGAAGACCGAACTGCCATCAGCCTGGGTCTCGGCCCGTGGGTCGCCGAAGCCGCGTACCCCGCGCAGGGACCCGAAATAATGGTCGAAGCTACGGTTTTCCTGCATCAGGATCACCACATGCTTGACGTCCTGTATCGTTCCCGTTTCGCGATGGGCGGGGAT
>Ga0157365_10000178_pt1 | contig 30022 bp, 22 predicted proteins | sample AttsexASBM3_FD_111478 | JGI IMG/M metagenome (GOLD analysis project Ga0157365, IMG submission 111478) | Fungus gardens microbial communities from leaf cutter ant in Ribeirão Preto, State of São Paulo, Brazil - Atta sexdens ASBM3 | ecosystem: Host-associated > Fungi > Mycelium > Unclassified ... | reverse complement strand
TGAAAGGCGAGGCACGGCGGGTAAGCCAGGACAATCCGAGGAAATACAGCCCCGGTTCAACCGAGACGCCCCCCTCATGGCGCGGCGCACCGCGCGCATCCAGAACGTCCAGATCGAGCCAGCCATAGTCATAGCCATAGCCAGTCGCCCAGATGATGCTGGTTACCCCCGACTTTGCCAGATCGAGTTCGGTCAGGGGCGCCGTTACACACTCCGGCAGTTCGCCAATCCGATGCGCCTGCGGCTCTTCGGGCAGGTCGAGCCCCTGAGCGGCAACATAGGCATCAGCCGCATTGAGCATGGCGAGGTAATTGGCATCGCCTGCCTCTATGTTCTTCTGCAGATCCGTGTCGAAAGAGAGCACACCCTCATGGCAGGAGAGCGTACGACCTACGAGCGTGATACCGCTTGCGGCGAGTGTACGGAAATCGACCGTGTGGCCACCTTGAGCGCCGCTGACGGCAATCGTCACATGTTCCGTTCCCGGGCCCGGGGTTTTCATGTCCCACATACCCAGAACGCCCAGCCACCAGACGAAATCCTTGCCGCGATAGCGCCGTGCAGGCCTGTCATGTGGCCCGACAGAAAGCCAGACGGCGCGCCCCGCACGCTTGAGTTCCTCGGCAATCTGTACGCCCGATGCCCCTGCGCCGATCACCAGCACGCCGCCTTCAGGCAGCTGGGAAGGATTCTTATATCCCTGCGAATGGGTCTGAAACAGGTTGGGGGTCTGCGGGATAAGGGCAGGAACAAGGGGCCTCTGAAAAGGGCCAGTTGCCACAACGACGTTACGCGCGTGAATGGTACCCGCATCCGTCTGAGCCTCGAACCCCTGCCCCGACGACGCACGGGATAATTTGCGCACCTCGACCCCACAGCGAACGGGCATATCGATCTGGCGTGCATAGGCCTCGAAATAAGCGGCGATCTCTTCCTTGGGCACGAAGCCATCAGGCGCGGTACCGTCAAAATGCCTGTTGGGAAAGCGGTCATGCCAGGCTGGACCGTTGGCCACGAGGGAATCCCAGCGCTCGCTTCGCCATCTTTCGGCAATACGCCCGCGCTCGACAACGAGATGCGGTACATTGTGCAGGCGAAGATGCTCGCTCATCGCCACGCCGGCCTGACCACCGCCAATGACGAGAGTATCGACGATTTCAACTGTCATGTCAGAGATTTCCCGTTGAAAAGATCTGTTCTTCCAATTTTCAGAAGATCTTTCCGTTCTTGTATTGAAATGATCTGCCAGCCGAAACAATCGAATTGATTAGCCTTGATTAGCCTTTTCCTAAGAGTTCACCCGGACCGATTTTACCGCGCCAGTCTGCCCGACAGGCCCCGCCCCGCCGCACGAACTCGCTACCCCTCATCGAGCGGGCACATTCCGGGAATCGTCTGATCCGAAATCGAGGCACGGCAATGCACAATGAAATGCTCCAGAAGTCGCGACTGGCGTTCTCCCTGGCGCATGGCCATGCCGATGACCATGGGGCGATGGGCGCCCTTCAGCCGCAACCGGACAAGACGCTTGCCATCCAGCGCGCGATCGGAGCGGGGGCGCACATTGGCCAGCGTATAGCCATAACCATTCGCGACCATGGTGCGCACGATTTCCTGCTCGGCCGCTCGCGCATAGACGGTCGGACGCAGGCCCTCTCGCTCGAACAGCTCATTGAAATAGTGCCGGCTCAGGGGCAGGTCGAGCAGGATAAGTGGCTCTGCTGCCAGTTCCTCGAGCGTGACCTCTCCCCTCTCGGCGAGAGGGTGAGACTGAGCAACCAGCGCATGGGGCGGCAGACTGGCCAGAGGTTCGAATGCGATGCCGGGAGGCAAGGCGAGATCATAAGTGATGGCCAGATCGAGTTCCGCCTTGCTCAGTTTTTCACCGAGCCATTCATGGTTGGCAGCGCGCTGGCTGATCTCCGCTGCGGGAAAGGTCTGCCTGAAATTATAGGCGAGCTCCGGCATAATCATGGGAGCGAGCGTGACCATCGCCCCGACCTGCAATTGCCCCCTGACCTGCCCGGTGGCCTCGGCTGCAACGGCATGGAGGCTTTCAGCCATGGAAAGCACTTTCTTGGCCTCGACCAGGAGTATCTGGCCAACCCCCGTCAGGGAGAGGCCCTGAGCATGATGTCGGACAAAAAGCTGCACACCGAGTTCGATTTCAAGATGGGCAATCGCCGTCGAGATCGAGGGCTGGGAAATGGACAGTTTCTCGGAGGCATGACGGATCGATCCGGCCTCACCCGCTGCGACGAAATATTCGAGTTGGCGCAACGTATAACGCATCGGGAAACTCCAGCGCAGGCTGTGCGGCACAGCGTCAGGCCAGGATCGACAGCCGCACCCTGCAGCATGTCTTCAACAACCGCGTTTGGAAACCCTTTCCGGCTTGTGCGCCATGCCCCACGTATTCTTCTACCGGCGTATATCCGCTGTAACAGAAGACCGGGTTTCGATGCGTGACACATCCGATCGAAGGAACAGCGACTGAGCCGAACACACGCATCCGTGATCGGCCGCTCCTGAATCACCGCGTCCACCCTGTCCACCGTCTTCGTATCTCGATCGTGCCATCGCGATCATCCCCATAGGGCAGAAAACGCAGGGCACGGCAGGGCGAATAGAAGCACCATCCGGACGAACAGCGAGTCATGGGCACAGATGAACAGGTTATCGAACGTCAGGCAGCGCCCGAGCTGCCCCCGCATGGCGGGTATCTGCCCCCTTCGACCCTGCCCACCCTTGCCCATAGCTCGGGCATACGTTTCGATTTCAATGCAGGCGCCCGCATCAGTCTGCCCACGCGCGGCACCGGGGAATGGTGCCTGACACTGAGCGATCTCGATAGCGGCAATATCCTCTTTTCCCATTGCTCCTGCGGCAGCTTCATCACTTCGTCAAAGCGCTATTTCAACCGCTTCCATATTCTCGTCGAGGAAACGGATGAGACCGGCATCAGATCGGAAGTGCTCAGCCATGCCTATGACTGCGCCGGGAAAATCGTGGTTATCCAGATGCCGGTCAGTACGCTAGGGGATGCGCTGGCCTGGTTTCCCTATGCTGCGCGCTTCGGCGAGATCCATGGTGCGACTCTTGTGTGCATCATGGATGCCGCACTCATCGCGCTTCTAGCAGGGAATTATCCCGAAATCCGGTTTCTGACCGCGAGTGACGCGCGCGCCTGCGCCATCATGGACGATGCCTATGCAAGCTATTCTCTGGGGCTTTTCTTCGATGACCCCGAATTTCTGAATCAGCCCACTGATTTCCGCCATGTCGGCCTTCACAAGACAGCTGCCTATATCCTTGGCGTCCCGCCTGTGGAAACATGGCCGATTGTCTGCTCTCCCGAAACAGATACACCGCCGATCGAAGAACCTTATATTTGCATCGCGACCCAGGCGAGTACGCAATGCAAATACTGGAACAACCCCGAGGGATGGCTGTCTCTGGTCGTCTGGGCACGCGCGCAGGGTTATCGGGTCATCTGCATCGACAAGTCGCCCTATTACGGTGCCGGCATCATGTGGAACCGCATCCCCCATGGCGCCGAAGATCAGACAGGTGATCGGCCCCTGAGTGAGCGCGTGCGCTGGCTGCGTCATGCAAGCGCCTTTGTCGGCCTCTCTTCCGGACTTTCCTGGCTCGCCTGGGCGAGCCGTACGCCAGTTGTCATGATTTCCGGTTTTACTCACCCGACGAATGAATTCGACACCGAATTCCGGGTGATCAACTGGCACTCATGCAATTCTTGCTGGAACGACGCCAGCGAGAAATTCGATCACCATGATTTTCTCTGGTGCCCCCGTCACAAGAACACCGAAAGGCAATTCGAGTGCACGCGGCTCATCACGCCCGGTCATGTGATCAAGGTTCTGAACTCCGCCCTTCACCTGAAGAACAAGAATAAAAATTAAAAAATCAAGAGGTAGGCATGACCAGTACAACCGTGGGGTTCGGCAAGAGCTCCAGCAATCTCTCGGCCGGGGCCGGCGATGTCATCCGTGTATCGGGTGGCGCCGTGTCGAACACCCAGATCGCAAGCGCCGGAACCCTGTCCGTCAATGGCGCCTGGGGCGTCAATCTCGTTATTCCTGTCTATTCGGGCGGCACCGCCGTCAACACTCAGGTCGCTCCGGGAGGCATGGCGACAATCGCCTCGGGTTCGACCGAGGTCACTTCTGCCGGGACGAGCCTCAATGTCACCATAGCGTCAGGAGGATCGCTCCTCGTCGCGAATGCCGGACTGGCTACCGGCAATACCATCCTGTCAGGCGGCACGGCAGTGGTCACCATGGGCGGCACGCTCGCTCAGACCGAAATCATGGCGAATGCCAGCGCCGCGATCGGCTCGGGCGGCGCGAGCCGGGAAAACCAGATCACTGGAACGCTCAACGTGGAGACGGGCGCCACAAGCCTGGATGATACCATCCATGCAGGCGGCGCACTGAACCAGTCGGGTGGCCTCGTCAGCGGAGCCAGGATCGAGACCCTGGGCGCGTTGAACATCACGGGCGGCACAAACTACAACCCGAACGTCGCTTCCGGTGCGACCACGAGCGTGACAGGCTCCGGCACCCTCATAGCGGACGGCATTGCATTACAGGGTGTCGCTCTTGCAGCCGGCGGCTCGGCTCAGATTACGAATGCGGCCGTGGCACTCAACACGGTGCTCTCTTCAGGCGGCGCCCAGGCTGTTCTTTCTGGCGGGACCGCGCTTGGGAACACAGTCAATTCGAGCGCAACAGTAACGGTCAGCCTGAATGGCGTGGTTTCGGGTGGCCTCGTCTCCGGAATGAATGCCGTCGTCACGCTTCAGTCTGGCGGTAGCGCCGTAGGGTTGACCCTGAGCGGAACCTCCGCCTTCGGCCTGACGCCTGTCGGTGTCGGGACGCTCAACGTGTCCAATGGTGCTGTCGCGAGAGACAACATCGTCAATGGCTATGGGCAGATCAATGTCCGCGCCGGAGGCACGACCATTGAGGATCGCGTTCAGAATGGCGGCCTGATGATGGTGTCGTCCGGGGGCATCGCCTCGGCTACGACCCTGATCGCCAACGGATCCGCAATCGTGGCCGCGGGGGCCTCTGCCGTTCTGCCGGTCATCGGCAATGGGGGCAGGTTCTCCCTTGCGGGCGGGATTACCACATCTGCAACGATCCTTTCGGGCGGCACGATCCAGCAGACCGGAGGGACGCTCGATGCGGCCCATGTACAGGCAGGGGGCACATTGGGTATCAGCGGAGGCGCGGCCTACAACCCCATCGTCGATACTGGCGCCTTTGCCAGCGCCAGTGGCAGCGGCACCGTCATTACCAATAGCGGTATTACGCAATCGATGACGCTTCTTGCCGGTGGCAGGCAGGAAGTGACCGGTCCAGGTGTTGCGAGCGATACGGTGGTCTCTTCAGGCGGCGTCCAGACCCTGTCTTCGGGCGGGACCGCGCTCAATACGACGGTCACGACCAGCGCCAATGTCACGATTGCCGCAGGCGGTCTGATGTCGGGTGGCGTCGTATCCGGATTGGCGGCTTCGATCACTGCCGGATCGGGAGGCGTTCTCTCGGGAGTCACGGCTACTGGCTCCGCCGGAGGCTTTCTGCAACCCGATGGCATCGGAACCATCACCCTCTCTAACGGCGCCGTTGCCAACGGCAATATCATTGACAGCTATGGTCAGGAAATCCTGCTGGCCGGGGGCAAGTCGATCGGCACGATCGTGCGTAATGGCGGGGTGGAGACCGTCAGCAATGGGGGTATCGCATCAGGCCTCACGCTGGATCACGGAGGGTCAGCCGTTATCCTCAACGGGGGGGCTGCCTCCAATGTAACGATCAGTGGCACGTCTGGCGGTAATGCGGGTGCCCTCTATGTCTCCAAGGGCGGCACAGTAACCGACATCAATGTCGCCCCCGGTGCGAGCGCAACCTTCAGCGCGGGGGCGACACTCTCGACCACCCATTCGACTGATCTGGCAAATGTCACCTTCCTTCAGGGAGCGAGTGCCAGCCTCGTCGGCTCGGGCAACGTGACCTCGAACATCGCGATCACGACCAGTGTGACGGTCTTCACCAGTTCGGGGAGTGTCATCCAGAATGCCACGGTGTCAGGCAAAGCCGCGATCCTGAATGTTGCAGCAGGAGGCACAACCTCGAAAACGGTCCTGACCGGCTCAGATACCAATACTTGCGGTGTCGAGAATGTTCTGGCCGGAGGTATGGCCAACGCGACGCAGATCGGTCGCTACGGCATTCAGGTTGTCATGGGCGGGTCTGCGACGAGCAGCTATGTCGGAGCGCAGGGTGAACTCAACGTCAATGGGGGGACGGCGTATGGCGCGCTGGTCGATGCCAGCGGAAGTGCCAATATCAATGGCGGCGTGGCCGTCGACTGGGCCATCAATAGCGGCGGTGTCGTCAATGTCAGCGCCGGGGGCACGATCATCAACAGCCTCGCCAATCCGGGAGGGGTCGTTACCGTTCTCCAGGGTGGCAGTGCGATCGCCATGCTGCGCCCGCAGGGCGGCAACGTACTCTCCAACCTCACCCTCTCAGGTGGGAATGTCTATGTCTCCTCCGGGGGGATCGCCACAAATGTGACCATCGCCTCTTCGGCAGGGAAGCTTCTGGGCGATGTCATCGTTTCAGCGGGCGGCAGTGCGGTCGCGAGCGGCACCACCCTCAGCAGAGTGACGGTCCAGTCCGGCGGGACGCTGGTCGTTGATGGCTCACTCTCCAATGAAACCCTCACCCGCGTCATGAACGCCTCTCTCCAATCGGGCAGCTATCTCTATTTCCCCGAGTTGACGGCGGGCAACGACGCCTACAGCACTACGGTCGTGGGCAACACGCTGACCGTCCTCAGCGCTGGCAAGGCCGTCGCCACGGTCACACTGGCCAATAGCGACTATAACGGGCAAGGCGGCGCCTTCATCGAAGAGCCGAGCGGTTCGGGATATCTGCTTCTCGTCTGCTTCCTGGCCGGATCGCTGATCAGCACCCCGAATGGCCCGGCAGCGGTGGAGACACTGAGTGTTGGCGATCTGGTGCATGTCTGGCGTGACGGGGTGCAGGGTGTGGCCCCGCTGAGCTGGATCGGCTCACGCCATCATCGCGTGAGTCACGAATGCAAGCCCGATATGGCAGGATATCCGGTACGTATCCGCAAGGATGCCATTGCGGAAAACGTTCCCAATCAGGATCTGCTCATCACGGCCGAGCACTGTCTCTTTCTCAATGGCTGCTTCGTACCCGTCCGGATGCTCGTGAATGGGCGGACGATCTTCTATGACACCACCATCGAGGAGTTCGAGTATTTCCATATCGAAACCGAAGAACACGCGGTGATCTCGGCCAATGGTCTGCTGACAGAGAGCTATCTCGACACCGGCAATCGCGCGAGTTTCCACCAGGCTGCCTACCGCCGGGAGGGAAATGTCATCCGCGTTGGCGACGTTTTCCGTCCGAAAAGCTGGGCGCATGACGCTGCCGCCCCGCTCGAGACGTCCCGGGCGTTTGTCGAGCCAATATATCGGCAGATCCTGGGCCGGGACGGTGAACCGCCGACCTCTCTGCCTCCCATGACCGATGACCCCGCATTTCATCTGCTCACCCCTTCGGGCGAGAAGATCGAGGCAATGCGGGTCATTGAACGCCGACACGTCTTCCGAGTACCTGCGGGCGTAGAGCGACTGACCCTTTGCTCGCGGGCTTCAAGGCCGAGCGATACGATCGGTCCATTCTGTGATGACAGACGCATGCTGGGACTTCTGATCGGAGAAATCTCCCTGTTCGACGCCGCGAGCCAGAAGCAGATTTCATCCCATCTCCAGTCTCTCCCGCAGGAGGGATGGTACGCGGCCGATGAATCCTCCTTGCGCTGGACCACAGGTGCTGGACAGCTCGCGCTCGGCAGGCGTGACCCGGATAGCATGGGAATCCTGAGTATCGAGGTTGCTGCTTGCGGGCCTTATCTGCTCGATGATGACACAGACGATCATGCGATCATCGCTGCCGACGCGCCGGGCATCAGAGTCGCGCAGGCTTGATCCATGACTGTCACCCGCCCGGTCAACCCTACCGGGCGGGAACAGGTCTGCAGGACCGATTGGAAGGTTATCTCAAGCTGCCCATCCCCCTCATGGATCATCCCCTGCGATCCTCGATCTCGCATGCAGGTGCCCGCGTGATCCGACAAGCTCCCCACACGACCGTGACCGGCGGAGATGACGTCCACCCTCTTGCGCTCTCAATCATACTGCGCCCGGCCATACTGCGCCCTGCGTCCAGGATGCAGCCCATGACGAGATTGCTTCCATGAACATTGCTGATATCCTGATAACTCAGCATGAAAATCTCTTATGTCAGGACCATTTATGAGCCGGCTCGATCGCGATCACCTGAAGATCATTGATGAAGTGGCGCGCGAGGGTTCGCTCACGAAGGCGGCCGCGCGGCTGAACCTCACCCAACCCGCCCTGAGTCACGCCATTCGCAAGCTGGAGCGCGCGCTCGGGGTGGAGATCTGGCGACGTGAAGGCAGAAAGCTGGTCCTCACACCTGCGGGAACGGCGCTCCTGACGCTTGCCCGACGCGTTCTGCCGCAATTTACTCTGGCTGAAGAGCGTATCAAACAGGTCGCCCTTGGCGCACGTGGCAAGCTGCGTATCGGTATGGAGTGCCATCCCTGCTATCAGTGGCTCCTGCGAGTGGTGGCGCCCTATCTCGATCTCTGGCCCGATGTCGATGTGGATGTGCGTCAGAAATTCCAATTCGGCGGACTGGGCGCGCTGTTGGGGCATGATATCGATCTGCTCGTCACCCCGGACCCCCTGTACGAGGAAGGGCTGCGTTTCACCCCTGTATTCGACTACGAACTGGTGCTGGTCGTCGGGCCGGATCACCCGCTGCGTGGGCGGAAATGGGTTTCTGCGGAACAGATCGCATCCGAAACTCTGATCACCTACCCCGTGCCGATCGAGCGTCTGGATATTTACACCCAGTTCCTGCACCCGGCCGGAATCACGCCACAAGCGCACAGACCGATCGAAACCACCGATATCATGCTGCTGATGGTGGCACATGGACGCGGCGTAGCCGTGCTGCCGCGCTGGCTGGTCGAGGAGCATCGAGAGCAGTTTTTCCTTCATCCCGTGCGTCTCGGAGAACATGGACTCGCGAAGCAGATCTTCCTCGGCCATCGGGAACATGATGAGGCCATCGCCTATCTCCGGGCCTTCATCAAGCTCGCGAAATCGATCGACCATGGCGTCGAAACGCCATTGACCTGAGACATCGAGGAACCCGGCATTTCCCTGGTAAAGCGCCTCCCTTTTTCATCGCACTTCGCAAAATTCCCGAGAGGGGTATTCATCTCCCTACATAGATCTTGACGGATATCATTTTATAAAGGGAATGATGGCGTAACATCACAATCAATACGTTTTATATTCATTAATAATATCATCCCACTAAAAATAAATAGAAATGATATCACTAAAATACCACCATGGTGTCATTGCGCCAAATTTGAGCCTTTAAGCCGTCTCTTTTCTGCCATTAAACTGTCGTTAAAGTGCGATTGACTCTCATAACGGATTCGTGATCAAGTCCTCGAGCGATGATCGGCCTTGGCCCATAATCACGGTGGGAAATTATTCCTGCCTCGATTGCGACGTCGCAGAACGCTTGGGCAGAGAGACCTAACCAATCGAGGGTGACATGCTGAACAAATCCAGAACAAAGTCTGTGTTCAATCTGTTGCTGGCCGGTTCTGTGGTCGCAACCTTTGCCGGACAGAATGCGTCCGCCCAGATCAGCCCGCAGGCACTGCGTGAATCCCTGCGCGTATCGCCCCATCCGGGCATGATGCCCCATGGCGGACGGATCTTCCCCGGGAGTTCGCTCAACGGCGTGCCTGGTTTCCCACTCCCGACGATTCACAGCCAGCAGGCCTATGATCCTCAGGACAGCTTCACCGCAAAGTGGACGCGTGCGGATGCCATGCAGATCAAGGCGCATTCGGACACCTCCGTTGGAGCAGGCCAGAACTCGCTGCCGGGTCAGCTCGTAATGCCGAATGTTCCCGCGGATTTCCCGGCTACCAACCCCGATGTCTGGGTCTGGGACACGTGGACGCTCATCGACAAGAAGGCCAATCAGTTCAGCTATAATGGCTGGGAAGTCATTTTCTGTCTCACCGCCGACAAGAATGCCGGATACGGCTTCGACGACCGTCATACCCATGCCCGCATCGGCTATTTCTATCGTCGCGCAGGTATCCCGGCGAGCCAGCGTCCAGTCAATGGTGGCTGGATCTATGGCGGTCACCTGATCCCCGAAGGCGCACAAGAGCAGGTCTTCGCCGGCACGACCTACACGATCACCGCAGAATGGTCGGGCTCGATGCGTCTGCTCGATCCGACGAGCAACCAGGTCTCGCTGTTCTACACGGATATGGCGTTCAATCGTGACGCTTCAGGTCAGGACATCACGCCCTCCCAGGCTGTGATCACTCAGAGCCTTGGCCAGATCCACGCCGATTTCACGCATGTGTGGTTCACGGGCTTCACGAAGCATACCCCGCTGCTGCGCCCCGATGGCGTGCTCTATCAGAATGGCGCGCAGAACCCCTATTACAACTTCCGTGACCCGTTCACCTTCGAGGATCCGCAGCATCCTGGCGTGAACTACATGGTGTTCGAGGGCAATACGGCCGGTCAGCGCGGTGTGGCCAATTGCACGGCTGAAGATCTCGGCTATCGTGCCAATGACCCGCATGCAGAGACGGTGCAGCAGGTTCTCGATAGCGGCGCCTATTACCAGAAGGCCGCGATCGGCCTCGCCGTGGCGCAGGATTCCTCCCTTTCCAAATGGAAATTCCTGCCCCCGCTCATCTCGGCCAATTGCGTGAACGACCAGACCGAACGTCCCCAGATGTATATCAAGGACGGCAAGTACTACATCTTCACCATCAGCCATCGTACGACTTATGCGGCCGGTGTCGATGGACCTGATGGCGTCTATGGCTTCGTGGGCAATGGTATTCGCAGCGATTTCCAGCCCATGAATTACGGCAGTGGTCTCATGCTCGGCAATCCGACCGATCTGAATGAGGCAGCGGGCACCGATTATGACGCGAACCAGAACCAGAACCCCCGCGCCTTCCAGTCCTACTCGCATTACGTGATGCCCGATGGCCTGGTCGAATCCTTCATCGATACGGTCGAGGGGCGTCGTGGCGGCGCGCTCTCTCCAACGGTCAAAGTCCGCATCCGTGGCGATGCCTCCATCGTGGACACGCGCTATGGGGATAACGGACTTGGCGGCTATGGCGATATCTCCGCGAACCGCGCCGATATCAACATCGTTGGTTTCATTCAGGATCTTATCAGCCAGAGAACGGCATTCGGGGCTGATACCAATGCCCGCATGCAGTCCTTCCTGAAAACCAGCCAGTAACCCTTGCTGGTTGCCGGCGGCAACACACCACAGGGACAAGAGCGGTTCGTCGGACTTATCCGGCGGGCCGCTTGCGTTCCCTGGACACGAGCCCTGGACCGCCCGGATAGCGGCCCTCAGGGACATATGACATCAGACCGCCACGCCCATGCTGAAGGTGACGATGCAGCCCCGAGTGAACGGCTTTCTTCTCCTCCTCGATACGATCCGAGCTTCTGCCAGGACACCAAGATTCAGGCGACGCGTTCCTTCGCTTCTTCTCGCCTGTGCTTCCTTCTATCCCGGCCTTGGCAGCGGATCCTTTTCCGGCGCCCATGCCGCGCCTGCCGCCGCCCAAACCGAGACGGCACAGTGGCGCCCTGCCCTGCGTTACAGCCCGGCTGCGCACTGGATGAACGATCCGAACGGTCCCATCCTGCTCAACGGGCTCTGGCATCTTTATTACCAGTGTAATCCGGCGGGGATGGTCTGGGGTCATACCTCATGGGGGCACGCCACAAGCCGCGACCTGTTGCATTGGCAGGAGCAGAAGGTGGCGCTGCCCACCTCCCCCGGTCGCGATATCTTCTCGGGTTCGGTCGTACTCGATGAGCGCAACCGGTCCGGACTGGGCACTCCCGGCAAACCGGCGCTGCTCGCGCTCTACACCACTGTTTTCAACCGCGACCCGAACCACCCGGATGGAACGCAGGCCCAATCCCTGGCGATCAGCCGCGATCAGGGCGGGCATTTCGAGCCTCATGACCGCAATCCCGTCCTTACCCTGAACCCGGACTCAAAACAGTTCCGCGATCCATCCGTGATCTGGTACGCGCCTGGCCAGTACTGGGTCATGACGACGGTCGTCGCCGATGCGCAGGTCGTAAAACTCTATCGCTCGAAAGATCTGATCCATTGGGATTTTCTGAGCGACTTCCAGCCCAATGGTTATCGCAAGCCGGGTATGTTGTGGGAAATGCCGGTGCTCATTCCCCTGCCTTTGGACGGCCGGACCCGCGACATGCGCTGGATCATGATCGTCAGTGTCAATCCGTGGAGCATCGCCGGGGGCTCAGGCGTTCAATATTTCATCGGCCATTTCGACGGAACGCATTTCACGGCTGATGACCTGCCACCGCGAGGCGCAGACCCCTCCGCCTATCACTGGCTTGATCATGGCGCCGATAACTACGCGGCCATTCGCCTGGCCAATACAAAAGACGGCGCGCGCTGTCTTGTCAGCTGGATGAACAACTGGGCTTATGCCGACCGCCTGCCAAGCTTCCCGTGGCGCGGCCAGATGTCCCTGCCAGTCTGTCTGAGCCTCGAAACCCGCGCGGGACAGCCCGTCCTGCTGCAGGCGCCGGTGCCGGACTATGCGCGCCTCGTCCAGTCCCACGCGCCACGCGCCTTTCCGAGCCGCGTTATCGCCCCGGGCGAAACGATGCAGATCGGCATGAAGCAGACGGTACAGGATATCAGCCTGATGCTGCGCAGCGAAAAAGAGGGCGTAGCGGAGCTGATTCTGCGCCGTTCTGATGACGGGCATGAAGGCACGACGCTCCGCTATGATTTCGGAAATCAGCTTCTGACGCTGGATCGCAGTCATTCGGGCCGAACAGATTTCTCTTCCGATTTCAGTCCCGTGCACATCGCTCACATCGCCCCGCAACGGGGCGTTCTGACCCTGCACGTCGCGATCGACCGCAGCTCGGTCGAGGTCTTCGCCAATGGAGGTGAGGTGCGCATGACCGATCTGGTTTTCCCTGACAGTCACAGCACGGGGCTCAGCCTTTCCGCAGACAGGGCGGCGATCACGATCGATCGGTTACGCGTGGCGGAACTGGCCCCCTGAGAACGTCAGCCGGGATGCGGGGGCTCGAACAGGCGCCGTGCCGACCCGAGAACGCGCTGCTGATAAGCAAGATTGAGGGCGAGAGTATGGGAATGGTAATTACCGATGGCGCGCATCAGATCCCCATGCGTCTCGTTCAGATAGAGACGCATGATCGCGCCCGCCGCGCTGATATTGTAGCAGGGCCGGGACAGAAGATTGCGATAGACCACCTCGGGCGCCACATGGGTGAAGCGGGCAATCGGTTCAACCCAGCGCGTATTCACCTGCATGAGCCCCAGATCATCCGTGCCGTTGGTATTGTGATGCACAAGCCCGACCTGCCCCTGCTCGACAGAGAGGATGGAGGGCAGGATGCGCGGCGGCAGATGATAAAGCGACGCGACGAAGATCATGCAGCTGGCATAGGCGACTGCCATGATGCGCCTTCCTCCTTTATCTCTTTTCGGGATCGATTCTGATGCGCCTTTTCAATACGCTAACACAATCAACCGGGATCGGAACGCCTAAAACCATGCCCCAGCAGAACCATGAGCGCCCCCTCGAACACAGTGTCGATGAAGCGGGCTTCACCCTGCTCGAATTGCTGGTGGTCATCGCGATCCTCGGGCTCCTGATCGGGCTCGTGGCCCCGGCCGCGCTCAGGCAGCTCGGAGGCGCGCGTAATTCCGTGGCCCATCAATCCATCCAGCGTCTGGGCGAAGTACTCGATCTCTATCGGCTGGACATGGGGGGGTATCCCAGCACGGAAGAGGGGCTGCATGCCCTGATCGAACGGCCACAAGGCGCGGAAAACTGGAACGGCCCCTATCTCAAGGATGGGACAGACCCCAAGGACCCCTGGCATCACCCCTATATCTATAGTGCCCCTTCGGAGCGCCCTGGCCATGATTACGATCTCTGCTCCGGCGGAGCCAGGAACGTCACCACCGATCGCGCTGCCATGATCTGCAACCCCTGAGCCCGGTCATGATCCATTTCCCGCCCGTTTCCGCCTCGCTTCTGGTCGTGTCGCCCGTAATCGGCTCTTTCATGGGGGTTCTGGCATGGCGCCTGCCTGAGGGCCGGTCACCCTGGTTCACAAGATCGCGTTGCCCGGTCTGCAACGCGGTGTTGAGCGCGCGGGAATTGGTGCCTCTGGTGAGCTATGCCCTGCAAAAGGGCAAATGCCGTCAATGCGCAGCCTCCATCGATCCATTCCACCCCATCATCGAACTCGGGGCCCTGGCGGTGGCGGGAAGTGCGGATCTGGCCGTCCACGCCCACGGGTTCGTGGCCTCCCCTGTGTCACCCGTCCTTCAAGGCTGTGTATTCGGATGGTTTCTGCTTCTGCTGGCGGCGCTCGACTTCCGAAGCATGACCATGCCCGATACCCTCACCCAGCCCCTACTGGCCGTGGGCCTCATACTCGCCGCGTTGCAAGGCAAGGCGGTTTTTCACATCCATGCCCTGACAGCGCTTCTTGCCTGGATGATTTTCGCCGCCATTGCCATGCTCTATCGCTGGCTGCGCGGCCGGGACGGGCTGGGCGGAGGCGATGCCAAGTTGCTTGCCGCTGGAGGAGGGTGGCTCGGCCCCATGCTCATGCCCGAAATCATACTCTTTGCGGCGCTGGCAACTTTGGCCGGAGCAGCGCTCAATGCCCTTGTCAGAGGACAATCCCTGAACGCCTCGACAAGAATTCCTTTCGGCCCCGGTCTGGCTCTCGCGCTCTGGGGAGGGTGGCTCTGTCAGACTGCCGGCTGGCCCTTTGGCTGACCCCACGACGGCCCCGATGAATGCCCCGGTGACTGCCCCGGTGAATAGTCCAGTGGAGGGCCCCTCGGCACCTCCCCTTCTCGACGCACTGGCGCGCTTGCTTATCGAGACAGGGCGTTGCGACAGGCGTGGCATCGAGCGCGCAACGCGCGCCGCCGAACAGAATCATGGCAGGCTGGATCAGATCCTCCTGCAGCTCGGCCTCGTATCCGAGGCGCTGATGGCCCGGAGCTATGCGGAGCTTCTAGGCGTCGAACGCGTCAGCCCGACCCTCTACCCGGCCGATCCCGTTCTCCCCGATCTGCTGAATGCGCGTTTCCTGCGCGATGCCCATGTCGTTCCTTTGTCGGCAGATGCGACGACGCTGCAGCTCGCCATGCGAGATCCCCTCGATCAATTCACCCCCGATGCCATTCAGGCGGCAACGGGGCGCGAGGTCGTGGCGCTCGTCGCCTTGCCGGTCGAGCTCGAGGCGGCGCTGGAACGCCTCTACCCGCAGGAGAGCACGGCCTCACAGGAACAGGAGGGCGAAGAGGCCCCTCTGGAAGAAGATGCCGAACGGCTGAAGGATCTGGCCTCGGAGGCCCCCGTTATCCGGCTGGTCAATCAGATCATCGGTCGCGCGGTCGAGACACGGGCCTCTGATATCCATATCGAGCCCTTCGAGGACAGGCTGCGTATCCGCTATCGTCATGACGGCGTACTGCATGAGGTCGAGACCCTCTCGCCCCAACTGATCCCGGCCATTCTCTCGCGCATCAAGATCATGGCGCGCCTTGATATTGCCGAGCGGCGCCTGCCACAGGATGGGCGCATCAAGCTGGCCGTGCGCGGCCATGAGATCGATTTTCGTGTCTCGACCATTCCGTCCCTGCATGGCGAGACACTGGTCCTGCGTATTCTTGACCGGTCGAGCGTGCGCTTCGACTACACCACACTCGGGCTCGCGCCCGATCTGGTAGCGCGGTTGCGTCGATTGCTCGATCTGCCCAATGGTATTGTGCTGGTCACGGGACCCACCGGCTCAGGCAAGACCACCACGCTCTATACCGGTCTGACAGATCTCAACGCGGTCACGCGCAAGCTGGTCACGATCGAGGACCCGATCGAATATCAGCTCACCGGAATCAATCAGGTGCAGGTCCGCCCCCAGATCGGGCTGAGCTTTGCCAGCCTCCTGCGCGCCATTCTGCGTCAGGACCCCGATGTGATCATGGTCGGTGAAATCCGTGATGGCGAAACGGCGCAGATCGCCGTGCAGGCCGCGCTGACAGGGCATCTGGTCCTGTCCACTCTGCATACGAATTCGGCCTCCGCCGCGATCATCCGCCTGCGCGACATGGGTGTCGAAGACTATCTCATGACCGCCGTGCTACGCGGTGTGCTAGCGCAGCGCCTGGTGCGCAGGCTCTGCCCGGCCTGCAAGACACCCTACACGCCGCCACAATCCCTGATCGATCGCCTCGATCTGCGCGCTCTGGCGGGTGACGCGCCTGTGATGCTGCACCATGCGACAGGATGCGATCAGTGCCGGCAGACCGGATATCAGGGACGGCTCGCCATCGCCGAATTGCTGGAGCCGGATGAGGCGATCGAGAAGCTCGTCTTTGCGCGTGCCGATCACCTTGCCATCGAGCGCGCGGCGATCGAGGCGGGCATGGTGCCGCTTTTCACGGCAGGGCTCAGAGCGGCTCTGGCGGGTGAAACCACGATCGAAGACGTGACGCGCAGCGTCCGCGCCACGCTGTGAGCGGCCTCGTGTCACGCTACGCCTATCAGGCCATCGATACGCAAGGCGCGCTCATCAAGGGGTCGCTCGAAGCGGCGAGCGAAGCCGAGGCCGTAGCCGCTCTGCGCCGGCTCGGTCATATCCCGATACGCGTTGGCCCCTCGGCCCGACCCGGCCTGTTGCGCGGCCTGTCCGGCCCGTCTCTCGCGCTCGTGCGACGCGGGCTCAAACGCAACGAACTGGCTGCCGCCACACGCGAGCTCGCGGTCATGCTCGGCGCGGGACAGGATATCGATCGCGCCCTGCGCTTTCTGATCGAGACAGCACAGACGACGCGCGGCGGCACGCGCAGCGCTGCGCTGTTCGGGGCCGTGCGGGATCAGGTGCGGGATGGGCGCGCTTTGCATCAGGCCATGGGCGCTCATCCGGACAGTTTTCCGAAACTCTATCTCGGCATGGTTCGCGCAGCCGAAGCTACGGGGGATCTGGCTCCAACCATGGCGCGACTGGCTGATCTGCTCGAACGCGAGCGCGCCCTGGCCGCCACGGTGCAATCGGCGATGATCTATCCGGCGATCCTGACCCTGACGGCCATCGGTTCCGTGACGCTGCTTCTCACGAAAGTCCTGCCCCAGTTCACGCCGCTCTTTGCTCAAAATGGTGTCGCCCTGCCGCGCTCGACGCAGATGCTCGTGCAGTCGGGCGCCCTGATTGGCCATTATGGATGGGCCATGCTCCTGGCGGTGGGGGTCTCTGTTGTGCTCGCCCGGCGCGTCCTCGCTTTGCCCACGCCGAGGCGCGCCGTGGACGGGGTGATGCTTCGCTTGCCTGGCCTGGGGCCGCTTCTGGCAGAAATTCTGGCCGCACGCCTGGCACGCATTCTGGGAACATTGCTGACCAATGGCGTCCCCCTGCTCGGCGCTCTGGCGATTGTACGCGACTCTCTTGGCAATCTGGCAGCGCTCGATGCCCTTGCGGCAGCGTCCGAAAGCGTCAAGTCGGGCGGGCGCCTGGCGCGACCTCTGGAAGAATCCCGCCTGTTTCCGCGTCGCCTCGTGCATCTGCTGCAACTAGGGGAGGAAACGGCCCAGCTCGGCCCCATGGCCCTGCGCGCCGCCGATATCCACGAAGATCAGGCTCGCCTGGCCATACAGCGTCTCGTGGCCGTGCTGGTGCCCGCCATTACCATCGTGATGGGGCTGATGGTGGCCGGTATCGTCTCCTCGCTCCTGCTCGCCATGCTGAGCCTGAACGACCTTGCCCAGTAAGCGCGACGTTCTTCCGATCCAATCAGGGGCGCAGGGCGACCCCAGTCGCGGGGAGAGAGGATTCACCCTGCTTGAAATGCTCGTGGTGCTTGTGATCATGGGTTTTGTCACCGCCCTGCTTATCGGCAGGGGGCCGCCGCGTTCGGCACGCCTCGATCTGCGCAACGCCGCGCGCGAAATCGCCTCTGCCATGCGCGAGGCCCATGCCGCCGCACTCTATCGCGGTCAGGAGGTCGCGTTTGTCGTCACACCGCAGGCAGGCCTTTATCAGATCTCGGGACAGGCGGCCCACGCTCTGAAGCTCGACAGCATAAGCCCTCTCACGCCCAGCCGCTTCGTGTTCTACCCCGATGGAAGCGCGAGGGGGTCTGTGATCGCGCTCTCTAGCGGCCCCTATCGCATGACAATCGGGGTAAACTGGCTGACCGGCGCGGTAGAGGCGCATGGCGGATGAGTGCGCCCGCCGATGCCGAATCCGGCTTCACCCTGATCGAGGTCCTGATCGCCTTCATCATCGTCGCCTTCTCGCTGGGGGTGCTTTACGAGGGTATGCTGGATGGCGTGGGAGCCACCCATCGCGCCAATGCGGAACATGAGGCGCTTTCACGCGCACAATCCCATATGGCGGCGATCGGCCATGGCATGCGACCTGGCAGCTATGCGCAAAGTGGGGAGGATGGCAGCGGCTTTGCCTGGCATGTCGTAATGACGCCGCGAGAAGTCTCGGGCTCCCTGGTACTGTATCATGTTGCCGTCACGGAATCCTGGCCCGATCCGCTCACCGCCTCAGGACGACGATCGGTCAGGCTGACCAGCCTGCGTCTTGGCAAGGCTGAAACGCCATGAGCCGGAGACCCCCGTCCGAGCAGGGCTTCACCCTGCTTGAAATGCTGATCGCTCTCGCGGTTTTCGCCCTGCTTCTTGTGGTTCTGCATCAGGGCTTCGACGCGGCGACACGGGTTTTCGAACGCCAGCGTATGGCCTTGTCCGCGCAAGGCGATCTCGGGTCACTCGATCGTCTGTTGCGCCAGATCCTCGCGCATGCCGATCCGGGAAATACGGAGGCCGGCCCCCTCTTTGTCGGACAGGCCCATGGCCTTGTGCTGCGTGGCCCCGCGCCACGGGCGCTGGATGATCGCCCTGATAGCCGGGCAGATTTGCGACTCTCTGTTGCTGAAGACCACCGGCTTGTGCTGATCTGGACACCTCACAGGCACGTGATCGAGCCAGCCCCTCCCCCGCAGACGCGCCTCCTGCTCGACGGCGTGGCGCGCCTCGACTGCAGCTATTATTCGGACGGACACTGGAACACGACATGGTACGGCAGCAGATTGCCCGCTCTGGTGAAGCTTCGACTGGTTTTTCCACCCGGCGATCCACGGCACTGGCCCGATATCGTCGTTGCCCCGCTGCTGGATCCGCGCCCGTGACCGGCGCGGAACGGCGCGCATGACGGGCCGCATCTTTCTCGACTGGTGGGGCCGACAGCTTGTGTCTCTGGTGCCTGAACACCTGAAGGACGGGTTGGGACGGCTTCGCATCCTGCCGTCACGCCCCCTCCTCGAGATCCGTGAAATTCCTTCCGGCTTCACACTCACATTGCTCGATCAGGGAGAAACGCGCTTCACCGGCATGCTGGAGGGAGCTGCAGATCAGGATTCCGACATACTGGTCCGCTGCCGCACGGCGCTCAAAGGAACGCGCCGCCGGGCACGATGCATCCTCGTCCTGCAAGGCAGACGCATCATGCAGCGCAGTGTGACCCTCCCTTTGGCCGCACAGGGCGCGCTCGATGCCGTGCTTGGCTATGAGATGGATCGTCTGACCCCTTTCGCGCCGGACATGGTCTTCTGGACACATGAGATTACGCGTCGGGATGTGGCGCTTGGGCAAATCACGGTGCTGCTTTCGCTCGTGCCACGCCAGATCGTGACTCCAGTCCTTGCACGCCTGGCTCCTCTGGGCCAGGCACCCGACAGCATCGCCGAAACTGGCAGTGCCCGGCAGATCCCGCTCGCATCGAAAGCCTCGAGCTGGCGGGACAAGGGCGCACGCAATCCGCGCCTGATCGCGCTGGGCGCCCTATGCGTCCTCATCGCAGTCATGGGGCTCGGCTTGCAGGCCCAGTCCGCGCGCCTTGCCACGCTCGATACAAGTATTACTGCGCTGCGTCCGGCCGCGCTGGAGGCGAGCGCCTTGCGCCGACAGATCGAGGACCGACAGGCAGGCGATGCCCTGATGCGCCATGCGCGTGCGCGCTGGGGCGATCCGCTTGACGTGCTCGCAGCGCTCACCGACGCGCTCTCGGACGCCAGCTTTCTGACCGATCTGAGTCTCAGGCAGGGACAGGTGCTGATCAGCGGACAATCTACCGAGCCAACGGCCCTCATTCAGGCGCTTAGCCGCACGCCGGTTCTTCGCAATCCCGATTTCGTGGCACCGGTCACGCGGCTCTCAACGCAGGGAACCACCCATGCAGGCTTGGGCGGAGCCAGCCTGTTCTCGATCCGGGCCGAGATCGGCACAGTCAAGGGGCGCACGCCATGAGCCTGCGGCTGACGGAACGGCTGAGCCGCGATCTCCCTGAAGGACGGCGAGGGCAGGTACTGGCCATCGGACTGCTGCTGAGCGGCCTGGCGCTCGTCTGGCTTCTGTGTCTCGGCCCCCTCATCGGGCTCTATGCCGGACGCGCGGCACATATCGCGCAGAAGCGCGAGACACTGGCCCGCATGACCCGCTTGCAAGAGACGCTCCCCCATCTGCGTCAGACCGCAGCGCGTCGTGCCACCGGCGAATCCCGCCTTATCACGGGGGGGAGCGATGCCATTGCGGGGGCCAATCTGCAGGACCGGCTTCAACATCTTTCTACCGCGTTTTCCGTCGAATTAAGCAGCAGCGAAACCCTTCCCCCGCTCAGTGAGGGACGTTACCGGCGGATCGGCCTGCATGTCACACTCACCGGCCCTTATGCCGCACTCATCCAGGTGCTGACTGCCTTCGAGACGGAGGCCCCGGCCATGGCCGTCGATGCGCTGCACCTTCATGCAGCGGAGAGCGAGGATGGCACGACCGACCGCATGGCATGCGAGATGAATGTCTATGCCTATCGCAGTGATACACTGCTCCGCTCCGGCAAGGCGAACGCATTATGACGCGCTTCGTCTACCCGCAGGGAAAGGCCGGGTGGCTGGCGCTGGCCTTGCTGACGGGTGGCATTGTCCACCCCCTCCTCACAGGCGCCTCACCGGTTTTGTCGGGCAAGGCTCTGGCGCAGCCGCCGAGCTCAAGCACAAGCACAAGCACCGCCATGCCCGCGCCAGGAACTGCGGCATCCCCTGCCGAGCGCGCTGAGGCCTGGCGTGCGCAGATCCTGGCGCGCCCCCTTTTCAGCCCCAGCCGTCGCCCCGCACCTTCCGCTGACAAGCTGGACGGGGTGCCTCGCCTGTCGGGCATCATTGAAGGAACGGGCCCGCTGCGCGCCATTTTCATGGTTCCTGGCCATGACCGCGGGATTGTCGTTCCTCTGGGGGGCCATATTGGCCCCTGGCACGTGACCGGTATCGAGAAAGGCCGGGTGCGCGTACGTGATGCGCAGGGCGAGAAAGTTCTGGCCCCCGACCGCGACAGGGAAGGAAACGGCCCGTCTCCAGGAGACAGATTCGCGCCTCCCTCCGGGGGCGGATCAACTCCCACGCTGGACTTCGCCCCCCCGGCCAATCCGGATGCCGTAGCCCCGGATCAACCCTCTTCGGGGCAGTCCACACTTCAGTCACCTCCTCCCGGCCCCGCGCCTCTCCCCTCACCGCCGTCAGACCCCGCCGCGCCCAACCCTGCCCCGATCGATCAAGTTCCCTCAGGTATGCCTCAATGATCCTTGTGCCCCGAGCCGCCGCGCTTCGCTCTTCCCTCACATGGCTGCGCTCCGCCACCCGCCTGACGGCGCCAGGCCTGTGTCTTCGTCCGGCTTTACCATCCGGTCTGGCGTCCGGTCTGGCATTACCACTCGCGCTCTGTCTGGCGCTCTCCGGTTGCGACAAGGGTCCGGGCAAACCAAAGCCCCTGGCGGAGAAACTGCCCCTGACAGGCTACCCTGCCGATATGACCGAGGGGCGGCTTGGGACAACTGCCGCATCGGAGGGCGCTCGTTACAGCCTCGGCCGCGAAGCCGTGCCAAGACTGGCGGTTTCAGGCCAGACAACGGGCATAGGGCAGATTTCACTGAATTTCGCCGATACCGACATACGCGATGCCGTGGCGCAGATACTCAATGATATCCTGCATGTGAATTATGCGATCGATCCGGCGGTTCGGGGCCAGGTGACCCTGCGCACGAGTGAGCCCCTCACCAACGCCCAGATATTACCCGCATTGCAGGTTCTTCTCTCACAGGTTCACGCAGTGCTGATCCATCAGGACGGACTCTATCGCGTCGTACCCGGCCAGGCGGCGCCGGGCGCCGCCCAGAGCGCCGTAGCAGGGATGGCCGATAGTCTTTCTGTCGGGGGAGAAGCGATGATTCCCCTGCGCTATGCGCAGGCGAGCACCCTCGCCCACGCCCTCACACCCTTTGTGCAGGGAGGCGCACGGATCACCCCGGTCGAGAGCAGCAATGCCCTGCTGGTCAGCGGCGATCCCTCGGCACGCAACGCGCTGATCGAGGTGATACGCGCCTTTGACGTAGACTGGCTGAGCGCCCAATCCTACGCGCTTCTTCCCGTGGACTCCGGCAATGCCAAGGACATGGCGAGCGCCCTGCAATCGGCGCTGCACGGCACAGGAAATTCGCTTTCACAGCTTGTTCAGGTCCTGCCTCTGGCACGTGTGAACGCCGTGCTCGTCGTCGCGCGCGCACCGCGCTATATCGAGGATGCACAGAGGCTCTTCGCGTTGATCGAGCGCCATCGACGCGCCACGATCAGAAGCTGGCACATCTATTATGTCCAGAATTCCAGCGTGAACGACGTCACCTATACCCTCCAACAGGCTTTCACCCCGGATAACGTGACGGCCCTGCCGCCCGGCAGCAGTACGTCCGGCCAGAACACCCAGACGGGTTTCACTGGGGCCATGAATGGCGCCATGGGTGGTGGCAATGGCGGCACGGGCGGTCTCGGCGGCGCGACCGGTGCAGGAGGATTGGGCGGTGGCGGTCTGGCCGGGGGCCTGACCGGCCTCGGCGCCGGGACGGGTCAAAATGGCGGCCAGAACGCGGGTCAGGCTTTGGGAGGTGGCGCGCAGCAGAATCCCGCGCTCAACAACCCGCTTCTGGGTGGGCTCGACAGCAGCGGAACGGGCGGCAGCCACGACACCAATACGCTGCGCATTCTTTCAAACGCGCAGCACAACGCCGTACTCGTCTACGGCACTGATCAGGAAAGCGACAATATCGAGCAGATGATGCGCCGTATCGACGTCATGCCGCTCCAGGTCCGGATCGACGCGGTGGTCGCCGAGGTCCAGCTGAACGATGCGCTGCAATACGGCACACAGTTCTTTTTCAAATCAGGCGGCATCAACGGGGTGCTGAGCAATAACAGCCAGAGCATCACCGCAGGAACTCTCGCCACGGCGGCGTTCAGCCATACCCTGCCCGGCTTCATCATCGGTGGGGCCAGTGGTGGTGGCGCACCCTTCGCCATCGACGCGCTTCAGAACGTCACTACCGTGCATGTCCTCTCCTCGCCCCAGCTCATGGTACAGGATAACAGGGCCGCGCGCCTGCAGGTGGGGCAGCTCGTACCGGTCCAGATCGGCTCGCAATCCAGCACTATCGGCACGTCGGTCTATAATCAGTTTACCTATCAGCCGACCGGCGTAATCATGGAGGTCACCCCTCATGTGAGCCAGAGCGGTCTGGTGACGCTCGACATCTCGCAGGAGGTCAGCTCGGTCAGTGCCAATGCCGCCAGCAATACCAGCAGTGCCGCAAACCCGACCTTTAACGATCGCTCCGTGAACTCGCGCGTGGTGGTGCAGGACGGCCAGACCGTCGGGCTTGCCGGGCTGATTACGGAGAATTCGAGCCGCGCCAATAGCGGCATACCCTGGCTCAAGAATATTCCCGTGCTTGGCTTCCTGGCGGGAACCCAGAACAACAACCGACAACGTACCGAATTGCTGATCCTGATCACCCCTCATGTCATTCACGACCAGCGCGACGCGGTCAATCTGATGGAAGATCTGCGCGACACCCACCCTAACGCGGCCAATGTGCCGGATGAACTTACCCCGATGCATGGTACGGGCAGCAGCGATCCGCAAAAGCGCATTCGCGAATCCCTCCATCTGGATCGGTGAGCGCACCCCCCTTCTCCGGAGCGCGCAAAGCCGACGAACGCGGCTTTGCGCTGCTGATCACGCTCTGGACGCTCGCCGGGCTGGCCTTTCTGGTGGCCATGATTCTCGCTGCGGCAGGCTCGGAGCTCCGCGAAATGCGCCTCGCGCGACGGACCACCCAGATGCAGACGCTCGCCGAAGGCGCCTTATGGAGTGGTGTGTTCCACGCCATGGCCTCGTCCGGGCAACACTGGGCAGGAGATAACGCGCCGCATCAACAAAACGTAGACGGGATGATCCTGACGATCCGGCTCCGTTCCGAGGCCGGGTTGATCAACCCCTCCCTCGCCGAGCGCCCTCTTCTTCAGGCGCTGATCGCTCAGTGCGGGGCCGACGCTGCGCGCGCCGAGTCCCTGGCCGCAAATATCATCGCCTGGCGCAGCCCTGCCTCCTCCACTACCGCGAGCGAGCGCAACGCCTATCTCGGCGCTGGCCTGCCGTATCAGCCCCCGCACGCGGCCTTCGAGACGATCGGGGAACTCGGCCTGGTTTCTGGTATGACGCCCGCGCTTCTCGCCTGCCTGCGTCCCCATCTTTCGGCCACGCAGCCTGAAGCGCCCCATACACCGCTTGCTGATCCGGTGATCCGTGCCGCCTATACCCGGTCAGGCGGGTCTCCCCTCCCTGCTGCGCGGCCAGGCGGACACCGCGCCGAGAGCATCGAGATTACCGTTGACGTGCAGGATGGTCAGGGCGGCATGATACGCCGGGCCGCAACCTGGCTGATCGCCCCCGGCACCGGCTCGACGCCCCTGCGTCTGGCGTCAGCGCCAGACTAGGCCGAAATGGCCAAACGCCTCATTCGGCCTCGCGGAGAAGTCGGGAGGCTGTCGCCGCAGCGGCAGCGCGGCCGCTGAGGCCAGCCTTGTTGTAAAGCTGCTCCGTATGCTTATCGATCGTGCGCGAACTGACCTTGAGAATATCAGCGATGTCACGGCTCGACTTGCCCCTGCTGATCCAGAGCAATACTTCGGCCTCGCGCGCACTCAGGCCGAGTGCCTTTTGCAAGACGATCTCGGGTGCGGCCGGAACGGGCGCGATTTTCAGAACAAGGGTTTCCGGTCCCTCTCGCCCCACGAACAGGATCTTGTAGGGCGACTCACCGATCATCCAATGGCCCAGCAGGGACCCTGGCGCCAGATCGTCCAGTTCCGACACCGAAAGCTCCTCCACGAGATCGACCGGCAACTGCGCCACGCGCTCCGCCGCCTGTGGCGTGCTCCAGACGATCTGACGGCGATGCAGATCGAGACCAAAGAGATACCGCCCGGCCCGATCGAGGGCCGCATGCGCTGCACGGACCTGCTGACTGGCCGCAAGACGGACCCGGATACGCGCGAGCACCTCATCGAAATGAAAGGGCTTGGTCACGTAATCCTGGGCGCCTACGTCGAAGGCACGCAGGACATGCTCGATTTCGGTCAACCCCGTCATGAATATGACCGGAATGGCGGCCAGTTCCGGCTCCGAGGCCATACGTGCGCAGACTTCCCAGCCATTCATGCCGGGCATCATCGCATCGACCAGAGCCAGATCCGGCGTCTGATGCGTCATGATCGCAAAAGCCGCCTGACCCGATTGGGCCAGAAGCACACCAAACCCGGCCTCATCCAGCGCGGCATCCATCATCCCGAGCGCTGCCGGATCATCATCGATGACCAGAATGACGGGACGCTCGGTGGTCATGGGCGCTCTCCGCCCAGCAATGCGAAGAGCTCTGCCAGGCGATAACCACCTGCTGCCTCGCGCAGGGGATGCAGCAGGGGCTCCAAGGCAGGGTGCGCGCCTGCAAGATCTTCCAGCGCTACGCGAAACCCGCGCAGATCACCGCGCTCGAGATGATGGAGCAGACGCAGACGCGCCACGTTCGGCAGAGCCTGACCCGCTGACGCATCCGCCGCCCCATGGGGGAGCGCCGTCTGCGCATCAGCGATGGCGGGGGACGGGTCCGGGTGAGAACGCGTCACTGGAGCTGGCACAGGACTGTCATCGCGCCGTGCGCGAAGCGTCCATTCCAGCCCAAGGAGGCGCCCCATCGCCTCAAAAAGCGCCACGAAATCGACGGGCTTGCCGAGAACGGGACAGTCGTCGAGTGAGGACACGCGCTGCGCCGCGAGTTCCGCCATATTCCCGGTGATGAAGATGATCGGCAGCGCCCCCACATGGGTTTCGCGTATCGATAGCGCTAGGTCGCGTCCGTTCATCCCTGGCATGGACAGGTCGAGCAACAGAAGATGGGGGCTGAACCGGGCAAGACGCTCAAGGCAGTCCCGTGCATTGGCCGCGCTCTCCACCTCGAATCCCCGAGGCGCAAGCATTTCGGTCAGCATTTCGCAATGCCGAGGATTGTCATCGACCACGAGAATGCGCCGCGGCTTGCCCTCATATGCGACTGGCAATTGCGTGAGACGGGGTGCCGCCATCTCCTCTCGATCGGAAAGAAACAGGCGCACCCGGAAGCGGGTGCCGTGCGACGCGATCTCCTGTGACGCGGTAAAGGTCAGCTCTCCCCCCATGATCTCTGTCAACAGACGTGTGATGGTCAGGCCGAGCCCTGTGCCCGGTATGGCATCGCCCGCGGCGCGTTCGAATGGTTCGAAAATACGCTCATGATCCTCCGGAGCAATGCCTGGCCCGGTATCCTCAATCACGAATTCGGCAATCTGACGCTGCCAGATGACGCTGAGCGTGACCCGGCCGCTCTCGGTGAACTTGATGGCATTGGAGAGCAGATTAAGCAAAATCTGGCGCAACCTGTGGGCATCGCCATTGACCATCTGGGGCAGAGTGCCTGGCTTATAGACAAATTCCAGCCCCTTCGCCGCAGCCTGGGGACGTACCATCTGCACCACCGAGTCCAGGAATTGCGCGAAGGGAATACGATCCCGATAGATTTCGATACGCCCCGCCTCGATGCGCGAGATATCGAGCAGCCCGGTCAGAAGCGCGGTCATATGATCGCCACTCTCGCGAATGGTTCTCAGCGCATTCAGCCGATCAGGGGGTAAACGCGGGTCCGCTTCGAGAATCTGGGCATAGCCCATGATCGTGTTGAGCGGTGCCCGGATCTCGTGGCTGATCCCGCTCAGAAACCGTGTCTTGGCGTGGCTTGCCGCCTCGGCCTTTTCACGGGCGCGTATCAGCGCGGCGTCCGTTCGCTCATGGGCGGCTATCTCGTTGAGCAGCAACTGCGTTTGACGGGTGGTCTCTTCCCTTGCGGCGCGCTGGCTCTGCTGCGCAAGGACCGCCAGCATGGAGCCGATCGCTGCTCCCATCCCGAGCAATAGATAAGGATGGTTCCGGGCGAAGGACGAGAGCGCCACACTTCCCAGCATGGTGAAGACGAGAGCAAAGATGAGGGCGAAGCGTCCGGCAGGGTGGCGCAGCGCCCGCCCGACGAAAGGTGGCAGATAATCGAGAGGCCGGGTGAGCTGGGCGGCCAGCCGCGTGGCGGGAGGCTTGCATCGGTCATGGCAACGCGCATCCAATGAACAGCAGAGCGAGCAGATCACTCCCCCATAAGCAGGGCAATGCGCCATGTCCGGCGCCTCATAGACGCGCTCGCAGATCACGCAGGTCAGTGCCCGATCCTGTGCCCGATCCTGCGCCCGGCTGCGCGGCAGGCGCCGGGCCAGATAGGTGCGGCCGCCCGTACCGGCAGCAATGAGAGGGGCCACGCATAGCGCCATGCCAAGAGCCATGAATGGCGCAAAGGCATGAGCGATGGGGCCGAGCACACCCGAGAGTGCGGCAAGGCCAAGCCCCACCCCGGCGAGCATGGCGCCGAGTCCGACAGGATTGATGTCCGGCAATGCCGCGCGCCGGAACTCTATTCGCGGGGGGCTCAGCCCGAGCGGCTTGCACAGCACCAGATCGGAGACGATGGCCCCCATCCAGGAAGCGGCCAGAACGGCATAAAACACCAGTCCGGTCTGGATCGAATTCACGATGCCAGACTCCAGCAGGATCAGAGCCATGCCAATGGTGAAGAAAATATAGAACACCCGCCCCGGATGTCCGTGAGTGAGGCGGGAGAAGAAATTCGACCAGGCCAGGGAGCCTGCATAGGCATTGGTCAGGTTGATACGCGTCTGGGCCACAAGGATCAGGAAAAACGTGGCCGTCAATGCCAGAGGTGGCGGAAGCAACGTGCCATAGGCCAGCGTGTAGAGTGCCTGGGGCTGAGTGGCGTCATCGGGCGCCATACCGAGGCGCAGCGCGGCACAGGCCAGAAAGGAACCCGCCAGAATCTTAACGGCATCGAGCACCACCCATCCGGGGCCGCCAATCAGGGCCGAGGCCCACCAGGCCATGCGGTTCCGGCCGGATCGCTCCGGGAGGAACCTCAGAAAATCGACCTGCTCTGCACTCTGGCAGATCAGCACCATCATGACGGAGGCGGCGCTCCCTACCGCAATCAGACTGATTCCCTGAACCGAGGGGGGAGAAAATCCGACCCAGCTTCCGATCCATTCCGGGTGAAGCCACAACACCGCCACGAGGGGAACCGTATTGAGCGCGAACCAGACCGGCATGGTCAGACTCTGGAAACGTGCGAGAAACCGGAAACCTCCCGTTGCGAGAGGGATGACGATCAGCGCCGCAATGACATTGGTCAGCCAGGTGGGTAGTGAGTCGATACGGGCCAGCATGGCCGCCAGGATGGCCGTTTCGATCCCGAAAAAGATGAAGGTAAAGCTGGCATAGATCAGGGAGGTAAGGGTCGAGCCGATATATCCGAACCCGGTGCCCCGCGTAAGCAGGTCGATATCGAGCCCGCTCCTTGCCGCCGCAATGGTGATGGGCAAGCTGACAAGAAAAATCACCACGCATACGACAAGAACGGCAAGCGCAACGTTCCCGAACCCAAACGCAAGGGTCAATGTGGCACCCACGGCCTCAAGCGCCATAAAGGATATGGACCCCAGAGCCGTCAGGGCCGCACGCCAGGGCGTGGCGGCGCGTGCGCTCCGGGCGGTGAAGCGCAAGGCATAATCCTCGGTTGACTGATCAGCCACCCAGGCATTGTAGTCGCGGCGCATACGGACGATGCGCAGGCGCGCCGTGTCCCCGCGAAGCGGCGTATTGAGCGGCATCTTCATTCCGGAACCTTCTCATCAGCCTTTTGAAAGACGCAACATAGCCCAGGATACGCAAGACTGCGTATAGGCCGAATGCAGTGTTTTGGGACCAAATCGGGAAGCATCCGAGAAGGAACCCGATCACCATGACCTCCCTCCCGCCCGTCTCACGCCGCGCCTTTGCCCGTTTCACCCTCGCCGCTTCCGCTGCGATGCTGGCCGGGACCGGCCGCGCGCGTGCCGCCGCGCCTTCGGGCGAGCCCATCAAGATCGGCATTCTGCACTCACTTTCGGGTACACTGGCAATCAGCGAAGCGACGCTCAAGGATGTCATGCTGATGCTGGTGGATATCCAGAATCGCAAGGGCGGGCTGCTGGGGCGTCCCATCGAGCCCGTGGTGGTCGATCCCGCCTCTAACTGGCCGCTTTTTGCCGAAAAGGCCCGTCAGCTTCTGAGTGTGGACAAGGTGGCCTCGGTCTTTGGCTGCTGGACCAGCGTCTCACGCAAATCGGTACTGCCTGTCTTCGAGGAGCTGAACGGCATCCTGTTC